>Ga0116204_1000995_pt1 | contig 15995 bp, 13 predicted proteins | sample LakKivwa52mmetaG_FD_94481 | JGI IMG/M metagenome (GOLD analysis project Ga0116204, IMG submission 94481) | Anoxic lake water microbial communities from Lake Kivu, Rwanda to study Microbial Dark Matter (Phase II) - Lake Kivu water 52m metaG | ecosystem: Environmental > Aquatic > Freshwater > Lake...
CGTTGATGAAAAACATAAAATTTTATTCAAATACGAAGAAAATTTAAAACAACCTCAAGAAGAAGAATTAAGACGACACATAAAAAAATGTTTCGGTGTCGACTCTGCAATTTGTCCTAATCCAAAATGGAATGCAAGTCAGGTCAAAATTGATATGATCTCAAGTGATCGCAAACATGATTGCGATATTTTATATAAATTAGTGGAATATTTACTGACTGTAAACTTTAAACTAAATTTACAATTTGCTCCACTTGTTATCGGTAATCATCCTGCATATATGCTATCAAAAATTGATCTATCCGCAGCGCAGTCAATGCAAGTTGATAAAATTCAAAATTCACTGACCATTGTAATTGATAGACGTGTAATTGTGAATAATTATGGGGTTACAAATTTTAATAATTTTGCTGGTAATGTACAACAAGCGCCCCTGATCGCGCCTTTAGCGGCACCAGTGGCCGCAGCTCCAATCATACCTCAGGCGGCCAATGTAGTCAACCCGCCGGCGGTGCTGACAATTGATCAATGGATCGCGCAAAATCCACCCGGCGATGGCGAAAAAACCATCGAATATTTCAACAAATACAAAGCCGCGTTCAGAAACCCCACGTCAATCCAACTGTTTTCCAAACACGTAATGGCCGCGGGTTACAAAAATCACAACAACAAAAAATTTCACGCCTGGGTGCGCAGAAGATAAACTACTTGCCGGCTTTGCCTATAATTCTAAACATTTGGTGCCGCAAACACTGCAAACTCCCTTCATGGCAAGTCGGCCGTTTTTCATTTTTTGTTCAACAGGATTTTTAATGACGCGTTTTTCGCGACATTTTACACAGTAACCTTTGTCTTCAGGCATAAATTATCGCTAGTAATTGCACTAACTTGATCCGCGCCGCTGATTAACTCATCGCCAATTTTATCACTAAATCATGTGACAAATAATTTCAACTTTAACTCAAGCGCATATTTAATGAAACAAATACAATCATTTATAATCAATGAATCGTTACTGCCCCGGGTTTGAAACTAATCTTGCTTTTTGCGGCCGACAAGAAATATCAATATCAGAATATAATCCACTTTATCATCCAGCAATCACATGCGTACATGGGCATGAACTTGTATATGTATGCCCACAAGATTATCGCGCCCATTTTCGCCACAAAAACGTCTCTGATTGCGCCGGCATGAATGCCATGAGCCAATGGCACAAGGATTGGCAAGCGCGGTTCGCCATACAAGAAGTCAGTTTTGCCAAAATAGGTCAAATGATAAAATCACGCCGCGCCGATGTGTATATAGCGCCGCATAATCTTGTAGTTGAGTTTCAACACAGTTATATTGAGCCGGCCGAGGTCATCAACCGCGCAAATGACTACGCGACACATGGTAAACGGCTAATTTGGGTAGTTGATGGTGCCAATGATATCACCGTAACTGCCGCGCCGTACGGGCGCAAATTCCTGGAATTTACAAACAATATCTGGAAATATAATAGTTTTCAGAATATATGCGGAGATAATTATGGCCGTAGCTATGATCTAAATACACACAACTACATATATATTGATATTGAGGGTTTATTGTATAGAGTGCATCCTCAATACGTAAAATCACATATGATTGATGTAAACCCGCCCATAAGTATTCATGAATTCATGGGTATATTACATCGTGGTGAGATTGGTAATCATAATATGACGAATAAAGGCGTTACATGTATACCCCCGCAGGCGACTCTTACAGTCGTACAACAAGGCGCTGGTAATGGCAAAACATTCGGTATAATGCAAAAGCTTATGTCGGCCGAGTTCGCGCATTATGATTATTTTATCATGGTTACAAAAATGCACTCGGCAAAATATGTTATGTACAGAGAGTTTATAGATCAACTTGCGGGCGGTAAGCTGCCGCAGTTATCAAAAATGCATTATCCATCAGACGAGGTTGATAAAAAATACGTTGTGCACTTCAACAACAATAATGTAGTATCTGATGATAACTTACACGCCGAGATGTCCAAGACCATAATTTTTAGTACAATTGACTCATTAATGTATACATTAGGCGATCGTAGCGCATCTGGAATTGACAAATTTGCCGCAATTGTGGCGTCAGTTGCGCGCGCAGACTATGAATTGCGAAATAGCATACAATACAAACATAACCGGCCGGTAAATATACCATTCAACAAACGCGTTTGCTTGGTTTGCGATGAAATACAAGACTTGCGCGCCGAGTATGGTGCTGCTATCATCAAAATAATGCGCGACAAATACATTGATGCATATGTTGTAGGAGATAAGCTGCAAAGCATACAACATGGCGATAATGCATTTGCATATCTAAGTAGTGGTAATTTTGGCGATGAGATTTACTGCGCGGCAACGCCCAAAATAAACATGTGCCGCAGATTTACTAATCCAATTTTGATAGATTTTGTTAATGAAATGATCAATTTTCACAAATATGATTTACCGCCCATACAGACGCAAGATACAAAAGGTATCTTAAGCGCGCCTAATATCACAGCACCCGCCGATAATCCACTTCGCGTATTCAAGCGCGCTAGTAAAAAGATGTTTGACGGCGTGGAAAGATGCGATATTGACCAAATTATGGCATATTATGAGGCCGAAGTAAACGAACACCACCGCGTCCCAAATGATTTCTTGTTTGTCACAGCATTCACGAGCCATAATGACCTAATGGACGCGCTTGAGGCGGAAATCAATGTATTTTGGCAAAATCGGCTCAAAGACAATGAAAAATTCACAAAATATGCTGTATTTCATAAGTCTGAAGAGGGATCTAGTATTGATTTATCTGAATCGGACCAAGCCACGCGGATGGTGTCCATACATTCATCCAAAGGCGACGGGCGCAACGTAGTATTTTTGATAGGATTAACGGAATCTGCCCTTAGAAAGTTCGGCGCCGATGAAACCGCCGAAAACAAGCAGCTTGTATATGATAGTCTTTTGCACGTGGCCCTCACGCGCATGAAACAACGATTATATATTCGCGTTAACTGTAATGGCGATGATTTATGCAAACGGCTGCAGAAATACGGGGACTTTACACTCGGCCACGATAAAATCACCAATGTAATTTCAATTAAACAACTCATCTCGCGAATATCAAATGCCGAATGTGCGGCGCTCCGGCCGCTATTTGACAGCATACAAATAAACACTTCAGCAAATGCAATAATTGACATGCGCCACCATGCTATTCGTTATTCCAGTATGTTTGTAAATTTTCTGTTAACTGCGCAGCCAATCGGCACAAAACGTCAAATTGCAGCCGTAATGCACCACATCGCAGGCGCCCAAATCCGCCGATGTGACGCCAAGGAGTTTTACAGCAACGCAAATGTGAATTTTCGCACCGCCCGCGATGATGTTACCACGCATATGTCAAATGGTATCGATTCGCGTAAATCTCAGGAGCCGCAGGTCATTAAGTTGCTGCAAATTGAGCAAACCGCGCGACACACTGATTATGCTAAATATTTGAATGCAATTCATGAAACATCCCTTCGCATACAATCCAAGATTCGCGATTGGATAAAACGTGCAAGTTTTGACGCGAGTACACTTTGCCCATATGAAAATGTGGTATTTCATTACATGTATAGTTACGCACGTTACAATAGTAAAAATCGCGACATTACAATGATGGATTTATATAATATCACTGACAAATACTCCAAATTTTATTTGAAACCAGATGAACATGCAAATTGCTACTGTAGATACTTCAATAACTGTGGCGAGTTTGACGTCAAAGAATACCCGCTGAAAGAACATTATGATTTAATGGCGGGATTTACTACACGGGTCACTGATTACCTGCGGAGCAAAGATTTAGATATTTTAACCCTGCATCCAGTGGATGTTGGCATTGAGAGTATGTATACTATCCGCACGAAATTCATGTTTATTGCATATAACGCGGATTCAGTTTATATGTTTTATCTAAAGCCGCAATTCACAGAAATGAATAAATGTCAAATTGTTTGGGAAAGTTTATTTGACGCACTTTTGATTATGCTACAATCAAAGCCATTAGCGATGGCCGATAAGTCTGGTCAGTCCCCGCAGCCTAATTGGGCTAGGTTTGGGGGCCGCAAAATCATTGCTGTTATTGTCAGCGCGACCGAGCTGCGCGAGCATTCCTGGTCTGATTGCTTGAAAAATTCACGAAATAGTTTTATTGACAAAATTGCGCGCCTAATGAAGCAAAAATACAAAAATGATGCCGACCACATAGTAGAATATTATACAAGCCGCGCGGCCAGCCATGAAAATCCCATGTTAATTAGATTTGAATATGAAGCCAGTTATGATAACTCCGCAAAAAAGAAAATTCCTGTATTTGTTGAACAGGCGTTTGACGACTTTGTAGAACGCGGCGGCGTGAGTATTGCGCAATGTCGGCAAATCCTGAGCGACAAAATTGACAAACATATTGATAAATTCGCCATTTACTTGAAATCATTATAAAATTGAATTTATTGGTAACTAATCGCTAATCGATAATTGCTAATCACTAATTACATAAGAATATATGGATACTACAAGCATATTATGCAATGATATAATTCTGTTAATTGCGACGTTTCTGGACGCGAAATCCGCAATGGCATGGTTCGCCGTTTGCCGGCGCCATCGCAAACTATTAACTCGCGCGAAAATCACTCACCCCGCGCCGTGGTATAAAATCTGCCATCTATCCTATCGCAATGAATTTGTATTAAGATAACAAACTTGCTGATTTATCAACTTGATTTTGCAAGCGGTGTAAATAATTACCTTGAGACTGCAGACCATGTCACAGTGTTGAGATATAAAGTTGCATACGTTGTAAGGATTGTTTTACCAAAGTCACTAATTAGTGTAACATTCGGCGATAACATGACTTGGCCCATAGATTTACCTAAATCGGTACGATGGGCGAAATTTGGCATGTGGTTTAACGCGCCCGTTGATTTACCAGAATCATTATTATATCTGGAATTTGGCGCGGCCTTCAATCGTCCATTAATTCTACCAGCGGGTTTGCAGACATTAACATTTGGTACGCACTTTGATCAGCCATTGAATGAACGCATGTATTTATTTTTGCTGCACAACTAATAAATTTCAGTAAATATATCAAATTTATATTATTGATGAATTCAGACACGATGAATCATCACGCGATTACGGGCAACAAGGACGATCCTGGATTATCTGACATTGACTCACTAGATCCCATAGTAATTGAGTATGCGCGGGGCGTGTTGGATAAATATATTTCCAGAGACTCCAACAGCAGAATTGCGGCCGAGACTAAAATAGCCGAGATTTTACAAAATATTCGCGTAGATAAAACATCCACGGACAAGGCCCAACAATTCATTGATATTGAAGTCGCCGCGCGCGAATATTTGAAACTTTGACTCAGGAGCAAATACGCCGAAATTTATTTGCTTTACGCTGATCACATCAAGGCTTGCGATCCAGATCGGCCGGGGTATACTTATGATTCAATAAATAACAGATTCACAACAATCGACCCGACAAAACCATGTTCGGTCTACATCATGGGCCTCGAAGACAATTTAAAAATACTCAATGTAATTTATGACGATGTTAAATCGGGCAATTATACCGAGCCGACCAACAAAAAAGTATCTGGTTTGGATGTTTACAAGATGACGGTCGTCCAGCGATTTGTGGACAACATTCACACAGTGTTTAGTCAAAAGATTAGCCTCGGCCGAACATCGCGCCGAATTGACATTAAATTAATCATTATTGTAGTGCTGTGTATAACAGTGGTTATACTCGCGTCATGGATCATTTATACGAGCGCCGCGGCCATAAAATTCACTCCGCGCATATGTTGAAAAATTGAATTTAGTATTGATGATTATAATCAACAGTCTGTGATAATTAACCTAACTAATATCGACCCATCCAGCGATGCTCGCAATATCGGCAATATTGTATGATGATATAATACGGCTAATTGCCGATTATCTGGATCTAGAGTCAAAAATCCACTGGTTTTCCACCTGCAAGCGATTCCGCGAGTTGCTTCTTCGCAGCATCAAGATACAAACGCGGGTAGATTGGGGCTCGCTGCCGGAAACGCCCCTGCGCGGTATTTTCATGAATTTAAACATTCGATCAGATGAGAACTTGCGTCGATATATGTATTTTCAGAAGTATGTATTGGGGCAAGTCGATCATGTTGTAGATACCATTCGGTTAGGACCGAGTTTCACGAGGCCGATAAATCTGCCGCCGGCGCGAAATCTAATAATGTGGCCGACATTAGATGTTCCGATAACTTTGCCGCGCGAGTTACTCAGCGTGGATTTTGGGTTAAGTTTCAACCACCCCGTAGACTTGCCGCCGCAAGTGCAGGAAGTACATTTTGGTTATTATTTCAATCAAAGGGTAACATTGCCAGATAGTGTACAAACATTATCGATTCCTAAAAATTATAATTATCCGTTGATGTGGCCAAAATCACTTAAATCGTTGTTTATCAGCGGGCAATATCCATATACTTTGCCTGGCGCACATGTCAAGATAATATACTTCACTAAATTTTTTGTATATATAAATTTGAATATCTGGAACCATAACATTATCATTCGCACCTCGTGGCGTTTTCTATGCTCGACATACCGCGCGATATACAGCTCGAAATTATTGCCCGATTGACAGTCGGGCAACGGCCGGCGGTTAGGGCCCTGGGCCGATTGGCCAGCACTTGTAAATGTTTTCACGTGTTGATAAATGATTATATTGATAGACACGTTGACCCGCGCGAGAAATTGCGCCGTTTGCGTATTCGCGCATTGCGCAACAACAACCCGCTTGCCGGCATACTCGAAATAACGTCAGCAAAAAACGCTTGTTCGCAGATTGTGGTCAGCAAATATTACACCTATGACTTAATGAAGGCTTTGCCGCATTCCTGGAAAAATCATATACAATATTTGACATGTAATTCAAACATTACAATTGATATGCTTTTGGAGTGGCCCGCGTGCATGGATAAAAAAATCCGTTATATTTTAACCGAAGATTCAGCAATTACTGCGGGCGAGTTGCGGCGACACGGTTTACATTGTTATGTACTTGAAGAAACACTTTTGGATCCAATTTCTGAGTTAGACACAATTTCCAATATTTATGGTGACGCGGCCTATATGCATGTTCTGCTTGATGAAAGATTTTCTGCAAAATTCGTTTACAAATTACGTAAACGGTGGGGTATAACTGAATTTTTAGCAGATGAAATTCCCAAATTTTGCAAAGATCCCAGCGGGGTTGGGCCGAAGTATGAAAAACTATTAATTGAACACGGCGCCATCTTTATTGATGCGCGTATTCCGGATTTTATCGGAAAATATTTCAGCGTCATAACCATAATGGATAATATCGCATCACTGCGTCATGACAGCATCATTTGGCACTCTGCGAGCAGTCGCGTCCCGAATGAAATTCCCTTGAAATTTGTGCTGGATAACATGGAATTGGATTGGAGTTGGGAAAGATTTCAACTCGCCACGGTGCCATCTTGCAGGCTGCACTCAGATAGGTTATTGGAATGTTTGGAATATCACAATGCAATAATGCAGGGCGATATATCCATTCTGCACAAAATTCTCAACAAATGTAAACATGGGGCCATTACCATAAACTGGCCAGTATTAGCATGTTGCAAACAAATTGGCATAAACAAATTGTTAAAATGCGGCCCCATAAATGATTGTGAATTTATGAGCGCGTTGTCGACCAGGCGCGACATTTCACGCAAACTTTTATTGAAATACAGAAAATATTGGGATATACCAGTTTTGATAGACACATTGAACTTACTGGACTCAAACTCATAGTTACCAAAATCATGAATTATTTTTTCATCATCCAATAAAAAATGAATTTGGACACTGTTAAATTACCCTGTAAGTATTTGGCGCCGATATTATCGTTCCTGCTTACACCCGCATATCAAAAAATGAGCCATTTAATGATAATCCCCCGCGAAATTCAGCTGGAAATCGCAACATTTGTCGCCCCGCCCAATGACCCAAATTCCATCTACTCGTTGAGTTGTTTGGCGCGTACAAGCAAGTACTGGCGCGCCCTGATTGACCTAAAGAGCCCCAGATTCATCACGCCGCGCGAGTTAGCCAGTCGTTTGCAACAACAACGCAATGAAGACCCCAAAGTGCTTAAAATTTTGGATGTTGTCGGTGGTTATGAACATTATTACTTTGATGGAATTGAGCATTATGTAACAAGTCGAACAATTGCAAGGTATTGTATAAATAATCCAAATTTTAGATGGGAGCATGTAACGCGAAATAAATGCATCACCATTGATGTACTGAAAAACATTGTGAAAAAGCATGAGGTGCCCGCCGATACACAGTTCTTATTGAATGAATATTCGAGTGTAACTTGCGCAGAACTGCGCGCCGCTGGCCTAAAGGTCGATGTTAAAAACAGCCTATGCGGCCTCGTCATTGAGGACATCGATGATTATATCCTCGCGTATGTAGAGGGCGATGATGAACCCGAGGCGGCCGTGAAAAGGGGTTATGGATGGTTTGTATCGAGCGCAAAATTGGATCATAAATTCATTACGTCAACAATTTATTCACAACATATCGCATCCGAAGTTCATAAATTGCTGTATAATGAGAATTTTTCCGTGGAATTTTTGGAACAACACGTGTTTACATCGTCGCCTCTAACAATACATACAACAGAAGGTGCGATTGAACGGCTCAAACGACAGTCTAAAAAGTGGCGCGAACATCAACTATATTTCATCAAATTGATCAATGAAACCAAGGACCAATCGTTGCGCAAAAATATGCAAGAAATTTTGGGCAGACGCGCCGATGCTGATATTCTTCTGAATAATTCCGATTTAATGGAGGCCGCGAGTCGCGTTATTGCGATGAGAACTGATTTGCCGATGGATTTCATTGCGCGGCCGATTAGTTATTGGTCCGAATTAACGTGTGTTATTCAACTACGGGCACCACCCACAGATCAGGAGCTAAAATTCATGAAAATGTATGACAACGGCGAGTTGACTGTTGAGATAATGCACGAAAATAAGCATATTGTATGGAATTGGTATTATTATTTCAGCAATTCCAAGTTGCCGATATCAACAATCATGCAATTAGCGCCAAAATATCTCTGGGATAATGCAATTGGAACCATTTTCGACCATCCGGATTTCACAATTGATGAATTCTTGAAATATTTTGATGACCATGTGCCATCTAGTTATGCGTATCTGAGAAAATTTGTTAGAATGCAATGATAATATAATTTTAATTTTTTGCCGCGGCATTTAAAAACTGAAATTGCGCCCATTAAAAGCATCATTTAGCAGTTTTAGTATATACCCCCTCGAACAATGTATTTTATCACTGAAATCAGCCATTTAATGATAATCCCCCGCGAAATTCAGCTGGAAATCGCAACATTCACAACCGCACCCGCTGCCGGCGCCACGACTATCGATATGATGAGCTTATCTCGGCTTGCCCGCACAAGCAAGTACTGGCGCGCCCTGATTAACCTAAAGAGCCCCCGATTCATCACACCGCGCGAGTTGGCCCGTCGCCAGCTTTGCGTACATCTGCGCCAGGAAAACTCGTTACATTTGCTGGACGTCATTTACAAACGGTCAATTGGGCATAGATCTTTTATAGTTGAATCAGATAGTTATTTGGAGTGTTTTGTTACTGCAAAAACAGTACATAATTATGTAAATACGAAATGGCAATGGCGTTTGATTACCAGAAATAAATGTATTACTATTGATGTACTACTGGAGCTGATTCAAATATATAACATTGACAAATCCACGCAATTTGAACTCGGGTGCAATTCAACTATAACTTGTGAAGAATTGGAGTGCAATGGGTTAAAAATCGATTACTATCGTAGCATTGATGGATTAACACTGCGAGAATACAGCGCGTATGTTAATGCATACACGGCGTCTCAATACCGCGGTATTGTGTCAGACGAAGAAATACTATTAGCCCACGGGGAAGCCACGGAATACTTTGCCGAACGCGCCAAGCTTACTTGCGCGGACGTCATTAATCATATCGATATGTGGAATGTGGAATGTTTGTTGCAAAATGAAAATATCCCATTGGATTTCTTGGAAACTGGAGTATTTCCCCTCAAACCATTAATGAATACGCAAATTTCCAGATCATCCTGGCGCCTAAAACATTCCAAAAAATGGCGCGAATATCAATTATTGTATATTAAAACTTTCAAAAAACCCACAAAGCTATTTAGTAAATACGTTGATTTTGATTTAATCATAGCTAATCCAGATTTTAACTGGTCGTGGCCAATGATTGAAACTAGGACCGATGTTCCAATTGATTTTCAGGACGAACGCCTTGAAGATATTTATATGAAACGATACAGCGAATGTTTGATAAACCCAGAAGGAGAAGTTACACAGCAAATGCACGATTTCATACAAATGCATCGCGAGGGCAAACTTACCATTGAAATCATGCTGAAACATCCGGAAATCAAATGGAACTGGTTTTATTATGTCATCAATTCCAATATGCCAATTGATGATATGTTAAATACACTCGTCCTGCATGCGCCCGGTACAATTGATGAATATTTTGGCAAACTATTAAAACGCCCAGACTTCACACCCGAGCATGTTGAAAAATACTCCAAAAATAATCCAATCAATATCCATCGTTATTTCGCAAATTTAGTAAAAAAATTCAAGTAAATTTATTTTTTTCCCATAAAAATTGATTTTGTCCGTAAATATTCATTATATCATCAAATGCAACTGGAGGATTTGCCTCGCGAAATCCACCTTGAAATCGCCCAATGGACCTGCGCCGGCAGTTTCGCAGGTATCACGGGTAGCATCGCGGCTGATATTGATATGGCGAGTTTATCGCGGCTTGCCCGCACAAGCAAGTACTGGCGCGCCCTGATTAACCTAAAGAGCCCCAGATTCATCACGCCGCGCGAGTTGGCCCGTCGCCAGCTTTGCGTGCATCTGCGCCAGGACGCCTTTTTGCGCCTGTTGGATAAGGTAACACCGAATATTTTTATGATCGAACAATATGTAACTGCAGTGACAGTCCATAAATATTTCATGAACCGGCCATCATCGTGGGATTGGACTCGAGTAACTTTGTCGCCGTGTTTAACGATTCATGTATTGTTGGAATTAGTGAAAAAATATAACATTGACGCAACGACCCGTTTCATATTAGATACAAATTCTAATATTACTGGCGCCGAACTACGCAGGTCTGGCCTTGATATTAATCTTATGCAGAGCAAATCAGGTTTGCGCGTAGATGACCTACCCGACCTTGTTGATTATTATCAACGATTCACCCCGGTGCCTGACGGCCTTGTTTTTGAAATATTCGCGCGCAGGGCAAAAATCAGTCATGACGATTTGCTGACATTGGAAGACAAATATAAACGCCAGATTGGCGGTGGATATTTAGCATGTAATCCAAATATTCCAATAGATGTAATAGAAACGCGTATTTTAACATCAGATAAACACTTGATGAGTGAAGAGTCAACCGCGCGTCTTAAGCGAGACTCCAAAAAATGGCCTGAATTGCAGGAAAAACTCATAGCGGACGATCAACAAATGAGTTTATCTAGCTTGTTCAGCAAATATTTTGATTTGGGTATAATACAAAGTCACCCTGACTATCCATGGAAAGACGATATCATTGCGCTCCGGGATTTGCCCGTCGAATACAGATTAGCAATGACGACCCCAGAACATTCAATATACGGCGCCCATTGGACCTTCACGCGCACTATTGTAAAATTATATGAACGGCCTTCCGATAAGGAAATTGAGTATATTGAAATGTATAACGCGGGCAAACTTGATTTGGAAACCATGATTTCAGACAAATCTGTGAATTGGAACTGGGAATTTTATTTCGACACCTGTTCGTGTATAAATCCTCCGCGCGCCATAATTGCAGTAATGAGCCGAGTCGGCATTTACGATATTACATATCCGCTAGTCTCACATCCCGATTTTACAATTGATTTGGTATTTGAATTTCCAATGTTCTTTTGGAACCTAAACGATACCATACGTAAACATGTAAGTAGGCTAATTAATGCAAGTGGGTGATTATTTTTTACTTGTGGAAATAAAATTGAATTTGACATTTCATACTATATACAGGCAAGCAATTTGATTAACATCGTTGCTTATCATTATCCGATCATGTCATCAAACAACATCAATGATAAGCTCATCCACTCTACATGTATGAAAGTCGCCATTTTTACACTGGATCCGTGCAATGATGTGAGCGTAGGCATGTTTGAACGAGATGCCAGAAAATCATTGTGCCGCATGAATGCATTCGATATTTACAAAAAATGCATGTATGCGTTGGATAAACCAAGTGAGAAAAATCCATCGCCATAAAAAATAAATTTATTTTTTAGCTAAACGCGCAGAACATGTCAACATATTTTTGAAATTCGTCGGCAGTTATTAATTTGCTGGTTTTGGCGCAATATGTGGACTCTTTGTAATGGCAATCCATGAAACCCCTCAATCGTTCCGGATTTATCGACGCGGCCAGTATGCTATATTTACCGGACAATGCAAACACACAATCATGACCAGTCATTACAATACGAGCATAGTATTTATTGTCATCAGTGCATTTGAACTCAACGCATTCTGCGGGGCGCAGTTGGTGTAATTTCATGTCTGAAACCGACGCAATCGAGCCGATGTATTCACATTCGCCGCGAAATTCCGAATATTTTTCACGTGGCCGAAAATATCCCTCGGCGGATTCTGCGCTAATTTCAAACCACTTTTCAAGAATAAATCCTTCGCGCGGGAAATATATTGTTCGGCTCATCAATATTATGAAATTATTCCGAATGTTCAATGTACTAGTATGATGTATTAATATAATGTATTGATATCAATACATAATTATAAATTCAATTTTTTAGCTCCGCGCGATATATAAAAAATTAAAATTTATCGCCGCATCGACTTGTAACTCTCATTCGCCCACCGCGTCCGACAGTCATGTCCCCCCAACTTTTATCGCTGGGCTCACTGTCGCGAACGCATTTATCGTACGTAGTCGAGGCAACTTGGGCGCAAACATCATGTGATTGGCCGGTGGATCTGCATTTATCATAGGCTTTATCGGCTTTATCGCCACATTTTGCACTACAAGTTGACATTATTTAGTATTTGGTAAAATACAAATTCAATTTTTTATGTGCGCAAAAAAAATATATCAACCACTCGGGCCAATTCCAAACTAGCAATAGGGAGCGCTTCTAGAGTCCATGGAGCCCCTGTATTGCGAGTTTAAATGAAGGCCCGGTGGAATGCAATTATGTTGGTTTGCCCATCGACGATCTTGAACTGCAAATTGGCCGGCATGATTGAGCCAATATCTGGGCGCCCAGATGTCAAAAGCCCGTGCCAGCCCAAATATTGCAATAGGTCAATCACTTGGTCGGTAACAACCCAAAACAAGCAAAGTATCGCGGCAAAATCGGGCGCGATTTGCACAATGAACTCGGCGCGATGATCAACGCCCATTTTCCACGGCATCTTTTCAGCAATTGTTTTGTTGCATTTATGCACAATGCCCATTGCGTATCGTATCAAAATACTTGGATCTTCTGCGGCGTCGTTAATAACCGCATTTAATGATTTTATCGCACCTGATGAGTTTTCTTGCCCCAATTGCGCTAAGATCGCGTTCACTTGCGCCTGTATGGGCCGCGTTATACCCACTATTCTTTGGAACAAATTACCAAAATCCTTCACAAACACATCATTGTATAGAGTATTTACTCCTACAATACTAAGCGGAATATCACCGCCAACCGCCTTTGACAACAAGTAAAATCTAATCGCCGCGATTGGGCATTTTTGCAATAATGTTTCACTTGTTATGACATTTCCAACAGATTTGGACATCTTTCGGCCGCTTTCGTCAAGCACATGACCATGCACAATTATTTTGAAATTATTTTTGATATCTTTCCACAACCCGGCCGCGTTCAATATACATGGGTAAATTACTGCGTGAAACCACAAGATATCGCGGCCGATTACATGTAGATAGGAGTCAGCGCCAACATTCATGTAGGTATTATCGGAAATATCGCCAAACAGTATTTTGGCGCCAGTAATGTAGTTAATCAGCGCGTCAAACCAAACATATACAACATGATTGGACTGCGCAGGTTCAGCGGAGGTGTTATTAGTGGATTTATCATCGATGACATTATCGTCATTCAACCTGATAGTATTCCCAAATGGTATACCCCAGTCAAAACTAGTGCGCGTGATTGATAAATCCTCCAAATTGGCGCTTCTTTCTAATATTTCTGTTGCAAATGATTTAGGTGAAATTAGGCAATTATTGGAATGATTGGAATGATCATATTGATTGTGTTGTTCGTGCGGGTCATGCTGACCAAATATATCATCAACAGCACATCTAAATTTGGACAACTTGAAATTATACGTCGGCTCGCTCATAATTTCATATTTTGTGCCTGTAACAGGGTCGCAAAATTTAGTGGATTCGGCCTCAAATGGTGAAATGAATCGCTCTTCACGAATGCTGTAATATCCGGTGTATTCCGTTAGGTAAATGGCGCCCGGGTGTGTTTTCATGATATCCGCGATTATACTCCGTACAGTTTTTGTGTGAATTTCCTGAGTTGTGCGTATGAAATAGTCGTATTTCACCATAAGCGCGGAGTAAACCTCGGCGAAAATGGCCGCGTTTTTATTGCATAGGTCTATGGGGGTACAAAGGGCAGCGGCCGCAGTCTGCTGTATTTTTTTACCATATTCGTCAGTTCCGGTCAGCAATTTTACGGTTTTTCCTGCCAAAATATGTATTCGGCGAAGGGCATCGGCAAGTATACTTTCGTATAAATGCCCGGCGTGCGGCGCACCATTTGCATATGCAATCGCGGTAGTAACTAGTAATTTTGCACTCTGCGCGGAGGTATTCATATGGTGATTCTATATTGATTCTATAGTAATGAGGGTAATTTATAACGATTTACTATCGTAGGTTGTTAACTGATATATTGATAGATTAATATAGTTGCTTGTTTGAATTCAATTTTATTGTTATTTAAAATTGAATTCGTCGCCATTATATTTATCTATCAATATATCGGTTGACAATCTACGATAGTATTGTCTGACGGTATAAATTTAACCCTGCGCGAACTTTTACCAATCAGTGCAACTAGAATGTCTTCGTGCGGCGATAATGTCACCGAACCCTCTACACACTACCATTATAACAAAGTCGCGCCACGTTTCAACAGAAGATTTTGGGGCCGGATGAAATGATTTGTATACCACCGCCGCAGGTTGAATATGGGAAGATACCGGACGCGGCTTGGTCTCGCCCGGAATTGCGTAAAGAGCGCGCGTGGGGCGCAGCGGAAAATGACATCCTGCGCGAACGATTGTTCTCAGTCAACAAATATCAATCGAATGTCGAGCCGGCGGTTAAATCATCGCCTGCCTCCGATGAGATGTTGAAAATTGTAAATGTGGTGATTAATGCGATTGAAACCGATTATAATACAAAATAACCAAAATATAAAATTGATTTTTTGATACCCCAATAATTAAAGCTCGCATTCATAAATCCATGAATACCTTGAGTAATGATTCACTTGTTGATATCTGCAAGTTTCTGGACGATCGATCACAAATTGCACTTGTATCCACATGCAAGCAGTTTCGCAAACTAATCGATAAAATACAGATCAATGCGATCGTAAAATGTAAATTGGTGAAAGATCTACCATTTAGTAAAATTTTCACTAACCTATTGGTAGAAACTATAGATGAAATATATTCCATAAACATGGCGCGAAACA
>Ga0116204_1000996_pt1 | contig 15990 bp, 20 predicted proteins | sample LakKivwa52mmetaG_FD_94481 | JGI IMG/M metagenome (GOLD analysis project Ga0116204, IMG submission 94481) | Anoxic lake water microbial communities from Lake Kivu, Rwanda to study Microbial Dark Matter (Phase II) - Lake Kivu water 52m metaG | ecosystem: Environmental > Aquatic > Freshwater > Lake...
CTGTCATCGTGTTCATCCGACTTTGAGAAATATTGAGAAAGGAGGATGCAAATGATGTCAGAAGGTACAGTGAAGTGGTTCAATGAGCAGAAGGGCTTCGGATTTATCGAGAAGGACGGCGGCGGGGATCTGTTTGTCCATTACAGCGCCATTCAGGCCGGCGGATTCAAGACGTTAGCCGAGGGGCAGCGCGTCAGTTTCGATGTTGCGCAGGGCCAGAAAGGCCCGGCCGCAGAAAACGTAAAGCCCGTGTAGTTTTACGTCATGACCGATGAGGCGCCCCGGCGTGTGAGAATAGCGACGGGGCGCCTCTTTTTTTTCATTTGCAGTGATTGCTGATTTCATGAAAGGCAACGGGTGGTAAACAATGGCAAGAACAAAATTTACCTTCGAGAAGCGGCAAAGGGAAATCGCCCGGCAACAGAAGCAAAAAGACAAGGCGGCCCGCCGCGCAGAGGCCAAACAATCAAAAGACGAAAGCGAACCGGGCGCCCAAAGCGGAGAACCCGGTGCGGGTGATACGGGCGATGCCCTTCCGGGTTCCGAAGACAACCCTGGCCGTGGGGATGTGATTCCCCGATAAAACAACCCCGCTTTCTCCACATGATCGTTGAACAGCGGGTTTTCAAATACTCTCACCGGATCAACTTCTCTCGCTTCAGCCCAGGATGTCTTTTTTCATCCATTCGAACTCGTCTTTAGTCAGTTCGCCCTTGGCATAGCGTTTCTTGAGTATCTCCATGGGTGATTCGCCTTTTTCCATTGACACCACGGGGTCTCCTTCCTATACTGTCCATGAAAGGAGTTCCGCTATGGGTTTCATACAACTGGGTATGCCGTTCACCGCAGTGAGCCTCGGGCTCGTCGTGGCCAGCCCGGAGGGAAAAGAGAAGGGAGAGACGCGCCCTCCCGTCGTAGCCGGAAAATTCTACCCGAACTCGGCGGCTGTCCTGCAATCCGCCATCGAAAAATTCATGAAAATCGCCGGGCCTGCGCAGGCGCAAACGCCGCTCGCCATCGTTGTCCCCCATGCCGGTTACATCTACTCCGGCCAGATCTGCGCCGACGGTTACAACCAGGTCCGGAGCGGGGCGTATGAGGTGGTCGTCATCTTCGGAACCAACCACACGGCGCCTGACCTCCGAAAGATCGCCCTCTATCCGGGCGCCGGTTTTCGGACCCCTCTGGGGACCGTCCCGGTGGACGAGGGAATAGTCGCGGCGCTTATCGCCGCCGCTCCGGACTGCAAGGCGGACAAAGCCCCGCACGTCCGCGAACATTCCATAGAGGTCCAGATCCCCTTCATCCAGGTCCTCTTCCCCCAGGCAAAAATCGTCCCGGCGATCGTCGGCATGGCGGACGTCGGTCTCTGCACCCGCTTCGGCGCTGCCCTGGCCGTGGTTTTGAAGGGGAAAAGGGCTCTTATCGTGGCAAGCTCCGACCTCTCCCACTATCCCTCGGCGGCGGACGCCGAAATGGTGGACCGCAAAACGCTCGCCGCCGTCGCGTCGCTCGATCCGACGGCGCTTCGAGACACCATTCAGACGCAGATGGCCCGCCGCATCAGAGGCCTCGACACCTGCGCCTGCGGCGAGGCCCCGATCATGGCCGCGATGGAAGCAGCGAAAGCCCTCGGGGCGACAGGCGGGAAGGTCGTGAGCTACGCGCACTCCGGAGACATCCCCATCGGCGATCGGGAGCGCGTCGTCGGCTATGGGGCGGTGGTCTTTACCGCCGGTCCGGAAAAGTCCAAAGCGGCGGCGGAGTCGCCGGCAGCCGCTGACCAGACCCTTTCCGCGACCGACAAGAAGGCCCTCCTCGCCTTCGCCCGGGAGACGATCTCCGATTACCTGACGACGCAGATGGTCCCCCTGCCAAGAGGCTTCAACCCCGCCGCGCTGGAACCCCGCGGGGTCTTCGTCACGCTCAAGAAGCGTGGAAACCTGCGCGGCTGCATCGGCCGGATGGAACCGGACCGGCCGCTCGCCGCCCTCGTCGGCGCGATGGCCCTCCAGGCGGCCTTCGAGGATCCCCGCTTCGATCCCGTCACCCTCAAAGAGCTGCCCGACCTGGAGATCGAGATCTCTGTCCTCACACCGATGAAGCCGGTTCCCAATCCCGGAGCGATCGTCGTCGGACGGGATGGCGTCCTCCTCAGGAAGGGGGGACGGTCGGCGGTGTTTCTCCCCCAGGTCGCCCCGGAACAGGGCTGGGGAAGGGACGAAATGCTGGACCACCTCGGCATGAAAGCGGGACTCCCGGCCGGCGCCTGGAAGGAAGGGACGCAGTTTTCCACCTTCCAGGCGCTGGTCTTTGGCGAAGCGGACGGCAAATGATCCTCGACGGGACCCTAAAGGGCATGCTCGTTCTCGCCTCCCTCTCCGTTCGATCAAGCCATTAATCACCGTAAGGATCTGGTCATCTTTGATGAGATCCAGCGATGCCCCAGGGCCTTGACCAGCCTGAAATATTTCTCCGAAGAGATGCCTCAACTGGCCCTTTGCGCCGCCGGATCCCTTCTGGGAGTGGGTCTCAATACGGAGTCATTTCCTGTCGGGAAAGTACAGTTTCTCGATTTGCATCCCATGTCCTTCTATGAATTCCTGACCGGCATCGGGAAGGAGCGCCTTGCCGGGTTGATCCGGGAACATGACTTGTCCCGACCCCTCCCGGATACGGCACATGAACAAATATGGGAACTGTGGAAGCGCTACCTTGTCGTGGGCGGTCTGCCTGAAGTGGTAAACCGTTATCGGGAAAGGCAGGAGAATTTGTACGAGGCGGTGCAGATTGTGAGGAAGACCCAGAGGGATCTTATCGATGCCTATGTAGCCGACATAGCCAAGCACAGCGGGAAGGCCAATGCCCTGCATATCGAAAGACTCTGGCGCAATATCCCGGAGCAGTTGGCACGGGCCGGCAGCGGATCTAGCGCGAAATTCAAACTTCGCAACGCCGTGCCGGGGATTCGCGGTTATGAACGATTATCCTCCCCTCTTGACTGGCTTGAAGGCGCTGATCTGATTATTCGGATTCCCATCGTGGACACCGCCGGCATTCCCCTCTCCTCCGTTGGAAAAGAGAACCGCTTCAAGCTCTATTTCTTTGACGTCGGCCTCCTGGGCGCTATAAGCGGCGTTCCCCCTTCCGTGTTTCTCGACTACGGATTTGGCAGTTATCAGGGTTACATCGCAGAGAATTTCGTGGCTCAGGAACTGCGGGCCAACGACAGCAGTCCCCTTTATTGCTGGCAGGGGCGTACGGCGGAAGTGGAATTTCTGCTTGAAAAGGAAGGAGAAATCATACCCGTGGAGGTCAAGTCCGGCCGGGTGACCCAGTCAAAAAGCCTGAATGTATATGCGGATCGCTACCATCCGAAGCTGGCCTTTGTTTTGAGCGCCAACAACATCGCCCGGCGAAATATCCGTCATTATCTCCCCCTTTACATTGCAGGCCGTTTGGCAGCTTGAGTGAAACGGTTTATTTTCGGTTCATCCGGTTCTTACGTTTTTCCTGAAAGCAGTAAGCGGCATAAGTCAGGAGAAGTTGCTGATATGGTGCATTGCCCATGAATATCTTGTCCAAGGCCATTGTCTATTCCCGCATGATCAAGTTTTCACATACGATCTTTGCACTGCCGTTTGCCCTCTCGGCGATGGTCCTGGTCCAGAGGGCAAAGCCGCTGGACTTTGCGACGGTGTTTTGGATCATCGTCGCGATGGTAGGAGCCCGGTCGGCAGCCATGGGGTTCAACCGCATCGCCGATGCGGCGATCGACGCACGGAATCCGAGGACATCCCTCAGGGAGATTCCCCAGGGCGCCATATCCAAAGGGGATGCCGTTTTTTTTACCGCCGTCGCGAGCCTCGTATTTATAGCAGCTCCCGCCATTACATGGACAGGATCGACGGGGAGGGGCTTTCCCAAGGCGTCTGCGTCCTCTACGACGCGCACATCGACCTGGCGGACGACTCCCTCTTACTGTGGAAGGTCTTCAACAACACGGACTATTCGCGGGACCTGACGATCAGGGAGGCGGGGATCATCATCGATGCCACGAAAAAGGGCCCGGCGGACGGCCACGCAAGACCATGGCCGGACGAGATCGAGATGTCCGTCGAAATCAAGAAACGCGTAAACGGTTTGCTCGCAGAACTGGGCGCGGCTTATTCAATCGGCGAAATGCCTTAATATCAGTTGTCCCCTTTGCGGTCGGCGCCCTGCACAATTAGGGGGACAAGATTTCCCCGGGCATCAAAAGGCAGGGAATGGGGACCCTCAAGAATCTCAAGACCCGGCCTATTGGGGATGTCGTCCTTATAGATTTCGGAAACCTCCACCTCATCGAGCTGGAGCGTATTTTTGATGCGGACGATACGGCTCCGCTTGGGAGGGATCAGGCCGACGGACCCCAGGGCAACCTCGATGCATTCCCGATCCGTTTCAAAGTGCATGGGGATCGCCGCTTTCTCGAGGCTTACCGCGGTGATGCAATTCATATACGTGGATCCACGGTCTATCTTGTCCACCAGCCGCTTGGTGGTCACATCCGCAAAACCGATGCCGATGGCGTTTCCGCCGGAGGAGGGGGTCAAATCCCCCACAAAGATCCGCCTGGCGTTCACGGGGTGGGGGAAGACGCCGAGGATATCGCGGTTTCGCCCGGTGACATTCGGATCGATGCCCGTGCCGCTGATGTCCTTTCCCATCTCATCGATGATCAGCAGATCGATTTCATTGAAGGGAAGACGGGGCATCATCTCTTTGGCCAGGACGAGAAGTTCTTTCTCCCTCTCCTCCAGCTCTTCCGGGAGAAGCGCGGCGATCACCGCCGTCTGATCGTACCCGTTTTCTACAAGCCCCAGACCGCAGAGAATGGGGGCCTTTTTCAAAACTTCCCTGCCCGCATCGACGATGATCTTGGGAAAGGTGTATTGGATCGCCGCCTTGTGGTAATACTCGGCGCCCTTTTGCTTGCCCATGCCGATGGCCATCATCTTCATCAGGCCGCTCTCGATGGGGGCCTTGAATTTCGTGTGGGGCTTGATCCGATTGACAACGATGATCCCGTCCGCCTCGGAGGCGTTCTTGTCGATAAACACAGGAACCCCGTCCTGGGTTCTGGAGATCTCCACCGCGTCCATGGAGGAGAGAACGGGAGCGCCGGTGAAGGCCTCGGTCACTTGATAGTGGGTTAGCATGGCCGTCTGCCCCACCGCCGTTGCGCCGCCATGGCTCCCCATGGCGGGAAAAACAAACGGCCTGCCCCCGATGGACTTCACATAGTCCGCGGCGCTCTTCAGAATCAGCGCGATGTTGGCGATGCCTCGGCTGCCGCCGGTCAGGGCGATCCTCTGCCCCGGTCTGACCCGTTTCTCCAGGGCGAGTTTTTTCAATTCGGCCTGCACCGCGCCGGGGATATCCATAATTCTGGTACGGTCAAAGGTCTGACGCAGACGTATCATGTCTGGCAAATCCATTGTACGAACCTCCTGTCAAAGATTTGGGGAGGGGGCTGATTTCAAATCTGTCCCCTCATTCGGCAGCGATCATATGAATCACTCCGGAAAAAGGCAAGACTTAATTGCAAACATAGAATCTCGTTGACATCCGAAACCTTTCTTCGTATCCTTCCACCGCGTATCAGGATTTGCAGAGGTCCTTTATATCCGTCACACCACACGCGGTTTCTATACTAAGGAGGAGATCATGAACGAAAACCGGATGCCCGTTTCTGCCATCGAGACCCCGGCGGTCATCGTCTATATGGATGTTCTGGAATCGAACATCGCAGAGATGTCCCGGCTCGCCCGGGAGGCGGGGGTCAGACTGAGGCCCCATACAAAGATTCACGAATGCCCGGACATCGCGAAGCTGCAGATTGCCGCCGGCGCCTGCGGAATCGAAGTCGGAGCGATCGAGCGGGCCCTCTGCATGGCCGAGGCGGGGATCGACGACATCCTCATCGCCCATCCGTTCTACGGCGATCACAAACTGGCCATCCTGCGGCGGCTCCTCGATAAACCGGGGTTGAAGATCACGGTGATGGCCGACATGATGGAGCAGGCGGAAGGGATTTCCCACATGGGGATCGCCCTCGGCAGGACGATCCCCATGCTCCTCAAGGTCAATACGGGAGGAGATCGGTTCGGCGTTCTTCCGGGCGAACCGGCATTGCACATGGCAAAGCAGCTCTCCCGTCTGAAGGGAATTGCCTTCGAGGGCATCTACGTGCACGAGTCGGGGGGGAACCCGACCCCGGAGGGGATGGAACGTCTGGCGCTCGATGCCGCCACGATGGCGGTGGAGACGGCGCGGCTGCTGGCAAGGGAGGGGCTCCCCGGAGCGCATGTGTCCGTCGGGGCCTCGCCGACGCTCCGGGCCACTTGCGCCCTGTTGAAAGAGAAGCGGTTCCCCGAGATCACGGAGGTCCACCCGGGGCACTGTACGATCGGCGACATGTGGCACGTCCGCGCGCTTGTCAGCCCGCGTGAGGCGTGTGCGGCAGCGGTCCTCTGCACCGTGGTGAGCGCCGCCGGTCCGGGTCATGTCGTGATCGACGCGGGCTACAAGATCTTCGGTGCCGATTCGCTCATCCAGTATCGAGACCTGCCCGGATTCTTCCGGGAGGGGAAGCCGAGCTTCGGCTCGGTGCAGGGCCGAGAGGATCTCTGGGCGGGACGGATCTCTGCGGAGACGGCGTGCGTGCAATACATGGAAACGGATATCGTTCCCGAAAAACGGCTTCGGATCGGGGACCGGATGGAAATCGTCCCCAACAACGCGACGCTCTCGATCAGCACGCAGGATAGGATCTACGGCGTCCGGCACGGCATGGTCGAGCGGATCTTCGCGGTGGCCGGAAGGGAGAGAAGAACTCAAGACATATGATGCGTGCTGGGTTGATTCCGATTCATTTCGCATAGACCTGATAGGAGACTTTTTTTCAAAATAATGCCAGGATCAAATACCCTTTGTCGACCTTTCTGAAAAGACCCCCGACGGGCGGTTTAAAAAAAGCATCATCAAGCGGCTTGATTCAAATATGTACGACATCAATCTTGCAGAGTATCTCATGTGAAGCACCCCGTCGGATCAATCCATCGCCGCCCTCATGATGGTGAAGAGTTCCGTGTTGTGGAGAAAACCCCTGATCCGCTCTGAGCCGGGCCCCGTTCCAAAGGCGAACAGCGGCGAGGCCGTGTGCGTCTGACTGGCCCAACCGACCCGGAGATAGGGCCTCAGGACGAAAGCCAGGGAGTGGGACATGGCAAAACTGTAGTTCGCAGGGTCGAGTTTCCGGACGTTATCATTGGCCACCGCCCCGGCCTCATCGTCGTTCAATTCAATGGCGAGATGCTGCTTTACGACCTCCCTGACCTTTTCGGGGGTCGGGTTCTTGCCGAGCATTTCGATGAGGGGATCAAAGGAGAGTTGGATCTTCTGAATCGCCTTGAGATCGATCCCTACATACTCCTTGCTGTCCTTGCTGTGGCCGATGAGGGCCATCCCGCCGGTCTCGTGATCGGCCGTGACGATCAGCAGGGTGTCGGGATTCCGTCGCGCGAAATCAAGGGCGACCCCCACGGCATCGTCAAAGGCCAGCGTGTCTTTTATCGTCGCGGCGGCATCGTTTCGATGCGATGCATGGTCGATCCGGCCGCCTTCGATCATGGCGAAAAAGCCTTTCGATCCCTGCGACAGGATCTGGAGGGCCTTCACCGTCATTTCGGCCAGGCTCGGTTCCTGGGTCTTTCCCCGGTCGATCTCGAAGGACATGTTGCCCATATTGAAGAGTCCAAGGATCTTGCCGCTTTGCGCCTGCTTCAGTTCGCCGGCCGTGCCCACGACGGCGTAACCGGCCGCCCGGGCCTCCTCCAGGAGGTTTCTGCCGTCTTTCCGCTTGCCTCCCGCCGACGTTTCGGGCAGGAAGAACTGCTTCCGACCGCCCATCAATACATCCACCCCGAGCCGGAGCTCCTGCGCCGCCACCGACGCCTCGTCGGACCGGTGCGTGACGTGCGCCGCGAATGAGGCGGGGGTCGCATCGGTAATGCCCGAAGTCGTCACCAATCCCGTGACCTTGCCGCCCGCTTTGGCCATCTCGAGAATCGTGGTGCAGGGGGTTTTCCCGTCGGCCCCCATCCCGACCGCGCGCGCCGGCACTTTCACCCCGCAGGCAATCTGGGTGGCTGCGGCGGCCGACTCGGTGACGATAGCGTCCGCCGTGTCATTGACAAGATACGCCGTCCACCCGTCCTTCATCACCTCCACCATGCGGAGCTCCTTGCCGAGGATCCTGTTGCTGTACAGCCAGGCCGCGCCGAACTGGCTCGGCCCCATTCCATCCCCGATCAGAAGGATGATATTCCTGGCCTGGCCGGCCAGCGCGCTCCAGGGCAGCAGCAAGGAACCAAACACGAGCAGTGACAAAAGAAACCGAATCCGCATTCGTCCGTTCATCCCATCCTCCTTTAAAAAAATCATACAGGCGGGTGAGTGTATGAAGACTGACCCCGTATGTCAAGACCATTACACAGGACCATTACACAGGATCTGTGATAAAATCTCCTTGACTTACCAGACCTTTTTTCTTAGCCTCACATCACACCGGCGCGTATCGGTTTCATTTTAAGAAAGGTCTCATGGAAACTATCGAGTGTAAACTGGAGCGGCTTCACTTGTCGCTCAAGGAGATGGGAGGCGCGGTGATCGGCTACTCCGGCGGCGTCGACAGTACGTTTCTCGCGGCTGTGGCTTCGGAGGTCCTGGGGGACCGCTCATTATGCGTACTGGCATCTTCGGAAACCTACCCCGCATCGGAAGTTGAGGAAGCCCTGACAATAGCCGGAAAGTTAGGGCTCTCTGTAATCCGCATAGACACCGACGAGCTCAAAAACGAAGCGTTCGCGGCCAATACACCCGACCGGTGCTTCTTCTGCAAGAGCGAGCTCTTCGGCAGGCTTATCGATATCGGCAAGGAACACGGCATCCCGTGGGTCGCCGACGGCGCGAATGTCGACGATCTCGACGACTTCCGGCCGGGCAGCAGGGCCGCTGCGGAGCTCGGCGTCAGAAGCCCGCTCCGCGAGGCCGGCTTTACCAAGAACGAGATCAGGGAGATCTCCCGCCGGATGGGTCTGCCGACCTGGGACAAGCCCTCCTTCGCCTGCCTCTCATCGCGGATCCCTTACGGCACCCGGATCGAGCCCGATATTCTCCGCCGTCTCGATGAGGCGGAGCGGTTCCTCAAAGGGCTGGGATTCAGGCAGGTGAGGGTTCGACACCACGGAAAGATCGCGCGAATCGAAGTCGAGCCGGAGGAAATCACGCGCCTCGCATCAACCGAGATCAGGAGTCAGGTGACGGAGAAGTTCAAGGAATTGGAGTATCTTTATACCACGCTGGACCTGGGCGGCTACCGGATGGGGAGCATGAACGCCGTTCTCGATAGGGGAAGGAAGGAATAGATGGACGGCAAAGCGCTCAAGAGACTTCTCGAAAAGGTGAAATCGGGCGACCTGCCCGTCGAACAAGCGTTCCACAACCTGCGAACCCTTCCCTATGAGGATGTCGGGTGCGCGAAACTCGATCTGCACCGCGGCATCCGCACCGGCTTCCCGGAGGTGGTCTTTTGCCAGGGGAAGACCTGCGAGCAGTCCGTTGAGATCGTCAAACGGCTCGCCAAACACCACGTGAAGCTCCTCGCAACCCGTGTCGGACCCGATGTCGCCGAGCGAATCGCCGAAACGGTCGCGGGCTGCACCTACCACCGGGAGGCGCGCCTTCTGGTGGTCGACCGGCCGGGGGTAAAGCGTGTAAAGGCCGCCCGTCATAAAAAGTACGTGATGGTGCTCTGCGCAGGGACCGCGGATATACCCGTAGCGGAGGAGGCCGCGATCACAGCGGAGTCGATGGGGAGCCGTGTGGAACGCTCTTACGACATCGGGGTGGCCGGCCTGCACCGGCTGCTCGATCAGAAGGAGAGGATCATGGAGGCGAACGTCCTGATCGTCGCAGCCGGCATGGAAGGAGCCCTTCCAAGCGTCGTCGGGGGGATGGTCTCCTGCCCGGTGATCGCCGTTCCGACGAGCATCGGCTACGGCGCGAGCTTCGGAGGGCTCGCGGCACTCTTGGCGATGTTGAATTCGTGCGCCGCCGGAGTTGCCGTCATGAACATCGACAATGGCTTTGGGGCCGGATACTTCGCCCACCTGGTGAACCGATGAAAATCGCCTATTTTGACTGTTTCGCGGGTATCAGCGGCGACATGACGCTCGGGGCGCTCATCGGCGCAGGGGCCGACCCTGACCGGCTCAGGGATGGTCTCGCCGCCCTCGGCGTGGGGGGGTACAGAATCGAGGTCGGCAGGCGGATCGCCGGATACATCGAAGCGACGGACGTCCGTGTGATCCTCGATGAACCCCATCACGGACATCACCGACACCTGAAGGAGATTCTGGAGACGATCCGCGGGGCCTCCCTCTCCGATCCTGTCAAGCAGACGGCCGAACGCATTTTCCGAAGACTCGCGGCGGCCGAGGGCCGGGTGCACGGCCACCCCCCGGAAAAGGTCCATTTTCATGAAGTGGGGGCGGTGGATGCCATCGTCGACATCGTCGGCACGGCTATCTGCCTCGAAATGCTCGGCTCGCCGAAGGTCGTTTCCAGTCCGATGCCCACCTTCCACGGCTATGTGAAAGGCTCCCACGGCATCTTCCCGCTGCCCGCGCCGGCCACCGCAGAGATTCTGCACGGCGTCCCCTGGCGAAAACTCGATATTGAAGGGGAGCTGGTCACGCCGACCGGGGCGGCGATCATTGCCGAGATCGCCTCGGGATTCGGACCGCTTCCCGCGATGACCATAGAGAGCATCGGCTACGGCGCCGGCAAGAGCGCGATCGGCATCCCGAACGCCCTCCGGGTGATCATCGGAGAGGAGTCCGCCGCGTCGCCCGGCTCCGGGTGCATCGCGGTCATCGAGACGAACATCGATGACCTCAACCCCCAGTTTTACGAAACCGCCATGGAGCGGCTTTTCGCCGCGGGGGCGCTCGACGTTTATATGAGCCCGATCCAGATGAAAAAGAACCGTCCGGGAACGCTTTTGTCGGTCATCTGCGATTCCGAACTGGCCGAGTCGATCGCCGCCGTCGTCCTGGCCGAGACCTCGACGTTCGGGGTCCGGATATCCCGATGGGAACGCATCTGCCTGGATCGACACTGGGAGGAGGTCGTCACGGAGTTTGGCGCGGTCCGGATCAAGATCGGCCAGAGGAACGGCCGGGAGATCCAGGCCTCCCCCGAGTACGAAGACTGCAAGCGGGCCGCGACCGAACACGGCGTGGCGATCAGGCGCGTCTACGAAAGGGCTACCACATTATACCGGGCGCAAAGACCGTAGATCCGGCAAGCTCGACTGCCTTATTAAGCGAGGGCATCAGGCGTGGAGACCGCGTAATAAGTCTCAAAAGTCGAGAAAACGGGAGTGTGTAATGTCCGTTCTTTTAGGCTGCATCGGGGATGATTTTACCGGCTCGACGGACCTGGCCGGTTTCCTGGTCGCATCGGGAATGCGCACGATCCAGTTCACCGGCCTTCCGGAAGAGAAATATGATCTTGCGGATGTGGATGCGGCGGTCATATCGCTCAAATCCCGCACGCAGGAACCCAAAGCCGCTGTGGCCGATTCGCTTCGCGCGTTGGAGTGGCTGCGGTCTTATGATTGCAGGCAATATTACTTCAAATATTGCTCTACATTCGACTCCACCGAGAAGGGCAATATCGGACCGGTCGCCGACGCCCTCCTCGACGCGCTCGGCGAGAGTTTTACCATCGCCTGTCCTGCATTGCCCGTGAACGGGCGCACCGTTTACAACGGTTATCTTTTCGTCAACGGGTTACTGCTCAACGAAAGCGGCATGCAGCACCATCCTCTGACGCCCATGAACGATGCCAACCTAGTCCGGGTGCTCGGTCGTCAGACGAAAGGAAAAGTCGGTCTGGTCGATCACACTACGGTATCCCTGGGGGCTGAAGCCATTCAAAAAAAGTGTGCCGAACTTGCCGAATCTCATCGTTATGCCGTCGTAGACGCGCTTTCTAACAGAGACCTGATAGAGATTGGACATGCCGGCAGCGATCTGAAACTATTAACGGGCGGATCGGGTCTGGCCATCGGATTGGCCGACAATTTTGAGAAAAAAGGTCTGTTTGTCAAAGCGCCGCACGCGGCACGGCTTGACCGGGTCGAAGGAGACGCCCTGATCCTTTCGGGGAGCTGCTCCAACGCCACATTGGAGCAGGTGGCCGCCTTCAAGGCAGGGAATCCCGCTTTGAAACTCGACCCCCTGGCGCTTCACCAAGGGTCGCAAACATCCGAGCAGGTGATGCAGTGGTTCGAGGGCCGTCGTCATCAGGGACCGTTGATGGTCTATGCGTCCGATCACCCGGAGTCGGTCAGGCGGTGTCAGGAGGAACTCGGCGGCGAAAAGGCCGGGACTCTGGTAGAACAGGTATTCGCCGAAATCGCCCGCGCGGCGGCAACGCTGGGGGTCACCCGTTTTATCGTCGCCGGCGGCGAAACCTCGGGCGCAGTCGTCCAGGCGCTCGGCGTCAAGGCGATTAAAATCGGCCCTCCGATCGCGCCGGGCGTTCCGGTCACCCAGACGCTCGGGGACAAGCCCCTGCTGCTGGCGCTGAAATCCGGCAATTTCGGCGACAAGGACTTTTTCGCCAAGGCGCTCGCGATGATGCGCTGAATTAGTGGAATAACCATGCGAATCTTCCTTACAGGCGTGAGCTGCATCGGCAAAACAACCCTCGGTAAAATTCTTGCCGAGAGGCTCCAGTATCCTTTTTTTGATCTGGATGCTGAAATAGAATTGTATTTCGGCAAATCCATCGAGCGCCTGAGATCCCATTACCTGACCGGCCATTCTTTCAGATATGAAGTTGGCGCCATTGTGCTTAAAGATATTATTTTCAAGAGAAACAGCAGTGACAGCGTGATTGCCCTTCCTCCCAGCGGCCTGAAGGACGCATATTCGAAAACGATAAAGAAAGTGGCAGGTATTGTTGTTGCTATTACAGACGCACCGGAAAATATTCTAAAACGAATTACCTTTTACGACATTGATTCAAAGCTTATTCAGAAAGAATTAAGTGATGAGGAAACAGCGTATCACCTGAAAGAAATAAAGAAGGACATTACTTATTTCGGGAAGACATATAAACGGGCGCATGTGATGGTTGATATTGCCGGACTGTCAATAGAGAACAGCGTTTCAAGGATTCAGGATACGGTTCAGTCGTATTTTACGGTGAAAGCGCCATGATATAAGCTCTTGCCGACAGATTGGAACCAGCCAATAGTAATGAAGAACATCATGCCTGAAAACTACGACACCTCATGGGATCTAATAGAATCCAACAAAGGCTATCTTCCTGTTGATGGCGATGCCTTTGAAAGAAAATATCAGGAATGGAAAACAAGAGACTGGCCATTATGGCTAAAAGATCATCTTACCTTTCCATTTACAGTAGAGCGAATGGAAGACGAAGATGACGCCTATTTTACTGATATAGCCAAACATCAACCGTTCAGGATTGGCCATACCATGAAGGTCATTGGTATTGAACCTGAGGAAGATAACCTCTACGGCGTTATCGTCCAGGTCAGGGAAGGCAGGAGGAAAGGGTATGTTCCCTTATACGATCTTGAGGTCACATCCAGAGAAGACAGGAACTTCTGGCCTGTCAGGGAATTTGGTCTGGTTTGCGAACCACTGATAAAAACATGTTATCGGATATTTTTTTTGAGTATATCTGGTTGAAACATGCAGATTTTGGAAGGTGATTTTCTAGTGATTTTGGGTATTTGTAACTTCCTGAAATCAGTAAAATGTCAACCATTATGAGAATGCTTGATTTCGAAACGTAATCCTTTAACAGCTTGATTTCGATTTATTTGTGGCAAACGACAATGTATAGATAGACCAATGGTTCGTACAGTAAAACAAAAACTGAAAAAAGGAGTGGCCTAATGAACAAATCAGAATTGATCGATGAAGTGGCAAAGGTTACGTGCAGCAAGAAGGAAGCGGGATTGGCAATAGATGCAACACTGGCCGCAATCCAGAAAGCACTCAAGAAAGGTGGTACTGTCCAGTTGATCGGATTCGGCACATTTGGTGTCACCAAGAGAAAAGCCCGCACAGGCAGGAATCCCCAGACGGGCGCGGCCATTAAAATCGCCGCCAAGAAGGTCCCAGTATTTAAGGCTGGGAAAGGACTGAAGGACGCAGTAAAATAGACCGACCATCATTTACCAACACGATCGTTGAGCCGTCTCACTCGTCAGTGGGACGGCTCTTTTTTAAAATCATGTTTTCAACAAATGGAGGCGCTATGGCAGGGAGATCACGCATCAGATTCAATCCGGTCACGAAGGAAGTCGAAATTGAGGGATCTGAATCATTTGTGAAGACCTATTTGGGTAAGCTCCAAACGATGCTGTCAGAGGCTCCGGAGAAGAAAGTCGCAATCAAGAAAGAACCGAAAGCCGTAAAAGCTCCCAGGTGAAAGCCAGCCAAGAAGGTACGTCCATCGGAAAAAGCATCGAAAGTGCCCACGGGAACGAAGAGAGGTGCGCTGTCAAAGGCTATCTTGACCCTTATCCAGAACAGCGCAGAGGGCATTTCATCGGCCGAGTTGAAGGCAAAAACAGGCCTGAAAGACAAACAGATCCGGAACATTATTCCCAGTGTTACCAAACAGGGAAAGATCCGGACGGTGAAGCGTGGTGTCTATGTCGGCGTTGCATGAATAGATAAGCATGTGAGTTGTCCCACGGAAGCAACCAATATAAAGGAGGATTAAAAATGCCAGAAGGAAAAGTGAAATGGTTTAATGATAAAAAAGGGTTTGGTTTTATCGAGGAGGACGGTGGAAAGGACGTTTTCGTACATCATTCCGCGATCCAGGCGACAGGTTTCAAATCACTGGCTGAAGGTGACCGGGTCAGTTTCGATGTTGTCCAAGGAGCTAAGGGTCCTGCTGCCGAGAATGTTCGCAAGCTGTAGGACCTTGTTTGAGGAGCATTAATCTGCTAACCGGCATATTCCCTTTCATGTTTTATAGGGAATATGCCGATAATAGAACCAAACTGACGAGATACTGCAATGTACGTATTGAGTCTAATCTAGTGGATGTTAACGTAAAAATAAACACAGGGTCTCCGTGGCGATTGCCATCCTTATAGACCAACTGTTAAATGATGGACTCCAGTTGACAGACAAGACGGCATAGGTGGATATCTTCTTTTTATTACAAAAAAAGAAATCATCTTCCCTTTTTGGGACCCCGGTTACTCCTGGGATGAATACATCCAATCATTGCAGGTCATCAAAAAGGGCGCGCAGGTAAGGTCTGCCTGAGCAAGTGCTCAAAAATGCCTCATTTACGGGTGACTCGACCAAAAGGTGAGCCGATTTATCAAAAAGCACCCGCCGAGATACATCCCGCATACAGTGATCGGCAACGCACTCCATATTTTGTGGCCAAAACTCTCTTGACACACAAGATTGTTCCTCTTATGCGTCCACCGTGAAAAGGCAATGCCTTATCAACAATCAATAATCGTCGCCTCCCTGAGGCATGGCCGGCATCGCCGGTTTCTTCTCAGGTTTGTCCGCGACCATACACTGCGTCGTCAGCATGAGGGAAGCGACACTCGCTGCGTTCTGCAGGGCAAAACGGGTCACCTTCGTCGGATCGATGACGCCGGCGGCGATCATGTCTTCATACGAATCGGTCCGGGCATTGAATCCGTATGAGCCCTTCTTCGCCTTGACCTTCTCCACGACAATGCTGCCTTCCATACCGGCATTGTTGGCGATCATCTTGAGAGGTTCTTCGAGGGCTTTTTTCACTATCCGGACGCCGACTTCCTCGTCGCCTTCCAGCTTCATCTTGTCCAGCGCGGGGAGC
>Ga0116204_1000997_pt1 | contig 15989 bp, 17 predicted proteins | sample LakKivwa52mmetaG_FD_94481 | JGI IMG/M metagenome (GOLD analysis project Ga0116204, IMG submission 94481) | Anoxic lake water microbial communities from Lake Kivu, Rwanda to study Microbial Dark Matter (Phase II) - Lake Kivu water 52m metaG | ecosystem: Environmental > Aquatic > Freshwater > Lake...
CGTGTGCGTTTTCGGCGCACCAAAAACGCATATGCAAAGGGCCGCGCCCTTTGCACACCGCCAATAAGCGGCAGCCGCCCGGGCGGCTGGTTGCGCCTCGTGGCGCAACTGGCTGCTGCCCGGCTAATTTGCAACAGGCTCGCACGGCTAAATCCTCTTCCACTTCCCCCCAACATTCACAGCCACATCCTCGTATCTTACTCCGAATGAAGGGAAATAGGCGGCAGGCTCAAGGGCAAGCGCCGCCCCCTTTACAAGCTCATTTGACTTTTTGCCAAGATGAGGATACTCGTGCACTTCTATGCCGATTCCATGCCCAATCGCATGCGAGAGCGGCGGAAGACCGTGCTTTGCCATGAGCTCCGCGCCGAGTTTTCCCACATCGCCACCCGTCTCGCATTCAGATAATCCATCAAGCATTTCCTCAAATACGCTGCGGCATTTTCGGTACGCCTTCTCCTCCTCGCCGCCCCCTCCCCTAAAGTAGCATCTTGTCAAATCCGCGCAATAGCCGTCAAGCTTCACGCCGAAATCCACAAGCACCATGTTGCCAAGCCTCGCCCTGCCAGCCCGATAATGCGGGAAGCGCGTGTTGCTGCCCGAGGATACAATCGGCTCAAACGAAGCCTCTCCCCCCGCCTCAAGCGCAAGCACCTTCAGGCGGCGATGGAGCTCATCCTCCGTCCGGCATTCCCACGGGTCAAGCCCCCCAAGTATTTTTCTCGTTGCGAGCGCAGCCTTTCTAAGAAGCGCGATTTCCATTGCGGATTTCCTTCCTCTTGCAGCCATGGCTTCCTTTTCGGCATCAACAAGCTCCAAATGCGCCTTTCTCCTAAGCGCACCATAGCGCGCATGCGTGAATTCGTTTGCCGCAAAGCCCATCTTTCCCTTTCCGCACAGTTTCCGGAGCATTTTTGCCGCGCTTCGGCTGTCCTTTATCCTCACAACCGGGTAAACCGAGCTTTTTTTCGCAAGCTCGAAATTCATGCCGTTCGTAAGAAGCTTGCCGCCGTTTTTCCCGAGCACCAGGTAGCTTCCATCCACATCGCAGCCCGAGAAATAGCGAAAGGAGGGGCTTCCGCCCTTTGTCGGGTCGCCGTTGTAGAATAGAGCGCTTTGGAATTTTGCCCCATCGAACAGGCGCCTTCTTCTTCCATTTATTTCAGCGCGGCTTATGGAATATGCCATATCCTCCCAATGCATGCGTCATTTTTAACGTTGCCGTCAAATCTCCCATCATGCGCTTCGCACCATTCAGACCCGTCCACTATCCTGCTTTCAAAAGAATGCTTGGCGAGTCGACCAACCTGTTTGGCGCGGGCTGGAAAAGGCACATGCTCGCGCTTTTCAAAGGCAGGCTCAAGGGGCACAATGCAAAATGCCTTGCCGCGCTTGACGGAACCAAGCTTGCCGGGGCGTTCTCCACGCGCCGCGAAGTCGAAGCCCTCGTCCTCTATTTCATAATAATCGGGAAGGACCAGCAGGGCAAGGGCGTGGGCAGGGCGATTGTGCGGCACGTTGAAGGGATGGCGAAAAAGGAAGGGGCGAAATTCATCCGCCTTGACGTTTACCAGTGCCATGACATGGTCGGTTTCTACAAAAAACTTGGCTTCAAGGAGGGCGGCAGGGTGCGCTTTTACGAAGAGGAAGGCGACGACCAGATTTTCATGTACAAGAAAGCCCAAGGCGGCAGGTAAACGGGAACGCGATTATGGCAGGATGGGCGCACGATTTAAAGCGGCAGGAAGGCAAGCACGGAATTGAATCTGAAGAGGAGCCTTAGCGCTTCCTGCGCCTGTTTTTTCAGGAGGGGCATTCTCGCGCACTCTGAAACAAACCGTTCCACGATGCCAATCGCTTTCGGCGCATTTATGTCATCGTCCATCGCGGCAACAAACTCCTCCCTGGCACTTGCCGCAAGTTTGGAAAACATGGCATCGCCATTCGCATGCTTTATTGCAACGGTTTTCTCCCCGCCGCCCGCTGCTTTCCTTATTGCGGCAATCCCATCCCGGAGCGCAGCAAACCTCTCCCTCACCGCCGCCATCCTTCTTTCGGTATAGTCCAGCCTTTTGCGGTAATGCACGGACAGGAGGAGCATCCGAACCTCATTCGGAGCAATGCCCTTCCTCAGCAAATCCGGGAGCCGCACGACATTTCCCTTTGACTTGCTCATCTTCTCGCCGTCAATTATCAAATGCCGCACATGCATCCAGTATTCCGCGTACCTGCCGCCGTATGTTGCTTCTGCGATTGCGCGCGTGTTCTCGTGATGGTTGAACAGGTTATCCCTTCCACCCATCGCCAAATCGATATGCGGCCCAAGTGTTGCAGTCGACATTGTGGCACACTGTATGTTCCAAGCGGGCTTGCCGCCCCACCCAACAAACTCCCTGCACCCTTCGCACGGATGCTCGCACGGCTCAAGAAGCAGGAAATCCCCCGCCTGCGAAGGCTTGTACTCCTCCCTCAAAAGCGGCTTGTTGCGGTCGGCAATCCTCTTTCCGACAAGCATGCCGTATCCGCCGTATTTTGTAATGTCAAAGTAAGTCCTTCCATTTTTCCGGTATGCCTTCCCCCTATTCACAAGCCCTACCGCCAGTTTCGCCATCCTGCACGCATATTCGCTCACATGCGGATAGATGTCGGCAGGAAGCGCGGAAAGCGCTGCAAGGTCCTGCCGGAAGAGCCTTTCGTTCGCGCCGGTAAGCCTCCTCCTGCTCACGCCGGTTTTTCTCACTTCGCGCATTATCGTGTTGTCAAGGTCGGTTATGTTCATCGAGTGCTTCACGCGGTAGCCGTTCCATAGGAGATAGCGCTTCACGGTGTCCTCGGTAACGTATGTCCTGTAGTTCCCTATGTGCGGGCGCGAGTAGACCGTGGGGCCGCAGGTGTAGAAAAGCACCCTCCTGCCGTTTCTTGGCCGGAATATTTCCTTCCTTTTCGACAGGCTGTTGTACACTTGAAGCATCGGCAAAACCTATCCGACAGTCATGCGCTCAAAGCTCCTGGTGCCAATCGCCACGAAGAGAAGCGAGGCGCCAAGAAGCACGGCGACATCGACGAGTATTCCGAAGGTGGTGATGCCGAGCACAGCATACCGCATCAAGTCCACCCCATAAGTGAGCGGGTTGAGCACCACCAGGAAATTGAGGTATGCGGGAAGCGTATCAACCGGGAAAAGCGCTCCTGAAAACATGAACAGGGGCCACATGACAAAGCTCATCACGAGGTTGAAGCCTTCCGGGCTCTTCATGCTTGAGCCTATGATGAGCCCTAGGCTGACCATGCACATCGAAACCAGCATGGCGACCAGAAGCGCGCCAATCCCCGCCCACACGCTCGGCACGAGGCCGAGAAGCGCGCCAACCAAAAGAAGCGCGCCAACCTGGACGAATACGTCCGACATGCCGCCGAGCATCTTTCCAAGGAATACCGCGCTCCTATCGACAGGCGCAACAAGCACCTCCTTTAGGAAATCAAGCTTCCTGTCCCAGATTATGTAAAGTCCGTAGAATATCGAGCCGAAAAGAACCGACATCGACAGTATGCCTGGGAAAATATATGTCTGGTAGTTCATTCCGGAGATTTCCACGCTTGCGCCAAGTCCTCCTCCGAACACGATTATCCAGAGAAGCGGCGTGACTATTGCCGAGACGACCCGCTCGCGCTCGCGGAAGAACACCTTCACTTCGCGAAGCCAGATTGCGTAAACGCCGTCAAAAAAACCCACATTCATCCCGCCATCACAAACATGCAATCCGAATCTACCGGCCAGCCAGCCCTCAGCGGCCGACTCGTCTTTCGCCCGCACAATTCCTCGTGTTCTGTTTCCCCTACCTGTCGTTGCCGCTGTTCATTATCCTCTCCATGAATCCGCCTTCTGCCGAATCCTCGCGCATTTCCCTTCCGGTGTATTTTATGAAAACATCGTTGAGCGTTGCCACGTGTATTTCTATGGCGCCTATTGCCGGAAGCGCGCGTATCAGTTTCGGGAGGTTTTTCTTCGGGCAGGAAACCGTTGCAGAAACGCAATTTCCCCCAATCCTGACATTTTTCGCAAATGTCATCCTGCCGAGCTTCTTCGCAATCCTTCCGGGATCCTTTGAGGTTAGGCAGACCCTGTCGCCCCCAAGCGAGTTCACAAGCTCGCCGGGCGCCCCGATTGCGATCATCCTCCCTTGGTCGATTATCGCCACCCTGTCCGCGAATTTCTCGGCTTCCTCAAGGTAGTGCGTGGTGAAGACGACGGTCGTGCCCTCTCGCCTGGACATTTTCGCTATGTATTCCCAGATGTGCGTGCGTGTCTGTGGGTCAAGCCCCACGGTCGGCTCGTCAAGGAAAAGTATCTTCGGCCAATGCAGTATGCCCCGGGCAAGCTCAAGCCTCTTTCTCATGCCCCCCGAGTATTCCTTCACCCTGCTGTCCTGCCTTCCGGCAAGCCCCACGAGCGAAATCATGTCCGCAATCCTTGCTTTTCTCTTTTCCTCCGGCACCCCGTAAAGCATGGCATGCATTTCAAGGTTTTCCTTCCCGGTGAGCAAATCATCGACAGACGGCTGCTGGAACACCACGCCAATCGAGCGGCGCACGGATAGCTTTTCTTTCGCCACGTCAAAGCCCGCCACATTGGCGCTTCCCGATGTCGGCTCAAGAAGCCCGCAAAGCATGGAGATTGCGGTTGTCTTGCCTGCGCCGTTCGGGCCAAGAAGCGCGAACACCTCTCCGCTTTCAACACTGAGGCTGATTTTGTCGACTGCCTTAAGCGACTTGAAGTGCTTGGAGAGGTTTTCTATCACTATCGCTGGCGGATTTCTCATGCCCTGACCCGCAGTAAAAACGAAGCCAAGCTTATAAAACCGGCATGAAGCAGGCGGGTTAATAGTGGGGGGTTGGGCTTAGTCGCTGTCAATCCTCGGAGCCAAGTAGTAGACGACCTTCGCGCTCTCGACTTCGTATTCCGCTTTCAGCGGCTTGTTTGTCGCCAAATGTATTGTGAGCGCGCCGCCATCAGGGCATGCCTTTACAATGTCCTCAAGGTATTGGAGCGGGAAGGTGGCTTTCGCAGGCTTAGTTACCTTCATTTCGATGATGTTTTCGCTCGCCTGCTCGTTCTCCTCGGTAAGGTCGGACGTGTCGCCATGCACTTCGATGAAAAACCCCTGCTCGTTCGCCTCAAGGGAGATATGCGAGCCCACAAGCGACGCGTCGCGAAGCGACTCGCGAAATGTCGATCCGTTTATCCTGATGGCGGCATCGTGCTGGATGGGGGGCTCCTTGTTCGCGCCAGCAGGCATGTCGAGTATCGGCACCTTGAAGCTCCTCTTCCGCCTGTTCCCGACGAAGCGGAGCTGGAGCTTGTTGTCCTCGCGGCTGATTTCAAGCTTCTCCGCGCCTCGCGTCCTCGATAGTATTTTTGAGAGGTTGTCAAAATTCAAGCCCACCTTGGCAGACGGCGTCGGGGCATTGTAATCTGAAAAGGCGCTTTTGGGCATGGAAAACGAAACCATGGCAATCTGGGAGGGGTCCATGGCGCGAAGGAAAAGCCCGTCCGCGCTCACTTCAAGTTGCCCTTCGTCAATCAGGTTTACGATGGCATCAGTCGCGTTTTTGTAGCGCTTGGCATCATCAACTGCGAATTTGAACATACAAACTCCCCTCCCGGGCGCAATTTGGCGGTGCAAATTTTTAAAGTGTTTGACCGATATGGGGCGCATGGCAGAAACGCTCTATCTCAACGACAGCTATCTTCAGGAATGTGCTGCAAAAGTCATGTCCTTAAAGGACGGGAACCATGTCGAGCTTGACCGGACGGCATTCTACCCGCGAGGCGGCGGCCAGCCAACCGACATGGGCAAGCTCATCCGCGAAGGCGAGGAGTTTCCGGTAATTTCCGTCGCAAAAAGCGAGGGCAGGATACTCCACGAGGTTTCGCGCGGGGGGCTCAATATCGGGGACGAAGTGAAATGCCAAATCGACTGGCAGCGGCGCCACAGGCTTATGCGCATGCACACTGCCGGGCACATACTTTCGGCAATAATGTTCAGGAGCAAGGGAATACTCATAACAGGAAACCAAATAGACACAGGCAAGACGCGTTTTGACTTTTCAATGGAGGACTTTGACAAGGCGGCTTTCCAGTCGCTTGTCGATGAGGCGAATGCCGCAATCGCAAGGAACCTTGAGGTTTCAATTTCCTACCTTCCGCGCGATGAGGCGATGAAAATCGAAGGCGCGGTAAAGCTGGCTGCCGCGCTTCCTCCAGAAATTAAGGAGCTTCGCATGGTCCGGATTGGCGATGTTGACTGCCAGGCGGACGGCGGCACTCACGTGAAGAACACATCTGAGATTGGCAGGATAATTTTTGTTGGCGCGGAAAACAAGGGAAAGGCGAACCGAAGGATTTACTTTTCACTTGAGCCCTGAAACATCCGGCTTATTCTACTGTGCGTATTTTGCATAATATTTGTCACATCCATCCGGCGTGGGTATTGCGGCAGGCGAGATGAAGAGCTTGAGGTAGCCAACGTAAGGCGCGGAAAAGAGCACCCTGCCCTTCGAGCGCTCGACTTCGACCGGGCGGTTTCCCGTCCCGGTTTTCGCATCATAAACCTGTATGTCGAATATCGGGTTGTTCCCCCCCTTTGTCAAAAAATAGGTTTGGTCGCCAACTTGGAGTTTGATGAACGCCCTGTGAATGATGTCCCCCACTCTCGCGTAGTACTCGTCTCGGTTGGGCTGGTAGACAACGACATCGTTCGTCACGTTTTCGTAGTATTTCCTGCCGTTGACTTCAAGCCAGGCAACACAGGGGCCGGTTTGCTTCGCCCCGGTCTTCGGATAGAGCATTTCGCATTTTTCGTAGCCGAACCAAAGCGCGCCATGCCGTTCAGTATATTTTTCAGGATTCACTACGAAACTGTTGCACATCGGCTCGCCCTGATGGGTTGCGCAGTATGCATAAAGCGAGCCAGACACCGTTGCCACCTTGCTTCCCTCAACAAATATTTCGGCAGTGCCAAACCCGTCAAGCGTCTGGATCTCCTCAAGCGGCGCCTCTATCCTGTCTCCAGTTAGCACCACCATGTCTCCCCGCTGTATATGCGGAAGCATGGAGCACGAAACAATCGCGTTGAGGGGCGAGGGGGTGTTAAGGATGAAGCCTGCTCCAAACCATATGGCAAGCGCCACAAGAAGCGCGATTGCCGTCTCCTTGAGCTCGTTTCTCATGCCATGCTTTCCCGCGCCTGTTATGAACTCGAGCGCAACCGCCCAGACTATCCCAAGCCCCACAAGAAGCCCGAAAACCCAAACACCTGAAAGAAGATATGAAATGAAAAAAAAGAAGATTAGCGCATAGGTGAAAACAGGGTTGGCGAGGATGCCAAGCTTCTCATGGAGCCTTTTCCCCTCTGCCAAATGAACCGCCTACTTCCTCGGCTTCTTCGCGTCCTTGAGCGCGCTCTTGAAGTCCTCTGCCTGCTTTCGGAGCTTCTTGACCGCAAACTTGAGCGCGGAAAGCGGATTGCCGCTCTCTGTCCGCACCATGAGCACCGGCGCGGATATCACGGGATGGTCGAGCCTGCAGGCGGCAAACTCCACGCCTTTTTCCTCAAGGAGTATCTCTTTTATTGCGTTAACGAAGCCGACATCCTCCCCCCTCACTGCAATTTCAAGATAATCCTTATCGTTCTTTATGACTTCAAGCTCCATTTTCCCCCCCCTATCCCTTGCCCTTCATCGAGAATTTCCTATAATCGCTTGCAAGCTTGCGGTTGTCTTTCCAGTCGCACGACTCGCATTTCACAATCCCGCTTTCGACCTTCATCGCATGCCTGCATTTCTGGCAGAAAGCCTTTATCGCGCCAAGCTCGTCCGAGTCGGTCGAAAGCCGCAATTCGCCGTTGCGCATGTCCACGACCTTCGCACGGATGATGTCCCCTATCTTGTACTCGTCACGCACGTTCTTCACAAATCCCCTTTTGATAAGCGAGGCGTGCAACACCGCGTAATCCGAGGTTTCGCTGAAGCGGGCGTGCGCCCCGCCGCCGATTATTCCCACGAGCGCAATTGGCTCGACGATGTTTTCTATCCTGCCGATGATGGTTTCACCAGGCTCAACATTTTTCCACGGGCGGCTCTGTGTTATGTGGAGCGCACGGTCTTGGTCGCCGATCTGCCCGCTAAGCGAGGCATAGACGCGCTCGCTGTCGGCGAACGTGCCCGCTCCCGGGAGGAATTCCTCCTCGGTACCGATGAAATCCCCTGGAACCACGAACTTTTTTTCTTTTGCCATGAAATTGCTCCTAGAAAAACGAGTTTCCAGCCATTCTGTTTCAACAAGTATTTAAATAGCTTTTCCCAAAGGATGCCCATGGCAGTCAAGAAAAGCAAGCTCGTTCTTTGCATCGACCGCGACAACGACCTTTATGAAAAGGCCAAGACGGCCGGGCCGATTGTCGGAAGGGAGGCGAACCTTGACGCAGCCACAAGGCTTGCTCTTGCAGACCCGACCGATACAGATGCGAATACGATTTTCCGCGCGATAGGAATCTACGACAGCCTGCTTGGGGACTCCAACGCCCAGATAGCCACGCTCACAGGCTCGGTGTCACTCGGCTATTCCGCCGATAGGGAGATAGCCGCGCAGCTTGAGCGCGTGCTCTCGGATTTCCCGGCCGATTCGTGCATTTTTGTTTCCGACGGCGCATCCGATGAGCAGATCATGCCGGTCATCCGTTCCCGCCTAAAGATAGACGGGGTCGACATAGTGGTCATGAAGCAGGCGAAGGAGCTCGAGAAGACGTATTTCGTCATACTTGAGAAGCTCAAGGAGCCGCACTACGCACGCATAATTTTCGGCGTGCCGGCGCTCCTGCTGCTTCTTTATGCCGCAAGCCGCCACCTCGGCTGGGGGTTCGAGGCTGTTGCTGCCGTGCTCGCACTCTATCTCGGGCTGAAGGCATTCGGCATAGAGGACAGGCTGCTTCGCGCAGCATCAGCATTTCGCTTCTCGATTGACAGGATAAGCGGAGTAGTCTACATCTTCTTCCTAATAATGCTCCTGATTTCCGGCTGGGCGGCATTCCAGCGCTACAGCGACGCTGTCGAGAACGGCATGGATGCCGTGAAGACCGCGGCTCTGGTCGTAAAGACGCTCGCCAACCTTCTCGTCATATCCTTCCTCATTCTCTTCGCAGGCAAGATGATAGACATCCTGAACGACAAGGAGCAAAGAAAGATAGAGCTCACCAAGTACGGAATGTACACGATAACCGCCGTCATCATATGGTTCGTCCTCTCGGTCGCGTCAGACTGGGTGCTCAACATCGCACCACCCTACGTTTCCTTCCAGGACTTCCTGCTTGTGATGGTGGCAAGCATGGTGTTTGGGGTTGCTGGCATATTTGCCATGAAGGAGATAAAGATGAGCGTGGTCTCGCGGCTCAAGCTTGAGAACAAGGAGGTCTTTTCCGAAAACGGGGCTTACCTTGGAAAGGTGATGGGCGTAGACCCGAAGGAGGCGTCGGTCATATTCCGTTCTCCCCTTGGGCAGAAGATGACGCTCCCGCTCGAGGATGTGACTTCCGTCGGCGAGCGCGTAATGGTCAAGGCGTGATCTTCCGTTTATTCTTTTTTTTCGTCCGCTTTTTTCCCAGAGCCGGGCTCTTTTTTCTCGAGCATCAGCTTCGGTTTGGTAAGGGGGCCCGAGCTGAAAAACGGGTCGATGTCGCCATTTCCATACACTTTGCGCGGAGGCGAGCCATTCCAATTGCGGTAGGAGCCACCGTATTCATCTGCGTCGCAGCCGCCGCCCTTATTCATCCTCTCATAATGCGGCCTTATCGTGATGCGGCTTGGTTGTTGATGCCATGCGCAATGTTATGGCAGAAAAGGTCAAATTACCTCTTTTTCCTGCCGATGCGGAGCATGCCTTTCATCTTTCGGATGAGCTTCTTCTTGCCAACCGAATCAACAAGCGCAATCTGCAAAACATCAGTGAAATTCTCCACCGGGACTATGCTTACCTTTCCCCGAAGCGGCGTGGTCAGGTGGATGTCGCCGACGTTGCTCTTCGGCACAATAACCGCTTTCACGCCGGCTTCAATCGCCGCCTCAGTCTTCGCGGTCACGCCGCCAACAGGCAGCACTTCGCCACGCACCGAAAGCGAGCCGGTCATGGCGATGTCCTGCTTGACAGGTATCCCCTCCATTGCGGAAATTATGGCAACCGCGATCGATATCGATGCAGAATCACCTTCCACACCCTCATAAGTCTGCAGGAACTGCACATGCATATCGTACTGTGAAACGTCCCTGCCGATGTGCTTCTTTATTATCGCGGAAACGTTCTCAACCGCCTCCTTTGCAATCGTGCCAAGCTTGCCGGTTGCAATAAGCCTGCCTTCGGATTTTGACGAGGCGGGAGTTACTTCGGCGACAATTGGCATTATGAGCCCTGATGCAGAATCGCCAAGCACAGCTAAGCCGTTCACCTTTCCGAGCATGCTGCCTTCGGAAACGAAAACCTGGTAATCCTTGCGGCTTTCGACAAAGTGCGTGCTCATCTGCTGCTCAATGCTTTGCGCCACCTTCCTCGCACGATTAATGTGGTCGGAGGTAACGCACTGTGCCCTCTCCTCGCGTGCAATGTCGCCTGCCGCCCTCACCAGGCCGCCGAGCTCCCGCAAATTCAGCGAAAGCCGGTTCTTCCTGCCGGCTTTCCTTCTTGCCTCATCTACTATTTCGCCAACCGCATCGGATGTGAAGTGGGGTATTTTCTTGTCCTTGGAAACTTCCTGCGCGACGAACTGCACATACCTGTCCTGGTTCTCGGGGGTGTCCGGAATCGTGTCCTGCACGTAGACCTCGTAGCCATTCCCGCGTATCCTTGAGCGGAGCGCAGGGTGCATTGCCCGGATATCCATCACGTTCCCCGCAGCGACAAGCACAAAATCGCACGGCACGGGCTCGGTCTTCACGATTGCGCCGGACGAGTTTTCGCTCTGCCCGGTTATCGAGTATTTCTTCTCCTGCATGGCGGTCAGAAGCTCCTGCTGGCTTTTCGGGCGGAGGCTCGCAACTTCGTCGATGAAAAGCACGCCCTTGTTCGCACGGTGTATCGCTCCCGCTTCCACGCGAAGATGCGCGGGCGTGCCAAGCCCTCCGGACTGGAGCGGGTCATGCTTCACGTCGCCCAAAAGCGCTCCTGCCTTCGTTCCTGTGGCGTCGACGAAAGGCGCCGCTTTCTTTCCGGTGTTGTCCACAATGAGCTTGGGGTCATTGTAATCAAGCAGCCCCATCCTCTTCCCGAACGTATTCGTGAAGCGGTAAAGGAGATAGAGTATCCCCGCGCCGATTATCGCCGCGAGCACAAACCACTTGTTATCATTGTTTAGCGAGCCTGTCGCGTAAAGAAAGACTATCACGGCGATTATCATGGCAAGGAAAACCATGCCGCCTCCGCCTCCTCTGCTCTGCGCGGCCTCCCTGCCGCGGGACGCCTGCAGCATCATCCTGCCCTGCCCGATTTCCTCCTCTTCACGCTCCTTCCTTTTCACAGGGGTTTTCGGCGCGAATTGGCTGACAATTTGTCGCATCTGCCTGAATGCCGCATACATCTGGGAGAGCTGCGGGTCTTTTTTTATTTCCTCCTCGCTCGGGTAGGTTTTCACCTGGCGCACAAGCGGCCGGTTCTCCTCGTTCGGATTCGGGTAGATAAGCACATCCTCAAGCTCGGCGGCGGGCATCAATTCAGCCATCGCCTGCGCAAGCATGCTCTTGCCCGTTCCCGGCAAGCCTATCATCATCACATTCCTCCGCTGGGCGGCGGCTTTCTTCACTATTTTCACGCCATCGTCCTGGCCTATGACCTGGTCAATGAGCCTTGCTGGAATCGGGATTTCCTCGGTTGTCTTGAATTTTCTCATTTTGTCGCCTTCCAAGAATCAGTTTTCGTAGGTTTCAGGCGTATCTTCCAAAAACGGTTCGTTTTCCGTTTCCCATTCAGGTATCATGCCCTCTTCGGCCACTATGCTTTTCGTATCTTTCTGTCCGATTACCCCGACGACCTCTTTTTCAAGCACATCTACGCGGGTACTGATCATATTCTTGAAATTCTGCTTTGCGGTATTGCAGCCTCCGATGCTGTCGCAGTTTTTCGCCGCAAGCCATGAATTGTAAAGTGGAACGTCTGAAAGTGAAGCGATTTGATTTTCTATCCTATTTATCTTGGGCGTATTGGGTATTTTGCCAGGCCCGTATGCGTCATCGTAGTATGTAAGCACAAGGTTATACTGCTCGATTTTTGCGGTTTTCATCCTCGCCTGTGCCAATATTGCCGTGTCTTTGAGCGCATCCGCACACTGCAGGTCAAGCTGATTCAGGAGCGTCTCGGTCGCGGTTTTTTCACTGAGGCATTTTTCGTATCTCAGTCTCGAGGCATTCGCATCCGAAATTTTAAGCGCAAGGTTCTCGTTGAGGGCCGACCTTTCCTGCGCGCACGCCATCTCAAGCGCATCATACCTTTCCTGCGGAACGCCTGCGCACCCATAGAGCAGCAGAAGGGCAGCCAGCATGCCTATTGCGGATTTCATGGATGCCTTTCTGCCCTCCCTTTTTTATATATACCGCCCCGCGTTTTCAGGCAACTGTGTCAATATCTTGCTAACAGTGTTAAGAACATATTAACGCTTTTAAATGTTTGTTAATACAATGTTGACAGGTGCCCATATGGACGGGAAAAGGACGGTTCTTATGCAAAGGCAGAAAGTCGGCCCTGACGATGGGCTCGTCTCGCTTTGCAGGATGATGCGCCTGATGAGCGGGCGCGACACCGACGCCACGCTCCCCCAGGTGCTCAAGGTGATGCTTGTGCACTCGCGCCGCGAGCCAGTTGGCGGAAGCGAGCTTGCGAAAATATCCGGCCTCAACAGGATAACCATTCTCCACCACTTAAAAAGGCTCGAGGGCGCCGGCTTCGTGGTGCGGAAAGAATCAGGCTACGTGTTGCGTGTGCAGACTGCCGAGGAGATGCTTCTAGAATTCCGCAAGGAAATGGAAGAGGCGTTTGCCGAGATGGACGAGCTTGCGCGCGAAATCGACAGCAATTTTGATTCATTCGAGAGGGAATTTGCCTCACGAAGGATGCGGCAGCTGAAAAAATAGGTGTTGGCGATGGACAATAAAGAGCCCGCAGAAAAGATGCGCTCGAAAAAGAATGCGCGTGAGCAGGGGGAGACCCTCAAGGAACACGGGGACGGCGAGGCTGAAAAATATGGGGGCAGCAAACCCGGGCCGCATGCGGAAGGCGGCGAAGCCTGCGAAGGGTGCCGCGCAAGCGGTAAAAAAGGCGAAGGCGAAAATCACGAAGGGTGCAGTGGTGCCTGCCTTGAGGAGAAGATTTCCTCGCTTTCCGGGCAGCTTCTACGCCTGCAGGCCGAATTCGACAACTACAAGAAACGCACGGCGAAGGAGAAGGATGCGCTCTCAACGCAGTCCGAGGCGAAAGTGATGCTCCGGCTTCTTCCCATATATGAGGAGCTTGGCATGGCGGAAGAAGAGGCGAAAAAGGTGAAGGACGCCGCGGTGCGCGAAGGCATTGTAATTGTGCTTTCGAAGCTTCGCCTTGCATTTTCAAAAGAGGGCTTGCAGGAAATGGAGCTTGAAGGCAGGAAATTCGACCCATTCCGGCACGAAACCGCGATGAGGGAGGATTCGGATTTGCCAGAAGGGACGATTGTGCGCGTCATCCAGAATGGCTACCTTTTCAAGGGGGAGATGTTGCGCCATGCGATTGTTTCAGTTTCAAGTGGCAAAAGGCCAGAACAGCAAAAAGAGGAGAAAAATAGTGGGTGACGCGGGAGGCAATTCGGGTCGAATCGTGAAAAAGGTGAATGCGGGAAGGTATTTGTGGGGCATATGGGGAGTGAAAAGCTGGTGATGTTGATGAACGGATTTGCAATAATTAAGCTGGAAGCCGACCCGATTGCTTTGCAGGAGAATATCGTGCAGCAATTCAACGATTACATGCAGCGCACAAGCTGCGAGACGGCATCGTCCTTCATACTGGGGAACGAAGGATATTTCCGCGTCTCATATGACAGCTCGCGCGGGATAAGTTCGGCAGGTATTTTTGAACTTGGCAATTTCCTGGTGTCAAGCGGGCGTGTTGTGAGCGGCATAAGCGGCATTGCGGCGAAAAACGGCTCAACTGCGACTGAATTTTCATTTTCAACAAGCGACGGGAAGACGGGTAGCATCCGGCTTTCCACTGAGAGGATATACTGATAGGGGTGGGAAATATGGCAAAAATAATCGGAATAGATTTGGGAACTTCGAACTCGGCGGCAGCCGTCCTCGAGGGCGGAAGGCCAGTGATAGTGCCATCGGCAGAGGGCGCGTCGCAGTACGGGAAAGCTTTCCCCTCATACGTGGCATTCACAAAAGAGGGCGGCAAGCTTGTCGGCGAGCCTGCGCGAAGGCAGGCAGTGGCGAACCCGGACGGCACTTTCTCTGCATTCAAGCGCAAGATGGGCACCGACTTCCGCTACAACGCGTTCGGCAAGGAATACCGCCCCCAGGAGCTTTCGGCATTCCTCCTGCAGAAAATAAGGCAGGATGCTGAGATGTATCTTGGCGACAAGGTGGAGAAGGCGGTCATCACCGTGCCAGCATACTTCGACGACAACCAGCGCCAGGCGACAAAGGACGCGGGCGCAATCGCGGGACTGGAAGTGGTGCGCATAATAAACGAGCCGACCGCAGCAGCGCTTGCCTACGGGCTTGACAAATCTGGTAAGGACCAGAAAGTAATAGTATTCGACCTTGGCGGCGGCACGCTTGATGTTACCATAATGGAATTCGGCAAGGGCGTTTTCGAGGTAAAAAGCACTTCGGGCGACACGCAGCTTGGCGGAACCGACATGGACAACGCGATTGTCGACTACCTTGTCGGCGTCTTCCTTCACGACACCGGCATAAACGTGCAGACCGACAGGCAGGCAATGCAGAGGCTTCGCGAGGCTGGCGAGAAGGCGAAAATCGAGCTTTCCACCGTGCTTGAGAGCGAAATCAACCTGCCCTTCCTTTCTGCTGACAAGTCCGGCCCCAAGCACTTCGTGCACAAGATGACGCGCGCGAAGCTTGAGGAGATTGTCGAGCCGATTGTGAACCGATGCAGGCGCCCGGTTGAGCAGGCGCTCTCGGATGCGAAGGTGCCTGTTTCATCCATTGAAAAGATAATAATGGTCGGCGGCCCAACACGAATGCCCGTGGTGCAGCGTTTTGTCGAGGGCATATTCGGCAAGAAGGTCGAGCGCGGCGTTGACCCCATGGAATGCGTGGCAATGGGCGCGGCAGTGCAGGCAGGCATCATCGCAGGGGATGTGAAGGACATACTTCTCCTTGACGTGACGCCGCTTTCGCTTGGCATCGAAACGCTTGGCGGCGTTTTCACCAAGCTTATCGAGCGGAACACCACCATCCCAACGAAGAAATCGCAGATTTTCTCGACAGCCGCAGACATGCAGACGTCGGTAGAGGTGCACGTGCTCCAGGGCGAGCGCGCAATGGCGCGGGATAATGTCGAACTTGGCAAGTTCGCGCTTGTCGGCATCCCTCCTGCCCCTAGAGGCATGCCCCAAATAGAGGTGACATTCGACATTGATGCGAACGGCATCATACATGTTTCGGCGAAGGATATGGGGACAGGCAAGGAGCAGAAAATGCAGATTATTGCGCCGCACAAGATGGACAAGGGCGAAATAGAGAAGAAGATGCGCGAGGCCGAGCAGTTCGCCGCGGACGACAAGCGCCTGCGCGAGGAGGCCGAGCTCAAAAACGAAGCCGAAACGCTGGTCTATACATCGGAAAAGACAATCGGCGAGCTTGGCGACAAAGTGCCAAAAGAGCTTGCGGACTCCGTGCGCGAGGCTGCGAAAGAGACAAAAGAAGCGCTTGCGAAAAACGACATTGCCGCAATAAAAACC
>Ga0116204_1000998_pt1 | contig 15976 bp, 18 predicted proteins | sample LakKivwa52mmetaG_FD_94481 | JGI IMG/M metagenome (GOLD analysis project Ga0116204, IMG submission 94481) | Anoxic lake water microbial communities from Lake Kivu, Rwanda to study Microbial Dark Matter (Phase II) - Lake Kivu water 52m metaG | ecosystem: Environmental > Aquatic > Freshwater > Lake...
AACTTATATAGATAATGGAGAAACATTTATTAAAAGTAAGACACCTCAACATGTTGTTGCTTCTATAAATTATAATTTTTTCATTAAGTCTAAAAAGATTATGACTCCGTTCATAAGTAATGGAAGTAAAATAAAAGTTGTATATGTAAATCCTAATAACATTTTACGCTCCGAAATTATTGCATATGTTGGGTCATATCCGAAAGAGTTTAATGATTACTTCAGAATAGATTATGAAACTCAATGGTATAAGGGCTTTATAAAAATGATAGAAGATTTTTATGATGCGTTTGATTGGGGTGATGTGATTTTAGATAAAACGAACATAAATAAATTTGTTACATTCGATTAAGGAGAAGTATGAGTACAATTCAAAAAATAATTGAAGCAGATAAGGGATTAAAGGGTACACAACCATTAGAAGAATTAAGATATGATATAGATAATGAGGTTGTGGAATTTCTGTCAACTAATTGTATACCAATTAATTTGATATTTGGCGGTAGACCCGATGGAGGTATTGCTATCGGCTCTATGAGTATGATTTCTGCTGATTCGCAACTAGGTAAATCTATTATTGCTATGAATGTTATGCGCAATGCTCAAAAAAAGGGTATGCATGTTGTAGTTATAGATACAGAAAAGGCATTTCGTAAACAAGTTGCAGAAAAAATGGGTGTTGATATAGATAAATCTAAATTGTCTGCATTTAGAACATCGGATATAGAAGAAGTTGAAACTATCATTATGAAATTAATGGATCCTATTCCTGTATCAGAAAGAAAGAATACATTAATTGTTATTGATAGTTGGGGAACATTGCTTACATCTAAAACTATTGATAATGCTCTTGTTGGTAACGATAAAGCTGACTTTTCTGAACCTAAAAAGAAAAACCGTCTCGCTAATATTTGTTTGAATACCGGGGCAACGATTATGGTCGTTAATCATGTATATGATAATGTAGGTGGATTTGGGGATCCATTAAAAATTCCTGGTGGTAAGAAAATAACGTTCAACTGTGATAATATAGGATTATGTGTTAGTCGTGCTAGAGATAAAGACGGAGATGAAATCTCTGGGCATATTGTAACTATCAAAACATATAAGTCACGATTCTCTAAAGCAGAAACTAAATTACAATATCGTATCCGTCATGAAGGAGGACTCGATCCTTTTTATGGTATACTTGATGATGCTTTAGAGCACGGTTGCGTTCAGAAATCAAAGCCAGGAAAATATATTCGTACTCATATTAAGGACGATAAAGATACAAAAGAAAATGACTTGTATAGTGGTGCATTTTGGGGTCCAATATTTAAAGACACTGATTTTGGTAAATGGTTAGAAAATAAATATCAGTTTAAAGATGACATATTACTTGCAAATGAACTTGACGGTATATTCGAATAAGGAAAATATTAAATAATGAGTGAAGATAATTCAGAATTATTAGAAAATTTATTGATGAAGTTTTTATATACCGATGAGAAGTTACGGGATAAATTAATCCCGTATCTTCGATTCTCCATTTTCGATGAAACCGAAAATGTAGAGTTAATAAAATTCATTAAAAAATTTATGAGTAAATATAATAAGTTTCCTAGTGCCAAAGAAACTCGATTAAAAATTAAAGACCCATCTATTCATAAACATTTACTACGGGTATTGAAGATGGACACGTCTGAATATTCTACAGAGATGATGCTAGGTGAAGCAGAAGAATATATACGACAAAAATGCATAATGGATGTATGTTTTAAAGTAGTAGAACAAGTTAATAATGACGATATGACAGGTATAGGAAGTTATCCTGATGAAATGAGGGAAGCCGTTGCATTTGCATTTGATGATAATGTCGGTTTAGATATTTTTGATGAAGGAGCTGAAGATAAAATATTTGAACAAATGCATAATGCAGATATAGTAGTTCCTACTGGTTTGGATACCATTGATAATTTAATAGAGGGTGGTGCTCACGAAAAAACTCTAACGCTCATCCTCGCCGAAACTAATATGGGGAAATCTCTCATAATGGGAGCATTAGCAACAAACAATGTCTTTCAAGGCAAAAAGGTATTGTATGTTACATGTGAAATGTCTGAATTTAAAATAAGTGAGCGTATTCTTCAAAATTCATTTGATATGAGTTCAAAAGATATTAAGAGATTACCAAGAGATAAATTCGGAGAGGCATTTCAACGAGCAAGGAACAACCTAAAAGGTCGATTTATTGTTAAGGAATACCCAACAGGGATAGCCACAACAAATCACCTTAGAAACCTTATTAAAGAGTTATGGCTAAAGAAAAAATTTGAACCTGATATTATTTATATTGATTATATAGGTATAATGGCATCTGCTGCGTCCAATAAAAATGATAATACCTATACAACTCAGAAGAAAATAACCGAAGAAGTCCGTGGATTGGCTGTAGAATTAGGTATACCAATTGTATCAGCAATACAAACTAATAGAAGTGGTATGGGAAAAGAAGAATTAGATTTAACTAATGTTTCGGATTCTATTGGAACAGCATTCACCGCTGACATTATGATAGGTGTAACACAACCTCCAGAATTGCGTGCTGCGGGAAAATACAGGTGGACATTGATAAAAAATAGATATGGTCCGAATGCTGTGGGTGTAACCGTTAAAGTTGATTATCATAAAATGAGGCTAACTGATGACGGAATCGTTACGGATGAAAAAATTGATTCAGATAATGAATCATCTAAAGAAAAAATTGATAAACCTTTAAAAAAGAAAGAATCTACCGAAAAGCCTAAAAATAGAAAAATAATACGGAAAAAAACCACAGCACAAATAGAAGCTTAAGTACTAAAACTTATTATATTAATTTCTTTAATAAGAACTTTAATGGAGTTTTAATAATATCGGGTATAGACATACTATCTAATCCATTGTCTAATATTTGTTTATAATAATTTTTATTAGCAATATAATATTTCTTAACAGTTCCTATTTCAGATATATTAATGTTTAATGCTCCGTCTTTATCAATAGATTCTATAACATCCCCAAATGATTGTTTTATGAATGGTATTAGAGTTTTAATTAATAAAGGAGGGGCTTTCTTAAATTCTCCTGATGTTGATGACTCTAAACTATCTGCTAATTTTTTAGACATTGCTCCCCAGATTGGTTTATCGGATAATTCGGTACGAAGACTTTTTAATGATCGAGCAACCTTTATGGGTGAGCCATATGTTGCTACCATTTTATACATTTTTGCTCGTGGTTGCCATCGTAATGCTATGCCACCATCAATATCACCAAAAAATTCCCAATGTGATGCTCTATTTAAAAATTTATCCTTTGTCCAAGATGATCCAGTTTCCTTTTCGTATGATGTTTTATATACATCATAAAATCTATCGATTTCATCGGGTGATAAATCTGATAATGAAAATGTTTCTATCATATAATATAATGATTCAAATAATCCCATAATATAATCCTCCCATATATTTATTATTTATATAAATACTTAAAATATTTACGATAAAGAAGGGTAAATGTATGAGTATATTAAAATATTTATTAGAGGAATTGGTTAATGAAGAGGTTTATGGTAAAATCGCAACTGTTTATCATAGAGCCAAAAGTCCAGAAGATTCTGAAAGTATTATAAAAACAGGATTTAAAATTGGAGGAGGAGCTGGCTGGTTGTATGGTCCGGGAGTATATGCTTGCTATGACTATAAATCACAATTAAATGCTAATCATATAACAAAGTATGGTAAATATTTAATAAAGGCTAAAATCAATCTATCAGGATTTTTAATTTTAGAGGAACCAGAAGCAAAAGCTGTATATGGTCAAAATTATAAATTAGTTAATCAATTTAAATCTTTGATTTCTACACAACAACTTAAGCAATTCTCTAAAAAAAATAACGAAAATCAATTATCGTTTATAGAATTTCTTGAAGGTTATGAGTTTGGAAAATACGAGTTTTCATCTAAATTTGCTCTGACTATATGGGAAGATTATTTATCTAAAACTCCTAAATTACTTATGATTATTAACGGATTAATGTTTAACGGCAGTAATGATGGGAACGTTGCAGTAGTCTATGACAATAAAAATATAAAGCCTATTGGCTGGGTAGAAGCAGACACAACAGATAAAACTTTTATACCTACATTCAAACTAATGTCTGATAAAGATACTCTTAAAAATGTTCAAAAAAGAACTAGACCCCTACCAAAGGAATATAAATATGTTGGGTATAACGAACTAAAAAAAATGATAGATTCGGGATACGAAATTACATTAAACACAATAATAAATACAAAAGATTTAGATATAATTAAATATGTTGTAAGTCTTGGAGCGGAAGTCGATAATGATTATTTTAAAAATAATTCACTAGATTATGCAACACAAACAAAAGATTTAGATATAATTAAATATATTGTAAGTCTTGGAGCTACACTTGGGTTCCACACATTAACGTATGCAGTAGAAACAAAAGATTTAGATATAATTAAATATATTAGAAGTCTTGGGGCTAAACTTCGGCCCAGCACATTAACGCATGCAATGGAAACAAAAGATTTAGATATAATTAAATATATTGGAAGTCTTGGAGCTAAACCTGATGTCCATACATTAAATGAAGCAATAGAAACAAAAGATTTAGATTTAATTAAATATATTGGAAGTCTTGGAGCTAAACCAAATGAATATTCAATATCCTATGCATTACAAACAGGAAATCCTGATATAATATCATACATTAAGAGTTATGTTAAGGCATATGATGATAAACACGGAACAGATTATTATATGCATAATAATTAAAACTATTGACATTTACACTAAAAAATAGTATATTTGTAAAATACATAAATATCTCCATAAAATATAATTAGGAGATGTTTATGTATTATTGTCAAATGCCGGGTTGTAATTATATTTGTGAGGATAAATCTCAAATACATGAACATCATATTATACCCAAAGAGTTAGGTGGAAGTAATAAATTAAGCAATTTAATCGATTTGTGTCCAAATTGTCATATGAGGGTTTATATCCCAGAGGCAAAAAACGGAAATCATTCGATTAAGCACAACAATTCAGTGGTGTTATTGTCTAAACTATTATCCACCGAAGGCATCGTTATTGCATATAGACATGCAACAAGTGACGATATAGAGTATAGTTTGATTAAAGTATTTGAGGAGGGTCAATATGGACGAAAAGGATAATTTTATGATTGAAACTGAATTAATAAAAACAGATTGTGAAGAATTTAAGAAAAATGAAAATTTGCAGCATTTAGAAATTGATAAATGTAGATTTTATCATATTTTATATGATTCATATGGATATGATTATAATACTATCAGTAAATATATTGAGGGAGGAATATTCTCTATAAATGAACAACATGAATTTAATATAGTTTTGAGAAAACTCAAACGAGATCATAACATTGATGTTATAGATTCTATATTGTTTTTAGAAGATTCTATTTTATTGAATAACATATTAAAATTTATTGATGACGAAACAGAATGGCTATTAAAAGACGAATTAGCGATAAAATATAATATAAATAAAAAAAATAATAAAATTTTTAAATTTTTGTATTGACATTGAAAAATAAAATGTATATATTATGTGAGTTGAATTTATTCAAATTATTTCATTAACCAAGAGGTGTTTATGCCTATTAAAAAACCAAAGAAGGATTGGACTGCTATTAACAGTCGAATCAAAAACCGCAAAGTTAAATTCAAAGCGGATGAGAGAATTTTTGTTCCTACATTTAACGAAGCGAATCAGGCAAAAGTGGTTATGCGTATGCTTGATTCTAGAGACACTGACCTTCCGTATGCTACACAGGCAACCCACTTTTTCAATAGCACTGGTGGATGGTTTATTGAAAATTGTCCATCATCTATTGACGAAAAGTGTCCCGTATGTCAGGATATGTATGATAACAATTATTATGAAACAGATAATGAATTGTATTATGAACGAAAGAAATCCACATATTACTATACCAATGTTCTGATTATTGAAGATAAAAACAATAAAGAGAATGAAGGCAAAGTTTTTCTTCTTAAATTCGGAACAAAAATCATGGAAAAGATTGATGGTGCGATTGATGACGAAAAACTCATTTGGGATGAAGATAGTGGTGTTAATTTTGTATTTTCCGCAAAGAAAAAAGGTAAAATGAGTAATTATGATGCCTCTTATTTTTCGGATGCGGTAACATCTCTTGATGAATATGGCGATGCAGAAGAAATTCTTAGCCGAAGACATGACCTGGCTCCGTTTTCAGATAAGGGTCAATATAAAAGCTATGATGAACTTAAAAAGCATTACATTAAGGTCACGGGAGATTCTTCGTCAACAGCAACATCTAAACCAAAATCACGAACTCGTAAAGTTGATGATGATGATGATGATGTAGAGGACGAGGAAGTAGTTGATAATGTTAAGGAAGATGTAAGCGATGAAGATATGTATACGGAATCCAGTGATGATGACGATGCATTCTTTGACGATCTTGAAGATGATGATGATGAGTAATTATCTGATATAATTGTGTCAATGAAGGGGGTGCTGGTCGCCCCCATTTTTTATTTTTAATATATTAGGTTAAATATGGATTTTGTAATAGATAATTCTATTTTAGAACGACACATACGAACTGTTTTAAACACATATTATACTGATGTTTTTGAAACTAGTGAATATTATAATATAAGATGTAATGTTTGTGGTGATTCAAAAAAAGACAAATATAAAAAGAGGGGATTTATTCTTAAAAATAAAACCCCATTAGTTTATTTTTGTCATAATTGTGGAATATCAACAACTGCTATAAAATGGTTAAAAGAATATTATCCTACAAATTACAAAAATATGATGATTGATATAATGAGGAATAAAAATCCTGGTGATGATAGACAATATGATTTCAAGAAAAAGGATTGTGTCACTGATAGGGATGAAAAGCAAGATACTAAACATTTCGAACCGCTAATAAACTTCCCTGATTGTGTTCAATATTGCGAGAACCGAAAAATACCATACGAAGTATATAGTAAATGGAGATATGCAACAGGGGGAGTGTTTTTTGGCAGAATAATTATAACATTTTTGAAACCAAATGGAAAAATATACTATTATCAGGGCCGATCATTCAATAATAGTAAAACTGGTATGAAATATCTATCACGATTTGGTGATCATAAAAATACAATATACAATTATTATTGTGTTGATCCTGAAAAACCTGTTCCTGTTCTCGAAGGACCAATCGATAGTGCATTTGTTGAAAACAGTATAGCAGTCACAGGACTCAAATTAAAGGGTGATATCCTCGACAAATTCCCTAAGATATACTTCCTATTGGATAATGATGAAAGTGCCTTTAAAAAGGCTCATAAACTGCTTAAAGAGAAGAAATATGTATTCAATTGGAAAAAGTTTTTAGATACATATAAATGTAAAAATGTCAAAGATGTTAATGACTTTATTATTAACAACACACACGGCATTACCAAATTAACATGGGATATTATACAGCCGTATTTCACAAACAACATATCAGATAAAATATATTTTCCAATAAAAACTAAAAAGGAAAATATATAGATACTTGTTTATAACAAGGAGAATGTTTATGATTATTTGTGGAATTGACTACAGTATATCGTCACCTGCCGTGGTTAAGGCAGTTTTGGATGATAATTATAAAATTACCAGTATTGACTATCTTTCATTTTCATCTGTAAAAAAACAATGTAATTCAGATATGAAGTTAGTGTATAACAATCGAAAAGATTTTAGGCACGATATGGAGAGATTTCAATTTCTTCGTGACAATGTGGAACAATTTATATATAATGACCATGAAAATATTCCATCATATATTGCCATAGAGGGATATGCGATGGGAGGGATGGGTAAAGTATTCAATATTGCGGAGGCAACTGCATTAACTAAATGTATGATTTTTGATAGAGGAACACCATTAAGAATTTATACTCCGTCGGAAATTAAAAAATTTGCAACATTAAGTGGGGATGCTGGTAAAGTATCAATGTTTAAGGCATTTAAAGAAGAAAACTCTCCTTTTATAAATCTCGACCATTTAGAAGAGATGAAAAATCCACAAGAAGATATTATTGATGCTTATTGGATTATGAAATTATTGCAAACTGAATTAAAATTAAGATTTGGGATGTGTGAATTAAAATCTTTAAATCATAAACAAATTGAAGTATTCAATGCTGTATCCAAAAGCAATCCTCAAAACATCTTAGCCACCGAGTTCATACAAAAAATGCAAGATTAATTATAATCCTTGACTTTTAATCATAATTAATATATATTATAATGACTAAATTGAAAGGATGTATATGTTTGACAAGGCATTTAGGCTTTTATCTAAAATAAAAGAACTTGAAGATGGTTCTACCGCATATATTGTTGGTGGAGCGGTTAGAGATTATCTTCTTGGTGCAGATTGTCACGACATAGACATTGCAACTTCTGTTAATATTGATATTATTGAAAAACATTTTCCCACTCATGATATTGGAAAGAATAAAAACTTTGGAATTTTAGTTATAAAATTCGAAGATGAAGTTTTTGAGGTTGCTAATTATAGAACTGACGGAAATTACACCGACGGAAGAAGACCTGATGATGTTAAAATAGTATCATCCTTTAAAGAAGACTCTGATCGTCGTGATTTTACTATTAATGCTATGGCTATGGACGAAAATCATAATATTATAGATTATCATGGTGGACAAGGGGACCTTAAGAACGGTGTTATTAGAACAGTTGGTGACCCAACAAAAAGATTTAAGGAAGATTATCTTAGGATTATCCGTGCTATTAGATTTTCAGCAAAATATGGTTTTAGTATAGATTATGCCACAGAATGTGCCATTAAATATTATTCTAAAGATATAATGCAATCAGTTTCCCATGAACGCATATGGGATGAGCTAATAAAATTGGCAAATACCGATGCGTTTTCTATTGGAATAAAAATTATGAAAGATGTTGGAGTTTTGGCTCATATTTTACCGGAAATTGATTGTATGGACACATACCCTCATTATAAACATCAACATCCGGAAGGGGATGTGTGGCAACACACATATGGTGTAATGAGACAATTAGACAACAAAAGTCCTATTATTAAACTTGCTGGATTATTTCATGATATTGGTAAGCCAAAAGCATACAAGTGGTATCCAGAAAAAGGGAAATATCATTATATTAATCATGATATAATGGGTATTGATGTTTTCGATATTGTAGCCGAACGATTTCGTATATCTAAAGATATTGCCAATGAAATTCGTTATTGTATTGGTGGTCATATGAAAATGCATGTGTTCCTAAAAATGAAAGATTCTAAATGCATAAAACTTATGGACAGCCCTTACTGGAAATCATTGTATGATGTATCTGTTGCAGATGATAGATCTCGTTTATATCTGTATGACTGGCATTTTTGGAAGCATATGGATGATAAAATAGAACGGCTACAAGTTATATTAGATAAGAAAAATGAGGTAAGGAATATAATAGATGGTCATTTTATAATGGATACTCTTGGTGTTAAAGGCGGAAAAATAGTAGGTGATGTTCTTTCTAAAACTCACGCATATATTATAGATAAAAATATAGATGTGAAAACAGAAGAAGGAATTAATAAAATAAAAAGATATGTTCATTCTCATAAATAATATAAAGGGAATTCATGGCATCAATTAATAACTTTGTACAATTTGAAGATGTTGAAGATAAAAAAGACGAGACTATACTTTTAATAGATGGACATAATATTGCATATATTACAGTATTTAGTACTATAAGTAGTGACTATACTGATAACGGTGTATTTGTATTATGGAAACACGCATTTATTTCAAGAATTTTTAATATTATTAAAACACTTAACCCTACAAAAGTTATATTGGCTTTTGATACAAAGGGTAGTTGGAGATATGATGTTTATGAACAATACAAGGCTAATCGTAAAAAGACAGAAGGTAAAAAACCTTTGAATAAAGAAGCATTTATGGTGGCGTTGAATGATATGATTGATACATTTAAAAATATTTTGACTAATATATACACTATACATGCCGACGAATGCGAAGGCGACGATATTATAGCAGTATTAGCAAAAGAATTTAATAAGCAAAACGAACAAGTTATCATTGTATCAGGTGATACAGATTTGAATCAATTATTAGTCCAATCGAATGTTAGACAATACGATCCAAGAAAATCGGAATTTTTTAATGTAATTAATCCTAAATTAGAATTACAAATAAAAATACTTAGTGGTGACACATCAGATAATATCTCCCCTATTAAAAAGGGTGTGGGGGTAAAAACTGCCGAAAAAATTCTTAAAAGTCCTAATGGATTAGATGGGTATATAGAAGAACTAGAAACTGATTTAGAAAAAAAAACAATAACTGAAAATTTCAAAAGAAATAAACAATTAATAGATTTAGAATATATTCCTAAACGAATTTCTAATAGAATACTGGAAAAGTATAAACAGTATAATATTAAAGAATTAGATGGTAAACGTGTAATCAATTTCTTTATGAAAAATAAATTACACGATTTACGAACAAAATGGGGGATAATATATAAATACATTAAAATCTTAAAGTGATTAAAGGCGGTTAAATGTCTAGTAGTAAATACACACCATTACAGGGTGTATATCAACTGAAAAATCCCAGTAAATACACGGGACCATTGACCGATGGTGGAGTGTTATATAGGTCTTCCTGGGAGGCTAGAGTGTTCTATTATATGGATCACAATCTTAATGTTATTGAATGGGCATCCGAGGGTTTAGTTATACCATATATTTTTGCATTGGATGGAAAGCCTCACAGATATTATCCTGATGTTGTATGCAAGATTAATACTAAAGAAGGAATAAAAACTTTTATTATCGAGATTAAACCTAAAAAACAAACAATAGAACCCACAAAACCAAAAAATAGAAGTCTTGATCGTAAAAAGAGATATGAAACAGAAATGTTTACATATATTAAAAATAAAAACAAGTGGGAAGCTACAGAAGAATATTGTAAAAAGAATGGGTACGAGTTTAAACTATTTACCGAAGATGTTATATTTGGAGGATGATGTGAGTGAAATAATAGATCGAGATAAAATGGAGGAGTTACTTTTTTCCATACAAAATGCTGCACACACTGAATATCATTTATTGGAAGTACATGAAAAGAACTATACCAAGGGTGACCTGACATCATACATTGAACAGGCGAGAGATATTAGGCGAGTACTTATGAATGAACTGATGAATATGTTCAATGATAATGGTGTAGGTGCAATATGGTGTGTAATTAAACATGCATTGCTTACACATTTCCATTTATTGGAATTGTATGAAAAGAATTACGAAAAAGTATATATTGAGCAAGCCCAAAAAGTATACTTGTTAATCAATGATCTTCTAAAGCATAAATATGAAAATTATAATAATTGTTCCAGGTGCGATGGTGATAAAAAAGAACAACAAGACTCGCATCAAATGGAATTATTGATAGAACCACATAATGTTTTATCTAATAGTAAAACATATTTAACCGAACATGATAATACATGTATGACAGATACGACATTTAAGGATTTTATATTTGTTGTTGATTAAACTTCAAAAGGATGATATATGAAAGTTAATGTTCTTGCCATTCGTCCACCAAAAACGGATGAGCAATTGAGAGAAGTTACACCAGAATTGCTTGCGAGTTCTCTTGCAAAGTATTCACGTTCGAATTTAGGTATAGATGCGATTTTGGATACTATAGATTGGGATAATCCGGATGCCTCCGTTGATAAGATTTTTAAGTTTGTTGATTATGGTCATGCTTCTATTGGTGGTATGACAGGAGGAATCCCAATTACAATAGACGATTGTTCGATGTTTTTAGCATATAAAATATTTGAAATTTCTAATTTGGTTGATGGTCAAGAATCAAGTACTCGATACATCAAAATGAGTCCTGAATCATTAATGAATCCTTATGATATAGGTATTCCAGAGCAACAACATAATGAGTGGAAAAGATTAATGACTAAAGCATTCGATTATTACACACAATGTTATAATGAATTAGATACTATTGCCAAAGATTATCCCGAATTAATGAGAATACCAAAAGACACACCCGAAAAAGTTGCAGATAGAATTCGTAAGAATTATGCACTAGATAGAGCACGATACTATATTCCATTAGCAACAAAAACGAGTGCTGCATATATTATGACTGCTCGTGTATGGGCAGAAGTTATTAAACAATTAGCATCATTCCCAATTAAAGAGTGTAGAGATGCGGCAACAGAGATACGACGACAAGTTTCTAAAATAGCACCCAGATTAATGAAACACTCATATCCTGATAATGCTAGTATATTTCACGCACGAAGAGTATCTACGCTTGCAGTTACATCTATTGCATACCAGGGATTTCCAACTGATAATATTAAAGATAGAGTTTGGGTTAAAGTTGATGACGATTTCCCCTCATTCATACATCGTGATACAGATTCTCATTTCCGTGAAAAGGAAAATAGGTATAGCACTGTGGGTTCAACACTTAAAAGAACATCTGTTAGATTTGCCTTTAATAATATTGCAATTGCTGAGTTAAGAGATTTGAATCGACATAGAACAGGATATAAATATACAGATTTTATTCCTGTAGGATTTTATCTCCCCTCCGAATTAGAAGACAGCAAGCCTGTAGAGTTTTTTAATGAATGGGCGGAGTTTATGTGTAATAGTTGTAAAACTCAAGATGCATATGAAAATATTACATATATGTATTCTTATTTATTAGGGACACAAGTCGCATTTGAGCACACCACACAGTTAGATAAATTCATTTATGAAATAGAATTGAGGACAGGATTAGGAGCACATTTTAGATATGCTGAACATTTAAAAAATGCGGCAAATTTATTAATTAATAATAGACCACAATATGAGAGATATATTAATATTGGTCTAGCAGAGCCTGAATAATTTTTAAAATATCTATTGATTTCTTTTAGAAAAATACATATATTATAGTGATTAACCGTTTATGTTATTATATTAATTGAGGAGAAAATATGGGTAAAAAAATAACCTATAATCGAGAGTTTTTAGATTTCGTTAATGAATTAACACCTATTAACAACTCTATTGCATTTGAGTGTGTTAATGACAGGATTGTTGTTCGAAAAGCGGACAAAAATAGAACCCTGCCGTATATTATCTCGGTTCCATCATCGTATCTTACAATAGAAGATACGTTAGCATTTTACAAATTTGATGATTTCTATAAATTTCTGAAGTCAATGAAAAATGCCGATCTCACACTGGAAGACCCCAACATTGTAATTTCTAGCGGTCGTAGAAGTATGGATTATCGTTTATCAGATCCTGAAGGTATCATTAATGGTCCAAAGTCTATAGATTTCGATAAATGGAATGCTGTATTCACTATCAGTTCGGAAGAGCTTCAGCAAATTAGAACTATGATTTCAAATGTTAAAGCTAGCAAGGCACTTATATCTGTCAGCGATAACACCGTAACTATCGATTTCTATTCTAGCGGACAAGACAATACGGGTAAAACTGAAATAGAATGCGAACGAATTGGTGATAGTACAGACGATTTTTCTTTTGTTATTAATTCTGATAGGTTTGAATATCTTCCAACTAAAAGGGATTATACTGTTAGAGTTTCCGAAGAAAAATTTATGAATATATCATTAATACACAGTGAAATGGAGTTTAATATGTATTCTGGAGATTCTGAATAATGGAAAATAAAAATGAAAATTTAGAATTTGATACATCTGAATATACAGGTATTACTGTAGAGGATGTATATATAGATAATAACCAGTCTGTTATTACTACTGATGATTTAAAGATAACACCATTTGATGTAATAAAGGCACATGCTGAAAAATTGGGTGTATCTGTTGTTGATCCCAAAGCAAACTGTAAAAAATGCTATGGAAGGGGATATATCGGAAGAGATTCTGTATCAAAAGCCCCTGTCCCTTGTTCGTGTATATATGTTGATACGAATGATTCTAAAAATCAATATATGTATAATGTGACGCGTAAGAGGTCTCGTAAAGAACGCCGACAAATGTTGAAACAAACAGCTAAAATGATTAAGAGAGGTTCACATTGATTGAATTTGAAACTGAAAATTTAAAAGCTCGTAGAGATTCTAATGTTTTAATAGAAAAGTATAGACCTCGTGATGTTAAACGGGTAATTTTACCTGAACGTTATAAAAAGATGTTCTCTAAATTTATAGAAGAACAAGAAATACAAAATCTATTAATACATTCAAATTCCCCTGGTGTAGGGAAAACTACAATTGCAAAGGCATTGGCTAATGATTGTAATTATGACTACATATATATTAATACATCATTATATGGTGGTATTGATACATTAAGAAGTGAAATTTCTCAATATGCCACAGTTAAATCATTTAGTAATAAAAAGGGTAAACTTGTTATTCTGGATGAATTTGATTTCGCATCTCCTAATTTACAGGCGGGATTGCGTGGAGCAATAGAAGAGTTTTATAATAAGTGTAGGTTTATTCTTACTGCAAATTATGAAAAGAAAATAATAGAGCCATTGAAATCTAGACTACAAGTTATTAATTTTGATTTTAATGATAATGATAAAATAGAGTTAAAACCTAAAATCATTAAACGGTTGGAATCTATAGCCAAGAATGAAAATATACAATACGAAGATGGAATTATGGATAAAATTGTTGATTCATTTTATCCTGATATTCGTAAAATGATTAATAATATTTCGGAATATTCTAAACAGTACGATATTATTGATGAAAAAATATTTGCATTTTCGTCTATCGATAGTGAATTATCGGATTTAATTTTAGGATTAAAATTGAAAGATACACGACAATATATAATCGATCACAATTATAAATATGAAGATTTGTATAGATATGTGTTCGACACAATAATTCCTAAAATAAAAGAGGGCGGAATAAAAGTTGAATTATATAAACTAACATCCGATTATATAGATATGGCAACACGAAGCTGGGATCAGGAAATAACATTCACAGGTTTCTTGGCATCTATGATGGAAATAATCGGTGGAGGAGAATGATGAACATAGTTGTTATTACTCCTAGACATGTTAATGATGACTTTGATAAATTTTTGGGACCATCACTAAATAAAATTCCTGTAAAATGTATAAATGTGTCAGATAAGCCAGAATCGGAATTGATAAAGTCTATATCTAAAAAATATAATGCTGGTATTCGCATAGCACGGGATAATGGATTCATTAATGATGAAACTATACTTGTTTTTGCTAATAACAATGTTCATATATTAGACTCATTATTTAATCAAAAATTATCAGTGATTTTTAATGAAAGACCTGATGTTGCAGTTGTTGGTGTAGTTGGAACACAACAATTAAACAGCGGGAGATCATTATATGACGGTGATAATAGGCCCGTTAATGGTATTATATATACATTAGATATTGAATCCAATAAAGGTGAACATATTCAATATACTAAAAACGGATTTTACGATAATATTGTTGCTATAGATGATTCAATATTCGCTGTTCGATCAAAATTATTGTTAAATGATAATTTACTATTTGATATTGATTCGAATGAGTGCTATGGCATAGAACTCGCGTTAAAATGTATATTGCAGGGTTATAATGTAGTAGTTGCTGATATATTGGTTGTGTCTAAAGATAAAACTAATAGGGAATTTAAAACTATTGATAGTATTGTTACGAAATTAGGATTATCGTATCCTGTAAATATACAATCTCTGGGTAAAAAATTAAATTCTGTAGTTGATATTAATATTTAAGGATTTATTA
>Ga0116204_1000999_pt1 | contig 15966 bp, 17 predicted proteins | sample LakKivwa52mmetaG_FD_94481 | JGI IMG/M metagenome (GOLD analysis project Ga0116204, IMG submission 94481) | Anoxic lake water microbial communities from Lake Kivu, Rwanda to study Microbial Dark Matter (Phase II) - Lake Kivu water 52m metaG | ecosystem: Environmental > Aquatic > Freshwater > Lake...
AGTCTGGACATATAAAAAAAGGACAGCCGCAAGGCTGTCTTTTTTTATATAACTCAGTGTAGATTTGGACCCCGGAGGGGTTCGTTAAACTCGCAGTTTCCGATACGAAGTGAGGAATTACTGCGAGTTAATACCCTTGTGGTAAATCCCTCCCTCTGGACAAACTGAAATTTGACTTCAAAATACATTGATTTAGATTGCTAAGACAATCTATTTGAAGGGTTCTAACTTGGGTTTTTTTACTTACATAGAAACTGGACTTTTTTTACTTGAGGAAAATGTATTCAGGCTTTCCTATCAATATAATCTATAGAAATAAAAAAGGTTCGAACCAAATTGGTATAATCTACTCATGAAAATACTTATCATCAATGGATCTCATAGAAAAGGAAATACCGATATTGTGATAAATAAAATAGAAGAAGAGATTGTAAACACAAAAAATACTGTCGAAGTACTCAAACTGAAAGATATCGAAATGAAGTTGCCTGACGGTTGTGAAGTATGTGCAGAATCGGGAATTTGTCCAAATATAAAAGATGAGTTTTCCGAAAAAATCGAACCATTAATTCGGGATTTTGATGCGTATATCATAGCAACACCAGTTTGGAGTGACGGAGTTACCCCTCTTACAAAAATATTTTGGGATCGTATCGTTTCGTGGTGTCATCCAGACAGAATGTATTTAAAAGGAAAAAAACTAGCCATAATCACTCATGGAATGGCTGACGAAAGTTCATGGGATGGGGCTATACACTGGATTAAAGGAGTGTGTGATTGGGAACAGTCATATTTTGCTGGAAGTTTTACCTTCAAATCTAGCTCTAAAGTTGGAAGTATTCAGATTGACAGTACAAAGCTTTTAAATTTTATTAATAATATTATAAAAACATGAAAATCACAAAAAATCAGGCGGTGCATCACGGGCGGTCAGGTGTTGATGGATATTACTATCAACTTCCACAAATTAATAATGGTACCACTATTGCATATGCCGAGTTTACCGGTGAACATGGACAAAGAACAATTGGAGACAGAGAAAGGATTTACTACATTTTAGAAGGCGATGCAGAATTTCTTATAAATGGAGAAAAATTCCAAGTATACGCCGGTGATCTAGTAACGGTTCCTGCAAAAGCAACATACAACTTATGGCCTAAGTCACCAGTACTCAAAGTACTGCTTTACATGGAATACCTTGATTTTGACAAATTACCGAAAAAGTAATAATTCAAATTACTAAATTATGCCTTTTGCTATACCTTTTCTATTTTAATACATAATATGGAACCTGTCTTGCATCCGCTCACAAAACAAATAACAGACTTACTCAGTAGTAAGTCGTTTTGGTTTGAGACATTTACTCATGATCCGGTACTTACTAGTGAAGAAGCGGCTAAAACCCGTCCAGGCTATACTTTGCAACAAGGTGCAAAAGCAATCATAACCAAGAATCAAAAACGCGGGAGTGAAGAAGAGTTCGTAATGTTCGTTATCCCGGCTAATTTACGACTCAGTTCTAAAAAAATTAAAAAGTCACTCGATCTTAAAGGACTTCGTTTTGCCACAGAGGAGGAAATAGGAAGTTTAACAAACGGGGTACAGCGGGGAGCAATTCCGCCATTGGGAAACTTGTTTCACATTACGGTATATGTAGATCTACAGCTATATGATAATGAAAAAATAGTTTTTAACGCTGGCGACAGAAGGTTTTCAGTAGCAATGAAGTCGGCGGAATATAACGCCTTAGTCCAACCTACAATGCTTGATATTGTCGACAATTGAAATTACTTTTGATTTTTAACTCGATATTTTTCTTGCCAGGATTTTGTCGACACGATTGTCGTCCATATCAACCACCTCAAAACGATATGAATATTTTTCAAAATAATCTCCTGCCTTTGGAATTTTTTCAAGGTTGGCGATAACAAAACCTGCAACGGTTTGAAAGGCTTTGAGCTCATCGTCTGAAACTCCGACTAGATGAAGTTTTTTATTCATATCATAGAGCGATACTGAACCATCAATAAGAAATGAACCGTTTTCTCTCACTACTATGGTTGCCTCTTGAGGTGACTGAGTTTTAATCTCTCCCACAAGAGCCTCTAGAATATCGTTTAGAGTAATAAGTCCCTGAATTTCTCCAAATTCATCCAATACAATAGCAATATGCACCGGAGAATGTCGGAACATCTCAAGCACTTTAATAGCCTTCATTGACTCTGGAATTAAATGTGGTTTATTAATGACATTTTTTAATTTTTCATAGTCAAGCGGTTCGTCGTTAAGAGTGTATTTCAGAAGGTCTTTCACATGGATTATTCCAATAACCTTACTTTCATCGTTTTGGGTGAGTATTAGTCGTGAATGAGGATAAGTCGATAAATATTGTTTAATTTGCGTAAAGAATTTTTGTATGTCAACAACCATCATCTTATGTTTTGGCGTCATAAGCATAGCTACTTTGAGATCATCAAGGATGAGTGCACGTTCTATAAGTTTTTTTTCTGTCTTGCTAAAAATACCCATATCGGTACCTTCACGGATAAGAATACGCACCTCATCTTCGGTAACCTGTGGGGATACGCGTGATTTAAGTCCAATTAGTTTAAAGATAAATTCTGTTGAGGCGCTAAGTATCTTTACTATTGGTGCGGTAACTTTAGCGAATGAATACATTATGGGTGCGATAAGTGAAGCTATTCGCTCGGGATAAGTAAGCGCAATGCGTTTTGGAACCAATTCTCCCAATACGATAGATAGGTAGGTTATACTAATAACAACAAAAGCAAATGCTATTGCTTCACTATACTGTCCGATAAATGGAATAGGTTTAAGAATTGGGGCAATATGTGGGACGAATCTATCTTCACTGAGTGCCCCAGCAAGAATAGTGATAAGAGTAATACCAATCTGGACACTTGAGAGAAATGCATTTGGTTGTTCGGCCAAGCTGAGGGCAATTTTACTTCGCTTATTTCCATTTGCACCCATGTTTTTTAATTTACTTTTTCGAGAAGATACGACAGCTATTTCAGCCATAGCAAAGAATCCATTAAACAGAATTAAGCCCAACACAAGAATAAGGTCCATGTGTAAATTATAATAGGATAAAGCGTAATTTGTTATAGTAAAGAAATATGACCCAATTTAAATTTAGTCATACTATAACACGGGAAGAAAGCCCCTTTATTCATGCGGAAAAAAGCGAGTGAGCACATCTACAATCCCATCATCTTCAACAGAAGGTGCAACATAATCGGCAATTGCTTTTAACTCAGATACTGCGTTGCCCATAGCAACTTTCATACCACAAGCCATAAGTAACGGAAAGTCGTTATAATGGTCGCCCACTCCAATTATTTCTGATGGGTTAACTCCAATAAGATGTGAAAGTTGCAACACAGCATGTTGTTTAGTGGCGTCTCCCGATGAGATATAAATTGCGTTGTACTGAGTGCCAAGGTCACTACTTGTTTTAACTATGTGTAACTGCGGAAACAGGGAATGGAGTTTTTTAATAATCTCCTGAGTCTTTTCAAGAAATAAGTCCAAAATAATAAACTTTCGAACAGGATCGTTTTGAGGTAGTGTCGCACTATTTTTCCAGTTTTGAGAACGACAAGAAACGCGATACTCACTACTATGTGCTTTAACAAAAGCTAGTAATTGACTCGCAGTAGGTGAATCAATTATAAAGTCGACTATCGGTTCTTTCTTGATTGGATCATAAATCGCCGCACCATTATCCACAATTATCGGTGTTGTTAGCTTAAGTTGATCTACAACGTGCTCAATAAGCGAAAACGGTTTTCCGGTAGCTACAGAAAAAAAATATCCATTTTTCATATGTTTCGCAATTGCATCAATCACCTTTTGTGAAAGTCGTGAATGAAGCTCTACCGGGGCAAGGGTTCCATCGATGTCGGATATTACCGCTTTGTAATTCATACCACACATTATACTGATGCTATACTATTTGCATGGCGAAAATACTTGTTTTTGGAGACAGCATTGCGTATGGCAAATGGGACGAAGGTGGGGGATGGGTACAACGACTTCGAAGCCACATCGATGTAAAGTACAACGTAACCCACAACAAAAATATTCAGGTGTACAACTTAAGTATTCCAGGCGAAATAACCACGCGACTTTGTACCAGGATACGTGGAGAGATGGATATGCGAATTCCATTAGCTGATACAAAAGACAATAACCTTGTCATTATTGCAGTTGGTATAAACGATACCAACGCACAAAACTGGATATCGGGCAAACAAACACCTCTTACTGATTTTAAACAAAACTTAAACCAACTTATTTCACTGACTTCCAACAAGTATTCCAGATGTGTCGTAATGGGACTTACCCCCATACACGAACCCACGTATGAAGAACGATTTCAAGGCAGATTATTTAACAAAGTAATTCAGGAATACGACGTAGTTATTAGCGAAGTTGCCGCTGAACGAAATGTCCCGTTTGTAGATATGTTTGAAGTTTTAAAATCTAAGGGTTACGAAGAGACGCTCATCGATGGAATTCACCCCAATAGTGAAGGTCATAAAATGATTTCAGAGTTTGTTATAGAATTTTTTCAGAAAAACGAGCTATTTTCGTATATTGAAAGGTAATAGCGATATAATAAGACATATGAAATATCAACCACAAACTTCAGAGGGAGAGATTGTAAAAAAAGATTACTCAAAGAGAATTATTTTTCCATTATCTGACTTTGCTCAAAAAGGACATTTACTCCAGATAGTTACCATTCCCCCGCAAACTAAACAGCGTATGCACTCACATCAAATACAGACTGAAGTCTACTATATATTAGAAGGCGAAACTGTTATCGCCATAAACGGAACAGACTACGTAGCAAAACCAGGTGACGCATTTATTACAGAACCCGGCGATGTACACAATTTGTGGAACAAAACTGAAACCGACTTTAAACTGCTTGTATTTAAAATTGACATGCCAGAAAACTCCGATGACACACATTGGCATGAAGCGTAATATGATTACTACATTTCTATTCGACCTAGGGGGAGTACTGTTTACAAATGGGACAAAGCATTTTATCTCTGAGCTATCAAAGAAATACTCACTTTCAGAAGATTTTGTCAAAGACGTAATAGATGGCGAACTGGGTACTCAGTATCGAGAAGGTATAATAAGTAGAGATGAATTTTGGACAAATGTTAAGGAAAAGCTCGCAATTTCTGAATCAGTAGGATCACTCGAAAAACAGTGGATTCAAGGATTTGAGCTTATTCCAGAAACGAAAAATTACATTAAGGAACTATCCGTTAAGTACAACGTCTTTTATTTATCGGATAATGTAAAAGAGCGAGTCGAGGCACTTGATTTACGATTTCAATTTATATCCCTATTTAAAGGAGGGATTTTTTCACATGAGGTAGGAGTGCGTAAACCCGACCCGAAAATATTCACCTTTGCTTTATCCAAAGCACAGGCTCTCCCTGTGGAAACAGTATTTATTGATGATAAAGAGTCAAATTTAGAACCGGCCAAAAAAATGGGAATTACGCCTTTATTATTTATCTCTCCAACACAGTTAAGGAGAGATATTGAAAAGTACCTATGAAAATTACCAGCTCAAAAACAGTATATTCATCATCTATTTTTACGATTAAGGATATATCTGTAGATACGGTTGTGGGTCCAAAAATATTTCAGGTACTTGATAAGAGTGACAGTGTGGTCATTTTTGCAATCAATGATAAAAGAGAGGTATTATTTGTGCGTGAATTTTTTACGGCACTTGGAGCATATGGGCTAGCGCTCCCCGGCGGGAAACTGGACACAGGTCACACACCAGAAGATGTGGCACGGAAAGAACTGCAAGAAGAAGTGGGGTTTGATGCTGACAGAATTACACCTCTCGGAGTTGTAACAATTTCACCTGGATATATTACTCAAAAAACCCATCTATTTCTCGCTCAAGAACTTACTCCAAAAAAACTAGTTGGCGATGAACCAGAAGAACTTGAGGTGGTACCTGTTCCATTTGACGATATCGAAGCAAAAATTCAGAGTGGAGAGATTCACGAGGCGCGTGACATTGCTACATACTTTCTTGCAAAGAAAAAACTCTCATAAACTTGATACAATAATCTTATGAACAAAGATGTTGTTGCGTGCAAAAAAACAAAAGTAGCCATGATTGGTGCCGGACGGGTAGGTATTACCGCGGCATATACCATGTTTTTAAAAAATACCGCTCATGAAATAATGCTGTTTGGACGTGATAAAGAAAAGTTGATTGGAGAGCAACTAGACCTCATGCATAGCCTTTCCTTTATGGGTCCGTCTGAAATTACTGTTGGTGAGGATTTATCGCAACTTGAGGGCTCAGACGTAATAGTATTTACTGCAGGAGCCGCTCAGGAAAAAGGGGAAACACGGCTTGATTTGGTTAAGAAAAATACCGCTATTATTGAATCCATGATTCCTGACATCATCAAATACGCACCCGACAGTATTATCCTTATGGTAACCAACCCAGTAGATGTACTTACCTACAAAACAGCACTGCTTACCAAATTTCCTCGAGGGCGTGTGTTTGGGAGTGGTACGACGCTTGATACTGCGCGATTTCGCTTTCATCTTTCAGAGTTTTTAGATGTAAACCCCAAAAGTGTTCATGCCTATATTTTGGGTGAACATGGTGACAGTTCATTCCCCACACTATCTAGCGCAAACGTGGGAGGACAGCTCATAAGCACACTCAAAAACTTTACGGAGCAAAATGCTATGGATGCGTATAAAAAAGCTCGTGATGCTGCATATAAGATTATTGCAGCAAAAGGAGCTACCTACTACGCTATAGGAGTCGTAATAAATCAGTTAGTTGAAGCTATTTTGTCTGATGCAAAACGAGTGTATCCACTATCTATTCCCCTTGAGGGAGAGTATGGTGAGTCCAATGTAGCTCTCAGTGTACCCTGTGTACTTGGGAGAAATGGAGTTGAACGAGTTATCGAAATTCCACTTTCAGATGAAGAGCGACTGAAACTTAAATTATCGGTAGAGACATTACAAAAATTTAACTCATAACATATGCTTATTCCTCAAGCATATGCCCAGTGCCCAGTATGTGTTCTTACTGTTGGGGGAGGATTGTTTATCGCAAAAAAACTTGGAGTGGATGATCTTATTGCTGCAATATGGATATCGGGACTAAATACAGCACTTGCACATTGGTTTGCTGCACATATTAAAAAGCCCTTCATTCTTAAACAACCCCTGTTTTTGACCTTGGTCATGGTCGCATTAACTGGAATATATCTATATATTACCGGACAACTCTTTCATCTAAACAACACATTTTTAGGAGTCGATAAGGGTATTGCAGGGCTATTTCTTGGTTCAGCTTTCTGGATTCTAGGAATTAAAACAGACTCACTTCTTCGTTCGTATACACAGGGGAAACGATTATTCCCGTATCAAAAAGTAGTCATTCCTTTTGTCTTTTTACTTCTCCTCACACTCTTTGTGAATATATTTGTAACTAAGTAATGCATGATGTATGAAGTTAGTAAGGATTTTGGTATAATGAAATATGACCCTTACCGAGGCATCATTCTACGCACGGAAATTTGCACCATTTGCAGTGTTTGTTTTTGTGGTGGTTCTTATTTTTTTCTATTCAATTAAACTTCTTTTTTTAATTCTGTCCTTAAACCAACCAAAAACCCTGTATATAAATCCTATTTTTAAAGAAATTCGTTCAATTGTGTTAAAAAAGGAAGCAACAACGAGCGCTGGTTTTTCATTTACTCTCGACACCGTTGAAGGTCAACCGGTGACAGCGACCGAAACCGCGCAGGTATATTTACTTCCTCAGTCTAAATTCCAATTCGACTATCTTCCAAGAGTGTATCTTATGGCTAAAATGCTTGGGTTTGATACCGAAGTAGTAAAACATAAATTAGTTAATAATGAGGCAATATTTGAGGATGGTAAACGAAAATTAACTGTTGATATTAATACATATAATTTTCGATATGACTATGACTTTAGGCGCGATACAGCACTTGTTACCGATGCTACGATTCCTGATCGTGATCAACTTGAAAATGTGGCTATAAACTTTTTAAACTCCATTGATAGGTATCCTAAGGAGCTTTCAAAAGGAAAGACGAATGCGATTTATCTTAAGTATGATACAGAAGCTTCATCAGCGGCGGTTGTTGATGAGCCACAGCTTGCAAACATGATAGAAATTGATTTTTATCGTCCAGATGTGGGTCAGTATCCTTCTGTTTCTTCATCGTACTATAATAGTCAAAATTACGTTATGATAATGCCCTCTACATCGCAGAGTGCCAAAGTGATAAGTGCACAGATGAAATTTTTTGAACGATCGGAGGAGCAGGTAGGAGTATATCCGCTCATGACAGGTCAACAGGCATATGAAAAGCTACTTGCAGGCAAAGGTATTTTAATTTCTCAGGGGTCAGGCAAGAAGAATATTGCCATTAAAAAAATATTTTTAGGGTATTACGATCCAGACATTTATCAAGAGTACTATCAACCGGTATATGTTTTCTTGGGGGACGATAATTTTGTAAGCTATGTTCCCGCAGTTTCTGACACGTATCTCATTGATGAGAGTAAGTTATAAGACGTGAATTACACTTATTTTTATTATTGAGTGGGCATTGACTCGTAGCTTACATTTTGATCTATCCACTGCGTAAGCGTTCGAGTATCTACAAATCTATCAAAGCTTTTTAATACAACGATTATGTACTGATTGCCATTTTTTTTATAGTAACTTACCAGATTTTGACCAGCAAGTTCAGTATATCCGGTCTTTAAACCTCCAATACCCGACACTTCACCTAGTAATTTATTTACATTACTCAGTGTATGAAAATAACGATAATCAACGTCCGAGATAATTATTTCTTTTGTAGAAACAAATTTCAGAAGATACGGGTCTTTGAGAAGTGCTCTACCTGCAAGCGCAAGATCATATGAAGTGGTTCGCATAGTTACATCATCAACTCCAACAGGGTTTGAAAAATAGCTCGACTTCATTCCTAATTCCTGCGCCTTTGCGTTCATTCTTTCGATAAATGCATCATATCCATACGAATAGGCAAGCACCTCCGCAGCATCTGCGGCCGAATGAACTAAAATACCATACATGAGGTTTTCAACTGTAATACGCTCTCCAGAAACAAGTTCCATGATCTGCAAATCACCCATATTTTGTTTGGTATATGTTTTGTGAACAATAAGAATGTCTGTAGGTTTAAATATATCGTTTGCAACCAACGCAGTGAGTATTTTTGCGGTGGATGCTGGATACAGTTGCTTATTACTATTGTGTTGGAATATTGGTGTAAATGAAGACATATCTGCTACAAACGCGCTTTCTGCTGAAATAGGAGGGAACAGTGCATTGGGCTGGATTACCGGGATAGGATGCAGTGCAAGTTGACTATCAGTTTCTTCTTGACTCCACATTGCTCGGTTCGAAAAAACATCAGTAATCCAATAATAACCTGGGTAAAACAGGAGTAAAAAGACAAAAGTCAAAAAAACGAATATACGAGCAGATGTCATACATTTATTTTAACATCTACCCGCTCCATATCTCGTGGGAATAGTGATGCTTCTCGGATGTTTGACAGCCCTAAGATATTCATTGTTATACGTTCAAGACCAAGACAAAATCCACCTTCAGGAGGCATTCCATATTTAAATGCCTGAAGATATGGTATTTCAAAGTTATTTGGGTCTTGATTCCATTTTTTTATATTACCAACAAGCGTATCGTAGTCGTGAATACGTTGTCCTCCGGTAATCCACTCTTGTCCTTTTCCAATAAGATCAAAGCTTAATGTTTCTTCAGGATTTTCCGGGTCAGGGTGAGTATACATGGGACGTTTTTTAGTTGGATAGTGAGTCACAAATACAAGTTCACTTCCATGTGTTTCGAGTGCCCATTTTGACATTTCACGTTCACCCTCAGGATCTAAATCAGGTTCATTGCGAATATCACGCTTGGTTCTGGTGAAGATTATTTCTTGCGCTTCAGTTAACTTTACTCGTGGGATAGAGTTTTCTATTTTTGGAACTTCAATATTGTGTTTTGCATGAACTGCTTTGAATATTTCCTTAAGCAACTGTTCTGCAGTGTCCATAAGTTCGGTCCAACTGTCTATAAAACCCATTTCCACATCGAGACCCACGTATTCAGTTAGATGTCGAGTGGTTACCGACGGTTCGGCTCGATATGCATGAGCAACTGTAAACACCCGTTCAAATATTGATACGAGAATTTGCTTATAAAACTGTGGACTTTGTGCCATGTAGGCCTTATTTCCAAAATAGCTTACAGGAAACACCTCCGCTCCGCCCTCTGTTGCGGTTGCAACGATTGTGGGTGCCTGAACTTCGGTAAAACCCTTGCTCGACATTGTCGTTCGAAACGTTTGCACAATTGTCTCCTGTACTTTAAATATTTCTCGAATTTTAGGATGTCGAAGAGTGAGACTTCTATAATCAAGCAACACAGGAAGCGTAACATCAAGTTCTTCCTTACCCATATCAAACGGTAACTCTTTTGCTTTACCTAGAACGGTAAATGACTTTGCCTCAATTTCGACAGTTCCTGTTTTTATTTTTGGGTTTACAAGCTTTTCAGGACGTGCTTTAACTAATCCAACAATACTCACAACTGTTTCAGGCGAAAGCGTTGCAAAGCTTGCATCACCTACAACCTGAACAATACCACTTGCATCACGAAGGTCAAGAAATACTATTTTTTTGTGATTTCGGATGGTATTCACCCACCCTCGAAGTTCAACTTCCTTACCGATTAAGTGCGGAACTTCCGCAATGTGAAGCGTTTTCATAGTTACCAATTATACAAGCATTTTTATGTGGCAGACGACCTTTCTTTTTCCATTCCATTCATTTATCTCAACTGTATATATACATATGCGCTCAGATCCCTTTGTCATAAGTGTAATTTGTTCGGGGGAGGGATTAAAGAAAACCATTTCAACTTCATGTGATGTATCTTCTGTTGAGTGTGTGATGAGTTTTCTATGAGATTGAGACTTGCCCATACTTTGTATTGTTTGTATCACAATAGGTGAGCGGAATATTGGCTTAGGGTTTCCTATACCAAATGGTTCCCATTTAGACAAACGTTCTGCAAGAGTTAAACTAACAAGTCTAAGTGGTATATCTGCATCAATGCGTTGCATTTTCGGATCAAACTGGGGAAGCTGTATAGCCTTTAAAGCGAGAGTCGCTAAAAATTTTTTTCTACGGTCGTCAGGAAGCGAAAATCCCGCTGCCTGTGGGTGGCCCCCTACATGAGTTAATATTTTCAGTGAACGGAGGAAATCGGTAATATCAAATCCTGGAATTGAACGAGCTGAACCCTTCCACCCGGTTTCACCCTTGGTTAGTACTACGGTAGGCAGGCTCCATTTTTCAACGAGTTTTGAAGCAATAAGTCCAATAATTCCCTCATTCCATTTTTCACTTTGCACAACAACTATTCGAGGTAGTTGAGCTTCATCTATCTGAGCAACAGCTTCACGAACAGAGCGTTCGACGAGGTCCTGTCGCTTCGTATTAAAATGGGATGATTGCATTGCAAGCTCCCGTGCTCGTAATGTATTTGTAGTACACAACATGCGCAGGGCATCAATTGCATGAGATAGTCGTCCCACTGCGTTAATTCTTGGAGCTAATGCAAAGCCTACATGATATGCGGAAATTTCCCCTCTAATTCCAGCCGATTTTATGAGTTCTTGAATACCCGGTTTACTTGATTGCGAAACAACCCTTAGTCCATGATATGCAATCGATCGTGCGAGTCCTTGAAGTGGTACAAGATCCGCGATAATGCCAAATGATGCAAGTGCAAGGAGATCATAGTCAAAAAGCTTCTGTTTTAATGCATCACTCATTCCAAAATAGTGTGCAATTTCATGTGCCACAACATAGGCTAGTCCAGACCCTGATAGAAGTGGACAGTGAATGATTGCACGCGCAGATGTAGGTGGATCGTCTGGTTTTATGTGATGATCTGTTACGATAACCTGTACTCCTTTTTGAACTATATAATCAATCTCTTTTCTACCGGAAATACCATGATCAACGCTTATTATGAGTGCGGGGTTATATTTGGCAAGTGCATTATCAATTCCCTTAGGAGAAAATCCATATCCCTCTGTATGTCGGTGAGGCACATATGGGTATACAGTAAATCCTAAATGATGGAGCGTTTCCCACATTATCGCGCCTCCCGAAATACCATCAGTATCATAGTCGGTGTACACAACAATAGTTTTCCTTTCTTTTTTAATGGAAGTAAGTACCGAAAATAATATCTTTTTTTCATCCTCAAAACCTAGTGCATCAAGTGAAATCGATCTTGGGTGAGGGGGATAAAAAAATGTTTTACTATCCGTAATATTGCGCAGAGCAAGAAGGTTGTCAATCAGTTCGTCAATTGTCTGCATGTGGCAATTGTATCACGTTAGACCAGGCCGCCACCTTTGAAAATGTTTGGCTTGAGCCAATCTTGAGGACTTTGAGCGCCTTCTTTCGACTGACTTTCTTGTGATTCAACTGTTGCAATATTTTGCAGAGGCTGTCGTTCAGTGGCAGGTTGATTCACCGGGCTTATTGGCTTATTGAATACAGGACGATTCATCGTTGGACTTGGTTGCTGTGATTGTGGAGCAGGCGTTTTTTTAGTTGCTCCCGCCTTTAATAGTTGAGCAATCGTCTCAAAAGTCTCTGCATTTACTGAATATGAGGTAAATGTGTTTGTTGCAGCAGCTACTCCTGCATATAGGTTCGTAGCGATGTCTTTATCCATTTCAACCTGTAATTCTTTAATAACTTTGAGAACTAACTCAGAAGTGGATGAGCTCGTCTTATTTACAAAATTAACTGTTCCAAAAAAAGCATTTGTCAAGTGACGATCAATATTTATTGTTTCTTTACCTTGAAACTGTGCTTGATTTTCTGTATAAATTGTTCCTAGAGAATTAAGATTAGGAGCATCAATTGTTATAAGAAAATCAAATGTTCCACCCGAGTATGAATAAGTTACTTGGTTTGGATTTAATTTCTGAAAGCCAGGTCGGGGAGTGATGACGAGATTAAACTTGTCACCTTGGATATTGTAATCAATTTTATCAATTGTACCGTCGCTGTATGGAAATGAAACTACGAGATTATCTCCTCCAACAGCAAGCGTATTTTGAATTTTATCGGTTCCAGCTAGATCACTTTTTACCTGTGTGGAACTTATAATTATGCAGTTTTTACCCATCTTAAGCAGAGATAAATAGAGTGCAGTTGCAGCTCCAATTGCATCAACAGTAGGATTCTGAGGGAGTGCAATTACGCCAGTTGAACCCTTGGTTATAACCTCTGATACCTTTGGCAACGTGGGATTTTGTGATGTTGGAAACATATTATAGGATACATTTTACCACATCACCAACACGAATGTCAAGTGCAGGTGAGAGCACAATACCGCACTCTTGATCTCTTTTTACTTCTTGAACTTTTTTAGCTCGTATTTTAAGTGATACTATTTTAGGTTTACCTATAATATTATCTTGTCTATGGACCTCAAGTTGATCTCCTAACTCAAATTTTCCTTTTGAAAGTTTTACTCCAAACACTTTTTCTCCTTCAATAGTGAAGGTTGCTAGTATTTTAGCTTCGCCTTTTAGGTTTTTTTCTACCTGTTCTTTCTCTTGCATGAGAAGTGCTACTTCTTCCAACTCCTCAAGAAGTTCATATATTATTGAATAAGTTTTAATAACAACTTTTTCTTGTTTCGCTACTTCCTTCGTTTCGGGGTCAGTTTTTGTATTAAAGCCAATCACTATTGCCTTACTTGTTTTTGCAAGGAATACATCTGACTTATATACATCTCCAACTCCAGTAAGAATCATGTCGATGTTAGGATTTTCATTTAAAATTGCCTCAAGTGCCTCAAGTGACCCTTGTGAGTCAGCTTTGAGAATAATTGCAAGTTTTTTTTGTGGCTTTTCAGAGGAAGCAAGAAATGTCTGAAGAGAAAATGCCTTAGCTGTTTGTGCAACTTGTACTTGTTGAGTTGCTATTTTTTCAATTGGAGAAATAATCGATCCAACTGAAGGTTGTGTATCAAACCCAAGAAGTTCGCACGCAAGTGAGGGTATACCTTCCTGAAGTTGCACACCTTGATCATTCACTATTGACTTAATTTTTGCTTTTGCGGTGTCCGCATATACTACATCACCCACACGCAAAGTTCCATTCTTAATAATTGCACTCACTGCAATTCCTCGTTTGTCTTTTTTTGTTTCGATGACGTATGCCTCAGTAGGAGAGTTGGGGTCGTATGATAGTTTTTTATCTGATGCTAAAATTAAGAGGGTCTCCAGTAAGTCTGGTACCCCAAGACCTGTCTTTGCACTTATAGGAATTACGGGCACATTTCCTCCTTTTCCTTCTACCATGACTCCATGTTTAAGAAGGTCATTTTTCACTTTTTCAGGTTTTGCTTCTGGAAGATCCATTTTGTTAAGTGCAACAATAAATGGCACTTCAGCTTCTTTTATATGCTCTATAGATTCTACAGTTTGAGGCATAAGAGAGTCTTTAGCATCAATAAGAAGAATTACGATGTCCGCAACAGTAGCACCTCGTTCACGAAGCTTTGAAAACGCCTCATGACCTGGAGTATCTATAAATGTAATTTCATCTGTGTCGTATCCCTTAATGTTCGTTTTAGCTGTGTATCCGCCAATTTTTTGAGTTATTCCACCGTGTTCACGTGAGGCAATGCGACTTTTACGTATATAGTCAAGTAGCGATGTCTTCCCATGATCAACATGGCCCAGTATTGCAACAACCGGTGGTCTTGGCTTCATAAAAATATTCAAACTTGTTCTTCACTTTTTTGAGGAGTGGAGTCTGTTGATGTATTTGGTATCTGAATTATATCAATAGTAAAGTCTGTGAGCCGCGAAGCAAGGTTGACATTAACCCCGCCCTTACCTATTGCAAGAGGAGCTTGAGACTCTTCAACAGTAACCTTTGCATTTCTCGTGTTTTCGTTTATTTCAACCGAAGACACCTTCGCAGGTGAAAGTGCTGCAATAATAAAAAGCTTAGTATCTTTATTCCATTGGATAATATCAATCTTCTCTTTTCCACCGCATTCTTCGGTCACAGTCTGCACTCGAACCCCTCGTTGACCTACACACGCACCAACAGGGTCAACAGCACCGTGTCCGCTCGCGACTGCAATTTTTGCACGCTCACCAGGTTCACGCACTGTTTTTTTCATTATGACTGATCCATTTCCTATTTCAGGTACTTCACGTTTAAATAGCTCTTCTATAAGTCGAACATCGGAACGGGAAACGATAATTCGTGGATTTCCATATTTATCGTTGCTAATTTCTTTGATGTAGATGGAGTATGTCGAGTTAACGGCATATGACTCAAGCTTGATTTGTTCTTCTTTTGGAAGTATGGCTTCAGCTTTACCGAGATCAAAATGAGCGTTATATCCGTCAAATCGAATAACCCTCCCTTTCATAATTGTTCCGATATGAGACTGAAAGTGTTGAACGACAGTCTTTTTTTCTACTTCCCGTATCTTTTGAAGTATGACTTGTTTTGCAGTTTGAGCAGCAATACGACCAAACCCAGGAGGGGTGATGTCTTTATCTTCTCTCAGAACATGAGCTTCACCAGTTTGTCTGTTAATTTTTGAAGTTATTGTTGTATCTTCTTGTTGTTCTGGGTACTCCTTTTTATAAGCAGCAATGAGCGCTTCCTCAATAGAAGCTAATACATCCTCAACGGGCACACCCCGTTCTGCTGCAACCTGATTAAGCGCAAGTAAAAACTCCGATTTAGTGACTGTCATAGCAACTAATTTAATAT
>Ga0116204_1001000_pt1 | contig 15962 bp, 18 predicted proteins | sample LakKivwa52mmetaG_FD_94481 | JGI IMG/M metagenome (GOLD analysis project Ga0116204, IMG submission 94481) | Anoxic lake water microbial communities from Lake Kivu, Rwanda to study Microbial Dark Matter (Phase II) - Lake Kivu water 52m metaG | ecosystem: Environmental > Aquatic > Freshwater > Lake...
ATGTAAGATAATTAAAGCTTGCTCCTGCAAAGGACCATCATGACCGAAGGGGGTGGACTTTCAATGAAAAAAGAGATGGTTATTCTTTGGGAAGGTCTTCCCACCGTGCTGCAAGCTCTTTTTCAACAGCAGGCAGGGTTGTGTATTCCATCTCTCCGAGGGAAAGCCGGTGGGGTTCAAACGGCCCCTGTGCCCGGATCACATCGGCAAGTTCATTGCACCGCATCCTTACGCGGTCGAAGGCCGGGTCATCGAACATGTCGGCAGGACCAACCAGTTTCCCGTTGCAGGCCTGGAAGCCGAAGCAGATGACGCGGGGCGGGCCGTCAAAACGGGTGCAGTTCGCATCGCAGAGGCCGACCGGCATCAGCGGGCCATGATGGGACCCCCGCATCCAGCCGGCAACAAGGACCGGTGTGCAGAACGGATCAAGGAGTTCGCCAACAGCGGGAAAACCGCTCTGCGACCGGACGATCATGACCGGGTCATCCTTTCCTACATACTTCCCAGCTATCAGGCTCAACCGCTGGGTGCTGCTGGCAGCGGCAATCTCGCCATCCCTCCTGAATACATGCTTGATCACGTATCGCGAGGGGGCACCGATGTATGCAAGCAGGTTGTAACTCTCTTCCGGGCAGTTGAATTTGATCCTGCGTTTTTTGATAAGGTCATGGACTTCGAACGTGAACCCCTTGTGCATGGAGGGATCAATCACCAGACCTGCTGTATTGAACGGGTCAGCGAAGATCTTGTACAGGAAGAAGTTCCATGCCCCGGGCTCGGTCTTGTCCGCCATGAAGACAAGCACCGGGTCGGAAGCACGCTCCTCGAACTCCATCTCGGCAACTCCGGGGCCCATCCCCCGGACATTACCAGAGAACGCCGTGGCAAGCATATCCTGGCCTGCGCCATAGAGCTTCAGCCCCTTGGCTATCTTCGTGCACTCCATGAAGACATTCCACGCAAGGTTGTGGATCTTCTCGTTGTCCACGCCGTGGGTATGGGTCATGATCAGTTCGAGGTCATCCCCGCAGTGCGTGACAACCGAATCGATCAGGAGCTTTCCCTCCTCCTCCTTGAGCAGTTTTGCTGCTTTCTCAAGGAGTTTCGGGTGGGTGCGGGAGTGCCCGGGAAAGCTGCCCACATCCGCCTTAATCACAGAAATGGTGGTCTTGGGCATAGAATATCACAGTATGAGATAGCCCCGCTGGACAAAAAGATTACGGTGTTTTTTTGCCGGCACTTTTTTTGATGAACGAGGCCGTCCGGTAGGCACCGAAGGCCCGGAAGAAGACAAGGCTCTCTGCATAGGCCCGTGCCCGGATGGCCTGGTTCGTCTCTTCGCTGACAGCATAGATATCCTTATAGAATTCTTTGATCGCCATCTTGCAGTTGCCGTCAAAGACCTGGTTGTCCTTCTTGCCGGGGTTCAGCGGCCGGTATTTCTCGAGCGTCCAGTCCTGGATACTCTTATACAGGGCAGGCTCGAACACTTTGAGGACATCGAACACGACATCCTGCCAGAAGGTACCGACATTACCCTTGATGATGTCTCCCTTCGGGAAATGAAGGTTGATCAGATCCCGGGGCGTGCCGGTGATGCCGTGCTGGGCGATGCCGACATCCAGGTGGTTGTCACGGAGAGCCTGTGCGATCGCTTTTGTCCGGGGGATATCAATCGAGAGTTGGGCGACCACGTTCCCGTTCGCATCGTACGTATGGCCATGGGTGCTGCCGTTTGCTATCGCAATGACATCGGAGTATACCCCGTTCTCGTTTAGGGCCCGGATAAACTCCACGGCTTCTTCCGGCTTTGTCAGGATGAGACCATCGGTGTCCTTCCGCCCTATCTCACCGACCTCCACTTCGAGGCCGAACTCCCTGCCATTCATCCGGCTTTTGATATGCCGGGCAAGTTCGGTGGTGACCCGGATATTTTCGGAGAGTTCCTCCCGGACATTCTTTCCCTCGAAGTTGAAGATATGGGAGGCATCGATCGCAAAGGAGGTGTAACCGGCGTCCACCTGGGCATCGATCAGCTGTTTTGTCCCGTCAACTTCCGGCGCATCTCCTTTCTTGATGGTGATGTGATCAGCATGCAGGGCCCAGGTACCGAACTTCACCCGCTGCGCAGCCTCCTGCATCTTTGCTGCAAAAACCGCAGGCGTCATACCGGTATAGCCGCCTTTCAGGTCACTCTCGGACCGTGCAAGCTCCATAAACACCACCGAGTCCGTGTCCTTTGCTGCTTGGAAGATTCCCTGAGCTACCGTTGCGATCCGTACATTCGCTGCCATAACGATAGCCTGGTGGCCGGCGATTCCTTTCAGGATAGCCGAACCGGAGATCGGACCAAAATTTTTCTCTGTCATTCCATCATCACTCCTCGCACCAGTATACTCATCCTTCACGCATAAATTTTTCAATCAATGCGATCTCGTTTTTGCCGCCGATGTAGATCGGGGTGACCTGGCTGATCGCATCCGGCCGGATCTCAAGGATATCACTTTTCCCGTTGCTGGCCGCACCCCCGGCTTCATGGATGAGCTTTCCCATGGGGTTGGCTTCATAGAGCAGGCGCAGTTTTCCCTGCTCCTTGCCCCTGATGCCGGGGTACGTGAACACGCCCCCTTTGTGCAGGATCTGATGGACATCGGCAACAAAGCAGCCGCTGAAACGGAGCTTGTATCCCGATTGTTCGAGGTGCCTTATCCAGCGGGCATGGGCAGGCAGGTAGTCCTTCCGCAGTGCACCCGGAGCATAGATCTTCCCGTCAGGTATCCGCAGGTCGCGGTGACGCAGAACGAATTCACCGTAATCGTCCAGGACGAATTCATGAACACCTCTGCCGGCAGTAAATGTGAGGGTAGTCAGAGGACCGTACAGGATATAGAGTGCGGCAACAAGATGTGAACCCTTGTCAAGGACATGGCCGGGACAGATGCCGATGATAGTCCCGATGCTGAGGTTCACATCGATAAGGGAGGACCCGTCGAGCGGATCCATGACGATACCGAACCCGTTCTTCGGGTTTTCAATCTCGATAATCGCTTCCTGTTCCTCGGTTGCGATGTACCGGACGAGCCGCGCATTTTTAAGGCTGTCAATAAACACCCCGTCGGCGAACTTGTCCAGCGGCATCTGTTCTTCGCCGTACACGTTCCGGGTCTTCTCACCATCGGCTGGTTTGCCGGGTGTACCAAGGAATCCTTTTTTCACAACCAGGGCCTGTTTTCCGAGGAAAAGAATCAATTCGGCAAGATTCTTTTCTGTTCCTGCACTGACAAGGAAATCCGCAAGTCTCATGAATACCCCCAACATCTGCCGGGAAAAGGCAGGCAACCATCAGGTATCCGGCCGGATATCTATGGTGAGTAGTCGTTTGATGGCGATCTTTATGAGGATTATTATCCTGCATGAACAGGCATTCCGTTCCGGTATTATCCCATATACGGCCGGGGGTAACCTGACATGAAACAAAAAAGAGAGGGTGAAGTGGATCTTTTGTCTGGTCAGGCTTTTCCTGACGGTTCCGGAAGGCTTGTGAATGTGACTTCGAGCACACTGTTTTTCAGGGTCATCTGCATCGAACCGGTATCGACCGGGGGAAGATCTGCAGAGGCACGGTACGCATGGTCCGCATCACCGGCATCGATGATGAGCGTGCTGCCTTTCACGTCAAGCCGGAGTGCCTCCTCGGTGATTCCCGGAAGGGCTGCAATCACTTTCACTTCATTTCCGATACGGTGGACTTCCGCTACCGGTTCGCTGGCAGAACCAGGAAAGGACAGGCTGTCATCCGTTCCCTCCAGCATCGCCGGGCCTTCCCCGTCATTCCGGATTATGATATGGTACCCATTTCCCGGGGGGACGCCGGTCATGAATTCCCGGTTTATCCGGGAAAAGAGACGGGCAAACATCTCGTCCATCTCGTTAAACATGTCCATGGGATCTCTGTGCATGATGCTCACCTCATGGTTTTTTCCTTACGGCTTTTCCATTTTCTTTTCAAACGATTCGGTCATTTTGCTGATTGCGGCAAAGTCTTTCCTGCGGGCAAAGGTCAGCCTGCGGAGCTCGTTTACGATCTTCTCGTCCGCTTTCTTTCTTCCCATGCCTGCACTGCTCACCAGCATGGCTGCTTTATTCAGGATCTCGCGCTGCTCACCGTTGAAAAGCATATCCCAGGATTGTCGCTCTGACTTCTCGATCGCATTAATGTCCAGCGAGCCGCGTACGTTCTGGAGAGCCGCATCGAAATGGGCTTGTGTCAGCATGACGTTCTTGATCGCGTCCGTACGCTCTTGTTCCGGGCGGTCCCCCATCTGGATGATGAAGTCCCGCATTGCCGCCATCTTTGCCTCGCGTACGAGTGCCTCGATATCAGCACCGACATACCCTTCAGTCTTTTTCACGAGCATGTCGACATCCAGGTCCTTTGCAAGGATATTTTCTGTCCCGCCCCCAAGATAGACATCGAAGATCTTTTTCCGGCTTTCTTCATCCGGTACAGGGACATAGATATGCCGCTCAAGCCTGCCCGGACGGAGAAGGGCATCGTCCAGCATGTCCGGGCGGTTGGTTGCGGCAAGGATGGTGACATTTTTAAGCTCCTCCATGCCGTCCAGTTCCGTCAGGATCTGCGAGACCACGCTCTCGGTCACATGCGACGAGCCGCCGTACGTTCCCCGTTTGGGCACGAGTGCATCGATCTCATCGAAGAATATGATCGACGGGGATGCCTGTCGTGCCTTACGGAAGATCTCCCTCACGCCTTTTTCAGATTCCCCGACCCACTATGAGAGCAGTTCAGGGCCTTTGACCGCAATGAAATTGCACTCGCTCTCGTTTGCCACCGCTTTTGCAAGCAGGGTCTTGCCGGTGCCCGGAGGACCGAAAAGGAGAATGCCTTTCGGTGCCTTGGTCTGGAGCCGTTCGAATACATCGGGATACTTGATCGGCCACGCGACAGCTTCCTTGAGTTCCTGCTTGGTGTCCTCAAGCCCCCCGACCTGTTTCCAGGTCACATCGGGAACCTCAACGAGCACCTCGCGCATGGCGGACGGTTCCACATGCTTGCGGGCTTCAGCAAAGTCGTCATTGGTTACTTTCAGCTGGTCGAGTACCTCGTTTGGGATATCCTCGTCAATTTTGATCTGAGGGATAACCTTACGAAGAGCGTGCATCGCAGCTTCCTTGACGAGCAGCGAGATATCTGCCCCGACAAATCCGTGAGTGGAGTTTGCAAACTCTTCGATCTTCACGTCATCGGCCAACGGAACACCCCGGGTGTGGACCTGGAAGATCTCGAGCCGGCCTTTCTTATCGGGAATACCGATCTCGATCTCACGGTCGAACCGCCCGCCGCGCCGGAGGGCCGGGTCAATCGAGTCCGGCAGGTTGGTTGCTGCAATCACAATGACCTGTCCCCGGCCCTTCAGGCCGTCCATGAGCGCGAGAAGCTGGGCAACGATACGCCGTTCCACCTCCCCCTTGGTCTCCTCTCGTTTGGGTGCAATTGAGTCGATCTCGTCGATGAAGATAATGGCCGGTGCGTTCTGTTCGGCCTCTTCGAATTTCTCGCGGAGCCCTTTCTCGCTCTCGCCATAGTACTTGCTCATGATCTCGGGGCCGGAGAGCGTGATGAAGTGGGCGTCTACCTCATTTGCGACAGCCTTGGCAATCAGGGTCTTGCCGGTCCCGGGCGGACCATAGAGCAGGACGCCTTTGGGAGGCTGGATCCCGAGCCGCTCGAAGATCTCCGGATGGCGGAGGGGCAGCTCAATCATTTCGCGGACGAGCTGGAGCTCACGGCCGAGGCCGCCGATATCCTCGTAGTGGATATCCGAGACTTCCTGCTTGCCTTCCTCGGGCTTGTAGGGCTCCTCCTTGAGCTCGATCTCGGTATCGTCCGTGACGATTGCAATACCCTTGGGCATGACCTTTGCAATGACCAGGGTGATGGAATTGCCGATTACGTCAACGCGAACGGTCTGGCCTTCTATCACCGACCGTCCGCGCAGAACCCGTGCAAGGTACTGTTCACCCCCGACAAGCCGTATTGGCTGTGTTGGCTGGATTACAAGCCGTGTCGCATACTCGGCTTCCGATTTACGGATCTTGACTTTCTCATCAATACCGGTTCCCGCGTTCCCGCGGATGTTACCGTCAATACGAAGGACGGCACCCCCGGTGTCCTGCGTAAAGCCAGGCCAGACAATGGCAGCGGCTTTCTTCTTGCCCTGGATCTCGATTACATCACCGGACACCAGCCCGAGTTTTTTCATTACCTCGATGCTTCCCCGGGCAATACCGCGGCCGGCATCGTCATGGGCTGCTTCTTTTACCGTTACTTCGAGAAAATTATTTTCAGTCATCGTAAAACACCTCAGTTTAATCAAGATTTACCATAAGTTAGCGTACATTAGTATATAAATGTAACTCTCGATCGCTTGTTACATCCTCTCCTTAACACACAGAAAACCAGACAATTTCGGGGATCTGCCCGGTCTTCCGGAACTCCAAAAAAACTGTGTTATTCCAAATCAACTTTACTTGTTTAGAGAACAAGCAATATTTAGTTCAGAATCGGAAAAAGAAGCCTTTATCTGGTTTTTGCAGCAACGGATATGGTATGAGTATTGTCGCAGATGCCAAGCGCGGCATCGTTACGGAAGAGATGAAAAAGGTAGCTGCGCAGGAGGGAGTCACGGAAGACTTTATCCGTCGCAGTGTTGCCGGCGGACATATTGTCATCCCGGTATCCCCCTATCGCAGGGTGAAGATCTGCGGAATTGGCGAAGGCCTCCGGACCAAGGTGAACGCATCTATCGGGACATCAACAGATATCGTCAATATTCCCGAGGAGATAGAGAAGGCAAAGCAGGCGGAACTGGCAGGTGCCGATACCCTGATGGAGCTCTCAACCGGGGGGGATTTTGTCGAGATCCGTAAACAGGTCATTGCTAATACCACCCTTTCCGTGGGATGCGTCCCCCTCTACCAGGCCTTCATTGAGGCTGCAATCAAGGATGGTGCAGTTGTCAATATGAAGGAAGACGACCTCTTCCGCATAACGGCAGAACAGGCAAAGATGGGAACAAACTTCATGGCAATCCATACCGGCATCAACTGGGAGACCGTCAAGCGCCTGAAGAACCAAGGGCGCCACGCGGGCCTCGTCTCCCGGGGCGGCGCCTTCATGACTGCCTGGATGCTCCACAACGAGAAGGAGAACCCCCTCTATTCCGAGTTCGATTACCTCCTTGAGATCATGAAGGAGCACGAGGTCACGCTTTCTATGGGGAACGGCATGCGCGCCGGCGCCATCCATGACGCGACCGACCGGGCCGGTATCCAGGAACTTCTCATAAACGCAGAACTGGCTGATAAGGCACACCAACAGGACGTGCAGGTTATTGTCGAAGGTCCTGGCCATGTCCCCATCGACGAAATTGCTGCCAATGTAACGGTTATGAAGCGCGTGACCAACAACAAGCCGTTCTATATGCTCGGCCCGCTCGTCACCGATATCGCACCGGGATACGATGACCGGGTCGCCGCCATCGGCGCCGCGATCTCTTCATCCTGCGGCGCGGACTTCATCTGTTACGTCACACCCGCGGAGCACCTTGCTCTCCCGACACCGGAAGATGTATATGAGGGCGTCATGAGCTCCCGCATTGCAGCCCATGTCGGGGATATGATCAAGCTTAAAAAGACCCGGGAACTCGATCTCGAGATGGGGCATGCCCGCCGTGACCTCGACTGGGGCCGCCAGTTCGCTGTCGCCATGAACCCTGCCCGGGCCCAGGCCATCAGGAACGAGCGGATGCCTGCCGATACGGACGGGTGCACGATGTGCGGCGATTATTGCGCAATCAAGATTGTCAACCGCCACTTCAAGTTTTGAGCTCTTCCTGAAAGGATACCTCTTTTTCCCATCTGAAAGACGAACTTGAATGACGACTGGAGAAAACTGCGGGCACAAGAGATTCCCGATATGTAAATCGTTCCTAACTGGGCGGATTTATGCTTATCGCGGTTTTTATTGTTACGATGAAACCCGGGTCACGTGCTTCCGGTTCCAAGACTCTTTTATCTGGGTATACCGCAATACAATCAAATAACCTCGATAATAAAATAATCCGGCACGGTGGTACTGTATCAAAGTGAATTTCGGCGGATTCGTTCCGCTCTCCACGGTAGACTGGCGGGGCCGCTCGGTCTGCACGGTCTTTTTTCGCGGCTGCCCGGTCCGGTGCGCGTATTGCCAAAACTTTGCAATCCTGACCGGCAGTGACGAGCGGGAGCTTGATGAGGTTATTGATCTGATTAAAGGATCCCTGCTTGCCATCAGCGGGGTTGTCTTCTCCGGAGGGGAGCCCACTATGCAGAAGGAGGCCCTCATTGCCCTTGCCCGAGCTGCAAAGGCGATGGGGCTTGCCGTGGGTGCCCAGACAAACGGGGTTTTTCCGGAAACCCTCAACGTCCTCATCCGCGAACGTCTCGTGGACCGGATCGCGCTGGATATCAAAGCCCGGTGGGCACGGTATAATAACCTGCTCAAAGGGGATTATGTTGAGAATGTCCAGAAATCCCTTGCGCTATGTCAGGAAGCGCATGAATCGGGACGACTGCCGGAATTTCAGGCTGTTGTTACTCTCTTCCGTGGGTATGATGACGAGGTGGTCATAATCGCCGGGGAGGTTGGCAGTACTGATCTCGTCCTGCAGCAGGGAGTAACAGAAAAGGTCAGCCCCCTCACCGAAGACGAGCTGAAGAAAATTGCCGATTCGCTGCCAAGGAGTGTCCTGATCCGGACTCGTGAAGGAGGTGAAATTGTCTATGAAAGTGATCGGAGTCGTCGGGCTTCCCGCAAGCGGCAAAGGTGAATTCTCGAAGATCGCATCTGAAAGAGAAATTCCGGTCATCGTCATGGGGGACATGATCCGGAAAGCGGTGAGCGAAGCAGGCCTTCCGCCAGATGACGCGAATTTTGGGGCAACAGCAAACCGGTTACGGGCGGAAGGGGGCATGGATGCAATAGCAAAACTGTGTGTTCCCGAGATCCAGAAGCTGTCTGCGCCTCTTGTGCTGATCGATGGTATCCGGGGAGACTCTGAAGTTGCATTGTTCCGGAAGGTTTTTTCCGGTTTTCTCCTTATCAGTATAGACTCCTCGTTCGAAAACCGGCTCGGACGCATCGTTGCCCGTGCGCGCTCTGATGACTTTACCTCTGCAGATGCCCTCAGGAACCGGGATGAGCGGGAAACGAAATGGGGCCTCCTGAATGCACTGAAAAGTGCGGACCGGCATATCAGCAACGAAGGGACGCTTGAGGAGTTCTCCCGGGCTGTCCAGGCACTTCTCGAACAGATCGGACGTGATCCATGAGCATCAGACCGTTCTTCTCATCTTCCGCAAAGGTGTGGGACGATATCGTATGGGTACATGGCATCGACGAAGCCGGGTACGCAGGCTGGGAAATTGTTGCGGATGGCAATTACCGGCTCGACAATCCGGCATGCTACAGGAAAATCGATGAGACACTCGCAAGTACCGATCTTGGGGTTACGGTTCATGCACCGTATGGAGACCTGAACCTCGCAACCCTCAATGACCCGATCTGGCGCGAATCGATCCGCCAGATCTGTACCTGTATCAATCATGCATCAAAAATCACCGATCGTGTTACGATTCATCCGGGATATATATCCCCGGTCGGAAAGCTTATGCCTCAAAAGGTATGGGAACTCCAGAAGGAGGCGCTCCGGCAGATCGGAACATTTGCTGCAGATCACGGTGTGCTTGCCTGCCTTGAGAATATGATTGGGGTCAAGGAATTCCTCTGCCGCAGGCCGGAGGAACTGATCGGGATGACAGAAGGCATTGAAGGGATTGGAATGACTTTCGACTTCGGTCATGCCAACACGATGGGAATGGTGAATGATTTCCTCCCGTATGTAAGCCGGGCAAACCACATCCATATCCATGACAACCATGGCATGTCCGATGAACACCTTGCACTGGGAGAGGGTACCATAAACTGGAAAAAAGTGGGGAATTCAATTGCAGCAGAATATTCCGGTGTAGTTGTTATTGAGGGGCGATCGACAGAAGAAGCAAAAAAGAGTCTTGCAGTATTCCGGAGGGATTTCACGTGAGATGTAAAAGAAGTGAATATCTGCAGAAAATTTTTTGGTGTGATTCCCTGTGAGCGGTGAAACCCTGCAGGTCTATTTCCTCGGTACTGCCGGGGCGCTGCCAACCACCCAGCGTAATCCCCCCTGCATTATGATCCGGCACGGTTCGGACACCTTCCTCTTTGACTGCGGCGAGGGGGCACAGCAGCAGATGATGCGGGCCCGATGCGGGTTTACCGTCAACGCTATCTTTGTTACCCACTGGCATGCTGACCATTTCCTCGGGATCTTCGGTCTTGTGCAGACCATGTCTTTCAACGGGAGGACCGAGTCGCTCAGGATTTACGGCCCGGAATGGGTCCACGAATTTGTCGGCATTTTAAAATCCGTTGCACGATTCAACCTCAAGTTCCCGCTGGAAGCAGTTGAACTGGCAAAGGGTTCTTGGGTGCGGTTTGACGGGTACACGATCACGGCTTTTGCCGTCAACCACGGAATGCCAGCCCTCGGCTACATCCTGGAAGAAGACCCCCGGCCCGGCAGGTTCAACCGCGAACAGGCAATCGCCCTCGGCGTTCCCCCGGGCCCGCTGTTCGGCAGACTTCAGCGCGGAGAAACCATACGGGTGGGTAATGGCGATAGTTGGAAGGAGATATCGCCAGAACAGGTGATGGGAGAAGCCCGGCCCGGCCGCAAGATCGTCTATACCGGTGATACACGGGCCATCCATGATCGGATAAAGGATATCGCCCTTGATGCGGATCTCCTGATCCATGACGCAACGTATGATGAATCAGAAGCCGATCGCGGTACTGAGTTTTACCATGCAACTGCCCGGCAGGCTGGCGAGGCTGCAACCGCTCTTCATGCACGGACACTTGTCCTGACCCATACCAGTTCCCGGTACATGGATGCCCAGGCGCATATCAATGATGCCAAAATAACATTCACCGGTCCGGTCGTAGCTCCTGATGATCGTGACATGATCGAAGTGCCATTCAGGGAATGATTGCCTGCTTCTCGTCAAAAGAGTGTATATATAACAAGTATATTTTACCTGAGGACGCCCATTGATGATCATACAGCACAGTATCAATACCGCGTAGCGTTGACGATACCAATACCATATCGCAACAATATGCACGGACACTTGTGTGTGGAGTGAGAAGATGCAAAATAATGACGTGAATGATGTCCTTGTCTACCGGCTGGGAACCGGATGTGACCTTGCCGATGTTACTGAAGGGAATATTTATCAGGGAAAAGTACAGGGCTTTGCCAATTTCGGTATGTTCGTACAGCTGAACGACCGGATCAAGGGGCTTGTACACAAGAGTAATATGAAGGCCGAGCATAAGGAGCGGGATTCCATCCTTGTCAGGGTCCGGCAGGTCCGCCCCAATGGTAATATCGACCTTGAGGAAGTGACGATCCAAGTCTACCAGGTCCAGAATGTTGAGCGCAAATCCACGACTGTCCGGATCGCTGAACTCTCCGCAAAAGTCGGGAAGACTGTTGCCATTGAAGGGGAGATCGCCCAGATCAAGCAGACCAGCGGTCCCACCATTTTTACCATTGTCGATGAAACCGGAACCCAGAACGCTGCTGCATTTATTGAGGCCAGTGTACGTGCGTATCCTGAAGCCGAACTGGGTGACATTGTCAAGGTCATCGGCGAAGTGATGATGCGCAATAACCAGCTCCAGGTCGAAGCGGACGTCCTGACCGTACTCTCAGATGACGAGTCTACTGAAGTCCGGGCACGGATTGAGAAAGCACTGGATCTGCGTTCAGAGCCCGAAAATGTTCCGCTCCTTGTCAGGAGCGATGTGATGGAACGGCTCCGGCCCGAAATGAAAAAAGTTGCCAAGATTATCCGGAAAGCTGTATTCACTTCACAACCCATCATCCTGCGGCATCATGCGGATGCTGATGGCATCTGTTCAGCGGTTGCAATCGAGCAGGCAGTTGTTGCATTAATCCGCGAGAGTGGCGGCGACTTCGATGCTGATTATTTCCTCTTCAAGCGTGCCCCGTCAAAAGCACCCTTCTACGAGATCGAGGACATCACCCGGGACCTTGATTTCTCCACAAAAGACCATATCCGGTACGGGCAGAAGATGCCGCTGGTACTCCTCACCGACAATGGTTCGACCGAGGAGGACGAGCCAGCGTATAAGATCGCGAGCGTGTATGATATCCCGTTCGTTGTTATCGACCACCACCACCCGGATGCGACCATCGACAAATACCTTCAGGCCCATGTTAATCCCTACCATGTGGGCGGAGATTTCGGAATAACGGCCGGCATGCTGGGTACAGAAGTTGCCCGTCTTATCAACCCGAAAGTAGAACAACTCATCCGTCACCTTCCGGCCGTTGCCGGGGTAGGCGACCGCAGCGAGGCACCGGAGCGAGCACTCTTCCTTGCCCTGATCCGGGACCAGTATTCGGAAGACGCCTGCAAGGATATCGCCCTTGCCCTCGACTACGAACAGTTCTGGCTCCGGTTCAACGATGGACGGGAGATCGTTAAGGACATCCTGAACATCAATGGTAATACCGAACGACACAAGAAACTCATCGGCCTCCTTGTTGACGGGGCGAATACCATGATTGCGGACCAGATGAGCGCCTGCATGCCTCACGTGGTTCCCCGGGTTCTGAAGAACGAGGCCCATCTGTTCCTGATCGATGTCGAGATCCATGCACATAAGTTCACGTTCCCCCCGCCGGGAAAAACATCCGGGGAAGTACACGACCGCCTCTGTAAACAAAATGTGGGAAAACCGGTTGTCACCATCGGCTTCGGCCCTGATTTCGCCGTCCTCAGATCACGTGGCGTGCTCATGAATATTCCCCGCATGGTCCGGGAGCTTCATAACGAGATCCCGGGTGGCGGTATCAGCGGAGGCGGGCACCTGGTTGTGGGCAGTATAAAATTCGTGGAAGGTATGCGCGATGTGGTTCTGGAAGCATTGATACAGAAGATAGCCGACGCAGATGTTCAGAAACTCTGAAAATTAGAGGCAGATTTGAGAAAAACCCTGAATTATTGTTCCGATTAAGGACTGCAAGATACCGGTCCGGGGGCCCGGAAATAAACAACCTAGAGCCCCCATTATATGCTTTCTGGTCGAAATTGAGGTTAAGACAAAGAAAAAAGACCGTATTTTTGACACCAAAATCAGTTATTTATATATAACAGTTGATCTATATGAGTTTTTAAGCGCTGAGGCACACCATGTCAGCAACAAAAAGATTACGTGAGACCTACAACGAGACCCAGCACAAGATTGTCCTGTATCTCAACTCTGGTATAACCAAGCGAAAACACTATTTCAAATCAAAATATATTGCAAAAGACCTTGGATTATCTCCCAAAGAGGTTGGGACAAATATGGCTATCCTTGCCGAAAGCTGCAGGGAACTCGCCATCATACGGTGGAGCTATTCGAACAGCACAACGTGGATGGTTACACCACGCGGTGCAATCTGATCCATTTTTCTTTCACTATTATCATGGAAAAAATTCTTCAGTTCGAATCGGGGATCGAATTCGTTGCAGATATCAATGAAAAAAAGGATTGTCTTATGTCACAGGACCCGACACAGGACGATCCCGGGGCCCTCTGGTTCAACATTGATATTCCGAAAGGACACCTGCTCAAAGCCGGTGATCGTATCCGGATCACGGTTGAAAAAATCTGATCCCGAATTTTGGGATATTCCGGTTATTTTGCCGGGACCTCGTACTGCTGCACTCCGTACTGCTCAAAGTATTGCCGCGATGTCTGCAGATCAATCCGGTATCCTTCAATATTCGTTGTACTGATGATAAGGTAGAGCGGTGTGCCGGAGGTCTGGATCTTTTTAAACGCGGTTCCCGGGTGCATCAGTTCGACTCCATCGATAATAGTACCGTTTGCTGCATAACACAGAGCCATCCGGAACCCTGCAAGATTCGGGGTCGTGTTATCGATAACACTGATATCCATGTTCCATACCGGATAGGGAATGGAGAATACCCGGCTCAGCCCGCCCCTTGTTTCCTCGATGTACGCGAATGTTACAATATCCTGGCCCGAGCGCCGTATGTCAGATTCACCGAACATTTCAAGACGTTCAGGAAGGTGGACAACCGGATAGGTGAATGGTTTATCCGTGTAATAAACCCGGGACGGGGTGACTGACGCGAGTGAGGCATCTGGCGTTTGTACAGGAGTTGGAGAAACCGCTGTTGGGGAAAGGAGTGCAGGCATGGTCGTCGGGAGGGGCGGGATCTGCGTTGGCGCAGGAGTACTCCCCGGGTGAGAAACCTGCAGACCTGCCAGGTACTGAGGATTTGCTATCAGCGCAATAACAAGGACGATGACAAACCCGCCCGCAACAGTAAGAATATCCCCGGTTTCCACACACAGTACTGGATGATATCGTATTAAAAACTCATGATCCGCAGTGAATTCTCCCGTTTCAATGTCGTTTTCTGCCTTCATGTGCCCGCCTAAAACCGGGTATTTATTATAACACGGACAAATATCGATGTGTATGGAGCTGCCGGGCCTGCGGACATGGATTGTTTTTTACCTGATCTCCTTTGTCGTCCTCTTATGGGCTGCATTCCTGTCAGCCCAGGGCGTTATGCTCTGTGTCAGCCTCCTTCTCGTCATCATTATTGTCGGTCTCAATTTTTACACAGTATACCAGCAGGTAAAAATGCATTCATCCCGCGAAGAACTCCAGCGGAAGCTCACCGAGGGCTTTGAACGGGGTACCTCAATAGAAAAAGATGACCGCGGGGCGCATTAAGGGATTTTTGGCTGCAAGGCTTTTTCCCGTTTTACGAACACTTTCTGGGAAGTATTCTTTGCGAGGAAGAGATCCTCCACCTGCCGGCCGAGATACTCGGTCTTGCCCATGATGTAATATCCATCGGTGACAAGCGCTCTATGGAACAGGCGGGCAAGGTCATCTTTCTGCTTTTCCGTGAAGTAGATTGTCACATTCCGGCAGGTAATCAGGTCCACGTACCGGACCGGCGGCACCCCGCTCATCAGGTCATGGGGCCGGAACCTGAGCAGTTCCCGGAGGAGGGGCTTCACCTCGTACAGGCCGTCCGCACGCTTGGTGAAATGGCGCTGGACCTGCACAGCAGGAAGTTTCTGGATTGCTTTCTCCTCAAAAATCCCGGCTTTTGCCTTGGCAAGGACAACCTCATCAATATCGGTTGCTGTGATTACACCGGACCAGTCCTTATGGTTGACCAGCGCGTCATGGAGGAGAATGGCAAGAGTATACGGCTCTTCGCCGGTTGATGACCCTGCACACTAGATGGTAATATGCTTCTTCTGGGCAAACAGGGCAGGCAGAATGACATTTTTCACCTCGTCCCAGACCTCCTTGTCGCGGAAGAACTCCGTCACGTTAATAGTAAGCGCATTTCGCAGGGGCTCGTTCTCGACAGGGTGGCTTTTAAGGTATTTCAGGTAATCGGCATATGTTGCAGAGTTGGTTGAACGCATCCGGGACAGGAACCGTCGCTTGATATAATCTTCCTTATAATTCGAACACTGGATTTTAAGCAGCTGCTCAACATGGCGTTTTAAAAGAGTGAAATCAGCAGAATCATCCATGACAGGCATTCCGCGGGATAAGACTAATTCCTCTCTATATCCTTAAACATCTTATGGATATCCAGCCAGATAATCAGGGTTTTATGTTCGCCTCCCTTTCCTTCCTGGCACGAGGTAATAATGCTCTGGATATATTTTGCTTCATTTCCCACGATGCTCTCGGTCATGCAATCGACCTGTGAAG
>Ga0116204_1001002_pt1 | contig 15953 bp, 11 predicted proteins | sample LakKivwa52mmetaG_FD_94481 | JGI IMG/M metagenome (GOLD analysis project Ga0116204, IMG submission 94481) | Anoxic lake water microbial communities from Lake Kivu, Rwanda to study Microbial Dark Matter (Phase II) - Lake Kivu water 52m metaG | ecosystem: Environmental > Aquatic > Freshwater > Lake...
ACCGAATTTCTTCGTCAATACCGTGGTAATCGCTGCTGTCAATGTTGTTTTACCGTGGTCAACGTGGCCAATCGTACCTACGTTTACGTGCGGCTTGGTCCGTTCAAATTTACCTTTTGCCATGATGATTTCCTTTTATATACTTAAATAATTAAATGAGTAAATATTATTTTTTATTCATTACCGCTTCAGCAACGTTACGTGGCGCTTCAGCATAATGTTTAAATTCCATAGAGTAGCTGGCACGGCCTTGTGACAGCGAACGCACAGTCGTTGCATAACCAAACATTTCTGACAATGGCACTTCAGCACGAATCGCTTTACCACCACCAGCCATGTCTTCCATGCCCTGAATCATGCCGCGACGTGAAGACAAGTCACCCATCACATCACCCATGTACTCTTCAGGTGTTTCAATCTCAACTGACATGATAGGCTCCAGCAACACTGGATCAGCCTTACGCATACCATCTTTAAAACCAATAGAAGCGGCCATCTTAAACGCGTTCTCGTTAGAGTCCACATCATGGTATGAACCATCAAACAATGTCACTTTAACGTCAACTACAGGGAAGCCAGCCAACACGCCTGAAGGGATGGTTTCACGCAAACCTTTTTCAACGGCAGGGATGAATTCACGTGGAACAGTACCACCCTTGATTTGGTCAACAAATTCGAAACCTTTGCCTGCTTCGTTTGGCTCCATGATCAACCACACGTGACCATACTGACCCTTACCACCGGATTGTTTAACAAATTTACCTTCAACTTCAACCTTTTTGCGAATCGCTTCACGGTAAGCAACCTGAGGCGCACCAACGCTTGCTTCAACGTTGAACTCACGACGCATACGATCCACAATAATGTCCAAGTGCAACTCACCCATACCAGAAATAATGGTTTGGCCTGATTCTTCGTCTGAACGCACGCGGAATGAAGGGTCTTCTTGTGCCAAACGGCCCAAGGCAATACCCATCTTCTCTTGGTCACCTTTTGTTTTTGGCTCAACCGCCACGTGAATCACAGGCTCAGGGAACACCATGCGCTCAAGCACGATAGGCTTATCTGGAGAACATAGCGTTTCACCCGTAGTAACGTCTTTCAAACCAATCGCGGCTGCGATGTCACCTGCAACAACCTCATCCACCTCTTCACGATTGTTAGCGTGCATCTGCACGATACGACCGATACGCTCTTTACGACCTTTAACAGAGTTGTAAACGGTATCACCTTTATTCAGAACGCCTGAATAAACGCGGATAAATGTCAGCTGACCAACAAATGGATCTGTCATCAATTTAAACGCTAATGCTGACAAACCTTCTTTATCGTCTGCTTTGCGAGTAATTGGATTACCGTCTTCATCTTCACCACCCACATCAGGGATATCCACTGGAGATGGCAAGAAGTCGATCACAGCATCCAACATACGCTGAACACCTTTGTTCTTGAATGCTGTACCACACAGCATTGGTTGTATTTCAGTGGCAATGGTACGTGTACGCAAGCCCAAGATAATATCCGCTTCTGACAAATCACCTTCTTCGAGGTATTTGTTCATCAAGTCTTCATTGGCTTCAGCTGCTGCTTCCACCATGTTTTCACGCCATTTGTTGGCAGTTTCAACCAAATCAGCAGGGATATCGCCGTACTCAAACTTCATACCTTGAGAAGCTTCGTCCCAGATGATGGATTTCATTTTGATCAAATCAACCACACCGGTGAATGTATCTTCACGACCGATAGGAATAACGATAGGCACAGGATTTGCCTTGAGGCGAACACGCATCTGGTCAACCACTTTGAAGAAGTCAGCACCGGAACGGTCCATTTTGTTTACGAATGCCAAACGTGGCACTTTGTATTTTGTAGCTTGACGCCAAACAGTCTCAGATTGAGGCTGCACACCACCTACAGCACAGTACACCATGCATGCGCCATCCAGCACGCGCATTGAACGCTCTACTTCGATCGTAAAGTCCACGTGACCCGGGGTGTCAATAATATTGAAGCGATGCTCTGCACGGGAGTTATCCATACCCTTCCAGAAGCAGGTGGTCGCTGCAGAAGTAATAGTAATACCGCGCTCTTGCTCTTGCTCCATCCAGTCCATGGTGGCTGCGCCATCATGCACTTCACCGATTTTATGATTTACACCTGTGTAATACAGAATACGTTCTGTGGTAGTTGTCTTACCTGCGTCAATATGTGCGCTAATACCAATATTACGATAGCGTTCAATAGGGGTTTTACGAGCCACGGCGATTACCTTTGCTTAAATATTATTGCTTAAAATTCTTAAAGAACAATTTATATAAAACAAATGTACCTTTTGTGAAAAGGTACATTTATTCATTAAAATCTAAAGTGCGAGAACGCTTTATTCGCTTCTGCCATACGATGAACCTCTTCACGTTTCTTCATCGCTGAACCGCGACCTTCTGAAGCCTCTACCAATTCGGCTGCCAAACGCAGACCCATTGATTTCTCACCACGCTTACGCGCTGCATCACGTAACCAACGCATTGCCAACGCACTACGGCGGCTAGGGCGCACCTCAACAGGCACTTGATAGTTAGCACCACCTACACGACGGCTCTTCACCTCAACCAATGGGCGCAGATTCTGCAACGCCAAAGTAAACACTTCCAGTGCGTCTTTATTGGTTTTAGCAGCCACTTGGTCAAAAGCACCATAAAGAATACGCTCAGCAACAGATTTTTTACCACCTGTCATCAACACGTTTACAAATTTAGATACTTCTTGGCTACCGAATTTTGGATCCGGCAAAATATTGCGTTTGGGGACTTCTCTACGTCTAGGCATAATCTTCTCTATTCTCTTTTATGTTTTGCTAGCAACTGCTTAAGCAAGGCTTTTGGTTAGCCGCTATAAATTTAAATAACCGAAATGGTTAATTATTTTGCATCCTTAGGACGCTTAGCACCGTATTTAGAACGCGACTGCTTACGATCTTTAACACCTGCAGTATCAAGACTACCGCGCACCATGTGGTAACGCACACCTGGCAAGTCTTTTACACGACCGCCACGCAGCAACACCACGCTGTGCTCTTGCAAGTTATGGCCTTCACCGCCGATGTAGCTAATCACTTCATAGCCGTTGGTTAAGCGCACTTTGGCAACTTTACGTAAAGCTGAGTTAGGCTTTTTAGGTGTCGTTGTGTACACACGAGTGCAAACGCCACGCTTTTGTGGGCAAGCTTCAAGTGCAGGCACCTTGCTTTTAGTGACCACTTTAACGCGTGGTTTACGTACTAACTGATTGATGGTTGGCATTGCCTATAACCTCTAATGTTCTAAAAAATTAATGTATTTCTATCATCTAAAAATAGACGAAGATGGTGTTATAGACAATAACACCATCCTGAAAAACTCAGCATTCTATTTAGCCTGACTTTTATTGTCAAGACATAATTCCGCTGGATTATTCTGCGTCTGTTTCAGAACCTGCCTCTGTAACTACTTCTTCCACTGTGGCATCCACAACCAATTCCGTTGCTTCAACCTCAGCCTGCGCCGGAACACCACCTGCTACAGCAGCACGCTTACGCGCTTCATGGTATGCCAAGCCTGTACCCGCCGGAATCAAACGACCCACAATCACGTTTTCTTTCAGGCCACGCAAGTCATCACGTTTACCCAGAATTGCCGCTTCGGTCAGTACACGTGTTGTTTCCTGGAACGAAGCTGCTGAAATGAATGAATCAGTCGACAGTGAAGCTTTAGTAATACCCAGCAACACGTATTCGAACTCTGCAGGGCGTTTACCTTGTGCAATCACTTGTTCGTTTTCAGCCAACAAGTCAGCGCGTTCAACTTGCTCACCCAAGATGAAGCTAGTCTCACCAGCATCAGTTACGCGAACACGACGCAGCATTTGACGTACAATCACTTCGATATGCTTGTCGTTAATCTTCACGCCTTGCAAACGATACACGTCCTGCACTTCGTCGATGATGTAACGTGCCAATGCTTCACGACCTTGCAGACGTAAAATATCCTGAGGGTCGGCAGGGCCATCCACGATTACCTCACCTTTGGTGACCACTTGACCATCATGCGCAGTCACGTGTTTATCCTTAGGAATCAGGTATTCGTTAGATACACCATCTAAATCAGTAATCACCAGACGCTGTTTACCTTTGGTGTCTTTACCGAATGAAACAGTACCCGTCACTTCAGCCAGCATACCGGCATCTTTTGGTGAACGCGCTTCGAACAGCTCAGCTACACGTGGCAGACCGCCGGTAATATCACGGGTTTTCGATGACTCTTGCGGTACGCGTGCCAATACTTCACCCACACCCACTTCCTGACCGTCTTTCACGGTGATAATACAACCGATCTGGAATGTCACATTGACTGGTTGGTCACCACCGGCAAGTTTCACCTCTACACCGTTAGCATCCAGCAATTTAACTTGCGGACGCAAACCTTTAGTTTGACCGGCACGTTGTTTAGGATCAATCACTACCAGTGATGACAAACCTGTGACATCATCAATCTGCTTAGCAACGGTAATACCTTCTTCAACGTTTTCGAATTTAACGAAACCGGCATACTCTGTAATAATCGGACGTGTATGTGGATCCCATGTTGCAATCGCTTGACCGGCTTTAATAGTTTTACCATCCGTGATTTGCAGTGTTGCACCATATGGCACTTTGTGACGCTCACGCTCACGACCATTTTCATCGGCAATCACCACTTCACCGTTACGTGAAATCACCACTTGCTCATTACGTGCATTGGTTACATAACGCATAGTTGAAGTGAAGTTGAGCACACCGTTGGATTTGCTCTCCACTTGTGAAACTGAAGCTGCACGTGACACCGCACCACCGATGTGGAAGGTACGCATCGTCAACTGAGTACCAGGTTCACCAATAGATTGTGCCGCAATCACGCCCACTGACTCACCAATGCTAATCAGCTTGCCGCGGCCTAAGTCACGGCCATAACACTTGGCGCAAATACCGTAACGTGTGTCACAAGTCAGCGCAGTACGCACTTTAACTTCATCAATACCTAGATCATCAATGTGCTCAACTTCATCTTCGTTCAGCAATGTGCCCGCTGGGTAAACCACTTCCTGAGTTTCAGGATGCAGAATATCCAAGGCAGCCACACGACCCAAAATACGGTCATGTAATGGCTCAACGATTTCGCCGCCTTTAACCAATGCTTTTGTCACCAAACCATCGGTCGTACCGCAATCATGCTCGGTTACCACCAAGTCTTGCGTCACATCGACCAGACGACGTGTCAGGTAACCTGAGTTCGCTGTTTTCAGCGCCGTATCAGCCAGACCCTTACGCGCACCGTGGGTTGAAATAAAGTATTGCAACACGTTCAAACCGTCACGGAAGTTCGCTTTAATTGGCGTTTCAATAATCGAACCATCCGGTTTCGCCATCAGACCGCGCATACCAGCCAGCTGACGCACCTGCGCTGCAGAACCACGCGCACCTGAGTCGGCCATCATATAAATCGCATTGAATGACTCTTGACGCACAGGTTTGCCGTCAGCCCCTTTCAGTGGTTTACCGTCAGCATCCAGCACGGTTTCTTCGCGCAGCTGTTTCATCATGGCATCAGCCACTTTGTCACCTGCACGACCCCAGATATCTACTACTTTGTTGTAGCGCTCACCTTGAGTCACCAAACCGGAAACGTATTGGTCTTCGATTTCTTTCACTTCTGCATCGGCTGCAGCAATCAATTGCTCTTTCTCTGGTGGTACCAACATGTCATTGATACTGATAGAGATACCGGCTTTAGTCGCGTATGAGTAACCGGTGTACATCAATTTATCAGCGAAAATTACGGTTTCGCGGATACCCACTTTACGGAAGCTGGTATTGATGAGTTTTGAGATTTCTTTTTTCTTCAATGCCTTATCAATGGTGCTGAATGGCAGGCCAGCTGGCAGAATATCTGACAGCAGCGCACGACCCACAGTCGTTTCATAACGTGTGGTTTTCTCGGTTTTTACGCCATTCAAATCGATGTCAAACTCTTTGATACGCACTGTGACACGCGCATGCAAATCAATCAGGTTTTGGTCATAAGCACGCTGCACTTCTTTAACATCTGCAAAGCGCATGCCGGTACCACGCGCATTCACTTTTTCACGCGTCATGTAGTACAGACCCAACACGATATCTTGTGAAGGCACAATGATAGGCTCACCGTTGGCTGGTGACAGCACATTGTTGGATGCCAACATCAATGTGCGCGCTTCCATTTGCGCTTCCAGACTCAATGGTACGTGAACCGCCATCTGGTCACCGTCAAAGTCGGCGTTAAAGGCCGCACAAACCAATGGGTGCAATTGAATTGCCTTACCTTCAATCAGGATAGGCTCAAACGCTTGAATACCCAAACGGTGCAAGGTAGGCGCGCGGTTCAGCAATACCGGATGCTCGCGGATTACGTCCTCGAGGATATCCCATACTTCTGGTCCTTCTTCCTCTACCTTTTTCTTCGCAGCTTTAATGGTAGTCGCCAGACCTAACACTTCCAGTTTGTGGAAAATGAAAGGCTTGAATAATTCCAAAGCCATTTTCTTAGGCAAACCGCATTGATGCAGTTTCAATTGTGGACCAACCACAATCACGGAACGGCCTGAATAGTCTACGCGCTTACCTAACAGGTTTTGACGGAAACGACCGCCTTTACCTTTAATCATATCTGCCAGTGATTTCAGCGGACGCTTGTTAGCGCCTGTCATCACTTTGCCGCGACGACCATTATCCAGCAATGAGTCTACCGCTTCTTGCAACATACGTTTTTCGTTACGCACGATGATTTCCGGTGCTTTCAACTCGAGCAAACGCTTCAAGCGGTTGTTACGATTAATCACACGACGGTACAGATCGTTCAAATCTGAAGTCGCAAAACGTCCACCATCCAATGGTACTAATGGACGCAGCTCTGGTGGCAACACTGGCAAGATCTCAAGAATCATCCACTCAGGTTTGATACCTGATTTCTGGAATGCTTCCAACACTTTCAGGCGTTTAGCGATTTTCTTGATTTTAGCTTCTGAACCGGTTGCGCCCAGCTCGTCGCGCAAGTTAGTAATTTCACGCTCAATATCCATGGTACGCAGCAGTTCACGAATTGCTTCGGCACCCATCACTGCGTTGAACTCATCACCGTATTCTTCTACTTTAGCCAAGTAGTCATCTTCAGTCAGCAGCTGACCACGTGTCAGCGGTGTCATGCCTGGGTCAACCACGATAAATGCTTCAAAGTACAGCACACGTTCGATATCGCGCAAAGCAATATCGAGCACCATACCCAAACGGCTCGGTAATGATTTCAGGAACCAGATGTGTGCCACTGGCGAAGCTAAATCAATGTGACCCATGCGTTCACGACGCACTTTTGACAAGGTCACTTCAACGCCGCATTTTTCACAAATCACACCGCGATGTTTCAGACGTTTATATTTACCGCATAAGCATTCGTAATCTTTAATCGGCCCAAAGATTTTCGCGCAAAACAAACCATCACGCTCAGGTTTGAAAGTACGGTAGTTAATGGTTTCCGGCTTTTTTACTTCGCCATATGACCATGAACGGATTTTTTCAGGTGAGGCCAAAGCGATTTTAATCGCATCAAATTCCTCTTCTTGCGTTACCTGTTTAAATAAGTCTAATAGAGCTTTCATCGTTGTCTCCTTAGTTTCGGTCTAGGTCAATGTCGATAGCGAGTGAGCGAATTTCTTTCACCAACACGTTGAATGATTCAGGCATGCCCGCATCAATCTTGTGTTCACCCTTGACGATGTTTTCATATACTTTGGTACGGCCAGTCACGTCATCAGACTTGACTGTCAGCATTTCCTGCAAGGTATATGAAGCACCATAGGCCTCGAGTGCCCAAACCTCCATCTCACCAAAACGTTGACCACCGAACTGCGCTTTACCACCCAATGGCTGTTGAGTTACCAATGAGTAAGGGCCGGTAGAACGTGCATGCATCTTGTCATCCACCAAGTGGTGCAGTTTCAAGAAGTGCATGTAACCCACAGTCACCGGACGCTCAAACGGCTCACCGGTGCGACCGTCAAATAATGTCACCTGTGTTTTGCCAGCGTGGAACTGCAGCTGTTTAGTGCGCGGATCATCATCCGGGAAAGCGAGATCCAGCATGGCTTTAATGTCAGACTCCGCAGCACCGTCAAACACCGGAGTGGCAAACGGAACGCCGCTGGTCAAGTTTTTAGCCAACTCTAAAACTTCAGCATCGCTAAAAGATTTGATATCTTCTTTTTTGCCAGTGCTGTCGTTGTAGATTTTTTCCAGGAATTTGCGAATCTCAGCCACTTTCACTTCTTGGCGCAGCATTTCTTCGATACGTTGACCCAAACCTTTAGCCGCCCAACCCAAATGCACCTCCAGAATCTGCCCAATGTTCATACGTGAAGGAACGCCCAGCGGGTTCAACACGATATCCATTGGGGTACCGTCAGCCATATGTGGCATATCTTCTACCGGGCAGATTTTTGAAATCACACCCTTGTTACCATGGCGACCCGCCATCTTGTCACCAGGTTGAATGCGACGTTTAACCGCCAAATAAACTTTCACCATTTTTTGTACGCCTGGTGGCAGTTCATCGCCTTGTGTCAATTTACGTTTTTTCTCTTCGAAACGGTTATCGAATTCAACGCGGGCTTGTGACAAGCTGTCTTTCAACTGCTCCAGTTGACGTGCAGCTTCTTCATCTGCCAGACGAATATCAAACCAATCGTAACGGCCTACGCTATCAAGGTACTCAGCGGTTAGTGCTTCGCCTTTTTTCAGTTTGTTAGGACCACCGGTCGCGACCTTGCCTTCAATCAGGCGACGGATACGACCGAATGCATCATCTTCAACGATACGCATTTGGTCAGCCAGGTCTTTTTTGTAATGCGCTAACTGGTCATCAATAATCTGCTGTGCACGTGCGTCACGCTCAATACCTTCACGCGTGAATACCTGCACATCAATTACCGTACCACTCATGCCAGAAGGCACGCGCAATGAAGTATCTTTCACGTCAGAAGCTTTTTCACCAAAAATGGCGCGCAGCAATTTCTCTTCTGGCGTTAACTGTGTTTCACCTTTTGGTGTGACCTTACCCACCAAAACGTCACCAGCCTCTACCTCGGCACCGATGTGAATAATACCTGTCTCATCCAAGCGGCCTAACATGCGCTCGCTCAGGTTTGAAATATCCTGAGTAATTTCTTCTGGGCCCAGCTTGGTGTCACGCGCAACCACAGACAATTCTTCAATGTGAATTGAAGTGTAACGGTCGTCCGCGACTACGTGCTCTGAAATCAGCACAGAGTCTTCGTAGTTATAGCCGTTCCATGGCATGAAGCCGATTAGCATGTTTTGACCCAGCGCTAATTCACCCATATCGGTAGATGCACCATCAGCAATCACATCACCGCGTGACAACTGATCACCCACTTTAACCAACGGACGTTGGTTGATGTTGGTGTTTTGGTTAGAGCGTGTGTATTTGGTGAGGTTGTAAATGTCCACACCCACTTCACCAGCTTTCGCTTCTTCATCGTTCACACGAATCACGATACGGGCTGAATCTACATAATCCACTACACCACCGCGACGCGCGGTTACTACGGTGCCGGAGTCAACTGCTACGGTACGTTCAATACCGGTACCCACGACTGGTTTTTCAGCACGCAAACATGGTACTGCTTGACGCTGCATGTTGGCACCCATCAAAGCACGGTTTGCGTCATCATGTTCCAAAAACGGAATCAGCGAGGCCGCAACAGACACAATCTGCCCTGGAGCAACATCCATGTACTGAACGCGCTCAGGCTGCGTCATCGTAAATTCATTGTGATGTCGTGATGAAATCAAATCATCAAACATCATGTTTTTAGCATCAAGCGCGGTATTCGCCTGTGCAATCATGTACTGACTCTCTTCAATCGCGGACAGGTAATCAATCGTGTCAGAAACCTTGTTACCTTCAACGCGACGATATGGTGTTTCCAGGAAACCATAATCGTTAGTACGCGCATACAAAGCCAGAGAGTTAATCAAACCAATGTTTGGACCTTCAGGTGTTTCAATCGGACACACACGACCATAGTGGGTTGAGTGCACGTCGCGCACCTCAAAGCCAGCGCGTTCACGTGTTAAGCCGCCAGGACCCAATGCGGAAATACGGCGTTTATGCGTAATTTCTGACAGTGGGTTGGTTTGGTCCATAAATTGTGACAATTGGCTTGAGCCAAAAAATTCACGAATAGCACTTGAAACCGGTTTTGCATTAATCAAGTCATGCGGCATCAAATTGTCGGATTCCGCTTGTGATAGGCGCTCTTTAACTGCACGTTCAACACGTACCAAACCGGTACGGAATTGGTTTTCTGCCAATTCGCCTACTGAACGAATGCGACGATTACCTAAATGATCGATATCGTCAATTTCACCTCGGCCATTGCGCAGTTCAAGCAATACGGCAATCACTGCCAAGATGTCCTCATTGGCAAGAATATTAGAACCCTCATCACCGCGAGCACCAACCGCCTCATAGAAACGTTTAATCCAGCCTGATTGGCGGTCTTCCGCTTTTTCTGGGAATACGCGACGGTTGAATTTCATACGGCCTACGCGTGATAAGTCATAACGCTCTTCACTAAAGAACAGACCTTGGAACAAAGCTTCCACAGATTCTTCTGTCGGTGGCTCACCAGGACGCATCATGCGGTAAATCGCAACACGTGCACTGTATTGATCTGGGATTTCATCAATACGCAAGGTTTGAGAAATATAATCCCCGTGATCCAAATCGTTGGAATACAGCGTGTTCACAGAAGTCACGTTGGCTTCTACCAGTTTTTCAAGCAATGATTCCGTGATTTCGTCATTAGCGTTAGCCACCACTTCACCGGTTTCTTTATCGATGATGGTGTTGGCAACTGCACGGCCCAAAATAAAGTCTTGTGGCACCGCGATTTTATTCACGCCGGCTTTTTCCATATCACGGATATGTTTCACAGTGATACGTTTGTCTTTTGCCACAATCACGCTGCCATCTTTGGCAACAATGTCAAACTTAGCCACCTCACCGCGTAAACGCTCAGGCACGATGGTGAACTCAACACCATTTTTGCCAATGTGGAAAGTATCAAAATCGTAAAATGTTGAAATGATTTGCTCTGGCGTATAACCCAGAGCTTTCAACAAAATAGTCACCGGCATCTTGCGGCGACGGTCAATACGGAAATACAGATAATCTTTTGGGTCAAACTCAAAATCTAACCACGAGCCACGGTAAGGAATGATACGAGCTGAGAACAATAACTTGCCTGAGCTGTGCGTCTTACCACGGTCGTGCTCAAAGAACACGCCTGGGCTGCGGTGCAATTGTGAAACAATCACACGCTCGGTACCGTTAATCACGAATGAGCCATTTTCAGTCATCAAAGGCAATTCACCCATGTAGACTTCTTGCTCTTTAACTTCTTTGACGGTTGGTTTTGACGCTTCTTTGTCCATGATGGTCAGGCGCACTTTTACGCGCAAAGGCGCAGCGTAAGTTAAACCACGTTGCTGACACTCTTTCACATCAAATGGCTCCGCGCCAAGTTGATAGCTCACGAAATCTAAACGTGCATTACCTGAATGGCTGACGATAGGAAAAACTGAACTGAAAGTTGATTGCAAACCATCATTTGTGCGCTTATCTGCTGGCACATCGGCTTGCAGAAACGCTTTGTAAGATTCCAGCTGCATAGCGAGCAAGTAAGGGATTTCTTGCACACTTTCGCGCTTGGCGAAACTTTTACGAAGACGTTTTTTTTCGGTAAAGGAATAGCTCATTGCATCTCCTAATGTTTGAGGGCAGAAATTAAAATACTTTTTTGCACTACATCCACTACGTAAGTATTTTCACCTCTAACCTCAGTCTAAAATCAACTGAAGGCTTGCTGCATCAGGCTTGGCAGCCAGATTACAATTTGTTACAAATTTCCGCCATCAGAAATGGCGAAGGCTGACGGTCTCCCGTCAGCCTAAGTCGTGTACTCAAAAATAAATTATTTGAGTTCGCCAGTTGCACCAGCTTCGATCAATTTTTTCAGTGCTGCGTCAGCGTCAGCTTTAGCAACGCCTTCTTTAATCACTTTTGGTGCGCCGTCAACCAAGTCTTTCGCTTCTTTCAAGCCTAAGCCTGTCAATTCACGAACTGCTTTAATGACGTTCACTTTGCTTTCGCCAGCGCTCAACAGAACTACGTTAAACTCTGATTGCTCAGCTGCAGCTGGAGCTGCACCACCGGCGGCTGCACCACCAGCTGCTACTGCAACAGCTGCTGCTGAAACACCGAATTTCTCTTCGATCTCTTTGATTAAAGCGGTCAGCTCTAAAACTGTCATTGAACCAACTGCGTCTAAAATGTCTGCATTTGAAATTGCCATTTTGAATGTTTCCTAAAATTAATTAATCTATCTAATGAATAAAGCGAGAGTAAATAAAGCTTAAGCTGCTTCTTTAGCATCACGCACAGCAGCGAGCGCTCGTGCAAATTTGGTTGGCACTTCGTTGAGCGTGCCTGCCAATTTGCTTAACAACTCGTCGCGGCTCAATGTAGATGCCAAGGCTTGAACGCCAGCGGCATCCATGACTTGGTTTGGCATCGCGCCAGCTTTAATCACAATTTTATCGTTCGTTTTAGCAAAGCTATTCAGCACTTTGGCTGCTGCTACTGCGTCTGCAGAAATACCGAACACCAGTGGACCTACCATGCTGTCAGCTAATACCGCAAATGGTGTGCCTTCAACTGCACGACGTACTAAAGTGTTTTTCAACACACGTAAGTACACACCAGATTTACGTGCATCAGCGCGCAACACTGTCATGTCTGCCACACCAATCCCGCGATACTCAGCCAGAACGATTGCCTGTGCTTGTGCAACTTGTGCACTTACTTCGGCAACTACTGCTTTTTTCTCTGTAAGATTTAGACTCAAGGTCTTTCTCCTTCCGTTAAAATCTCTGTACTATTGCTAGAACAGAATCAGCTCCTGCAATCAAATTGCAAAAACCACTTACGGCGACCTTTTATCAGGAATTAACCTGTTAGGGATGCGCCATCTGCGTAGGGTTCAACAAACAGAAAACAGAGGTTAGAATTTGAAAACTCTTTCACCCATCAACTGTTGTTTCCATTAAATCCTTACGGACGCCTACGGTCTTTGATAACCTCACGTGCACAGTTACAAAATCATGCGCATGAGCCCAAAGCACTTTGCGGGTCAGATTAAACATCTGACCCATCATTCAATTAAGCAAGCAAACTCGCTTGGTCAACACGTACACCAGCACCCATGGTGCTAGATACGGATAATTTTTTCAGATAAACACCTTTGCTTGAAGCTGGTTTAGCTTTGTTCAAAGCTTCAACCAACGCAGCCAGGTTGCCTTGCAACTGATCTACCGTGAATGATGCACGGCCGATCGTGCAATGTACGATACCGCCTTTATCAGTACGGTACTGTACTTGACCTGCTTTAGCATTTTTAACAGCAGTAGCCGCATCTGGTGTAACGGTACCCACTTTTGGGTTAGGCATCAGGCCACGTGGACCCAACACTTGACCTAAAGCACCTACGATACGCATCGCATCAGGGGTTGCAATCACAACGTCAAAGTCCATTACGCCCGCTTTTACTTGCTCAGCCAGATCTTCGAAACCCACAATGTCAGCACCTGCTGCTTTCGCAGCTTCAGCTTGCGCACCTTGCGCAAACACGGCAACGCGAGTGGTTTTACCAGTACCGTTTGGCAATACCAATGCACCGCGAACGAGCTGGTCTGATTTACGAGCATCAATACCCAGGTTCACAACCGCATCGATAGATTCATTGAATTTTGCTGTCGCATTCTCTTTAACCAGCGCCAAACCTTCTGCTACAGGGTAAAGTTTATTACGATCGATTTTTGCACGAAGTGCGTTAATTCTTTTGCCCATGTTATACACCCTCCACTTCAATACCCATACTACGTGCACTGCCAGCAATCGTACGCACAGCAGCATCCATATCAGCTGCGGACAGATCAGCTTGTTTAGTTTTAACAATTTCCTCAGCTTGTGCACGAGTAATTTTGCCAACTTTGTCAGTATGTGGACGTGGTGAACCTTTGGTGATGCCTGCAGCCTTTTTGATCAACACTGTTGCTGGTGGAGACTTCATCACAAATGTGAAGCTCTTGTCTGCAAATGCTGTAATCACAACTGGAATAGGCAGGCCTGGCTCTACGTTTTGTGTGGCCGCGTTAAATGCCTTACAGAATTCCATAATGTTCAGACCGCGCTGACCCAATGCAGGACCAACTGGAGGACTTGGGTTAGCTTTACCTGCAGGAATCTGCAGCTTGATATAGCCAATGACTTTCTTTGCCATGCTTGATACTCCTAAAATGGGTACAAACGCCTACAAAATTAAAACTTTGTCACCATGCTACGTTGCATCAACAAAAATTTTCGATTGCATACCTTAAAAGTATGCGGCACTCAATTTTTGTTTAGCGCCTTGCCTGGCTTAAAACTTTTAACTTTGTCTATTAAGGCTCCCCGTTAATAAACAACTACTTACTAGACTTCTTTTTCTACCTGACCGAATTCCAACTCAACCGGAGTTGAACGGCCAAAAATAACCACTGAAACACGCAATTTGCTTTTTTCGTAGTTGATTTCTTCCACATTGCCAGAAAAGTCTTTGAATGGACCATCGATAATGCGTACAGACTCACCTTTTTCAAAGGTAAGTTTCTGTGTTGGATTACTTTTACTGTCATCAATGCGCTGCAAAATGATGTCAACTTCTTTATCTTTAATTGGCGTAGGCTTTTGTGCACTACCTCCAATAAATGCAGTCACGCGCGGTGTACTTTTAACCAGATGCCATGTGTCATCTGTCATATTCATCTGCACCAACACATAGCCAGGATAGAGCTTACGTTCAGAAATCGTTTTCTGACCGTTTTTCATTTCTACCACTTCTTCAATCGGCACTAAAATCTGACCAAATTGATCTTGCAAGCCGGAACGCAAAACGCGCTCTTCCAATCCTTTTTGCACGGATTTCTCGAATCCTGAGAATGCCTGCACCGCGTACCATTTCATACTCATTACGCGCTCCGTCCCATTAACCACTGCACCATAAATGCAAAACCAATATCAACAACCGCCAAGAATGCCGCCATCACCAACACCAATACAAAAACGACCATGGTAGTTTGTACGGTTTCTTTACGGGTTGGCCATACTACTTTGCGCGCTTCAACCACAGCATCACCAATAAAACCCAACGTTTGCTGACCGACTGGGGTCGTCCACAACATGGCAATTGATGCAGCCATGCCGGCAAGTACCGCCAAAATGCGCACTACAGTTGGTTTATCTGCCAGCAGATAAAAACCTGCGATGCCTGCAATAAGCAATAAAGCCGATAGCAGTAACTTGATTTTGTTGACCATAATGTACTTTTATAGTGTCTTAAAATTAACTGGATTTAATAACGCAAATAACTAGAAATAGTTAAATTTCTAGTTATTCAAGGAATCTAATCCATACTACAAATTTGGCAGGCCAAGAGGGTCTCGAACCCCCAACCCTCGGTTTTGGAGACCGATACTCTACCAATTGAGCTATTGGCCTGTACTAAACTTTCACTTCAAAGCTGTACGGGTTGTTGCACAGCTTTGAGTACTTCGTGCTACTAAATACGTATTTTGATTAAGTTATTGTTACTCAATAATCTTAGCCACCACACCAGCACCCACGGTACGGCCACCTTCACGAATCGCGAAGCGTAAGCCTTCTTCCATCGCAATCGGAGCAATCAGGGTTACAGTGATCGATACGTTATCACCTGGCATCACCATTTCT
>Ga0116204_1001005_pt1 | contig 15927 bp, 17 predicted proteins | sample LakKivwa52mmetaG_FD_94481 | JGI IMG/M metagenome (GOLD analysis project Ga0116204, IMG submission 94481) | Anoxic lake water microbial communities from Lake Kivu, Rwanda to study Microbial Dark Matter (Phase II) - Lake Kivu water 52m metaG | ecosystem: Environmental > Aquatic > Freshwater > Lake...
CCAGGGCCACAATCCTATAGAAACGATCCTGGATATCGCAAAAATGGCTATCGGAAAAAAAGACATCTCAACAGTGTTCTTGAAACAAGCCGCATAAGTTTTCAAAGAGCTAAAGTGTTACGGCTTTACGTATTGCGAAGACGAAACCAACGAAGAGCAGAGCGAGGAACGGAACGCGCAGTCGGAAAACCAGCGGCAGCGGGATCTCGTCGCCTATTTTGAAGGCCGGAAACCCCTGTCAGAGGAAATCTTTGCCGTCTACTCCGAGGAAAAGGCCGCAGAGCAGCCCAATTATCCGTTGATCAGGAGATACCACAAGGCAGCGAACCAGCATCTCAAATCCCTTTTGCTGTATGGCCTGGAAAACCATCCCGGCAGGATCGATCTCCTTTCCGACCTGGCCTTCTTTCACGAGTTCGAAAACTGCCTCACGCTACTGATCGCCCATTACACCCGGGCCTGTATCGAGCAGGGCAATCTGGAGACCTTTACCGAATTGGCCAAAGATTTTTACTATTCCACGAGTTCCGACGGCTACGAGGCCTATCAGGCCCTGCGGAAGTTGTTCGGGCCGGATACCGCCGAGCGCAAGATCATCGATGCCCTGATCGCCGCTGAAGAAGAGACATCTGAGGAATCTTCCCGGCTGCTCGACTCATAGTGAGGCCGGTCACGAGCTGATCACTGGCTTTAAGCCTGCGGCCCTGAAGAACAAGCAATGGCTTGGTACTACTACCTTGAAGAGAAGCTGCGATTTCCCTTTGCCGCCCTTGCAACCTCGGCTCCGAGTAGACATGTAAAGAGGGAAACATCCCACAAATATCTCCATGAAATATCTTGCCCTCCCGTCCAATATGACATATATTCAGTACCAAATATAGGTCTTTATTGGAGGGTGAATCATGGATTATCTCGTTGCAAAATCGTCCGTCAGCATTACGGACCTGAAAAAAAATCCTTCTGCCGTCATCAAGGAAGCTGCGGGGGCGCCCGTCGTGATTCTCAATCACAACCGACCTTCCGCGTATATCGTGCCGGCGGACGCTTTTGAGGCCATTCTGGAAAAGCTGGATGATCTCGAAATCAAGAAAACCATTAGAAAGCGACGCGGCGAAAAGTCCATCCAGGTCTCTCTCGATGCCTTATAACCTCACCTTCAAGGAATCGGCCCTGAAGGAGTGGGGCAAATTGGACCGGCCGATTCGCGAACAGTTCAAGAAGAAATTGGCGAAACGGCTGGAGCACCCGCGAGTAGAGGCGGACAGGGTCAGTGGGATGGAAAATGCCTACAAGATCAAGCTCCGCGCGGTCGGATTGCGGCTGGTCTATGTCGTTGAAGAGGAGACGAACAAACTGACGGTCTATGTTGTGGGAAAGAGGGATAAGAAAGAGGCATATCGTAAAGCCAAAGAAAGAATCGATATACCGTGATCTAGATAATTCCCTTTCTGCAATGCGATAGCCGGACATGAGTCCCCCGGCGACCAAGAATCCGAGCGGGGGAAGAGTGCATGGGCGACTGTGTGGGAGAGTAGGTGCCGCCGGAATTGAATACAGAAGCCCCTTCCTTCAAGGAAGGGGCTTTTTTTGTTTTACATCGGACTTCAGCTTGTGGTATGTGGACTAAAGAGGTTTTCTTTATAGAAACGGACACGGGAGACGACATGTCATGTCTGGACATTCAAAATGGAGCACCATCAAGAGGAAGAAGGGCGCCATCGATTCTAAGCGAGGCAAGATATTTACAAAGCTGATCAAGGAGATCACGCTCGCGGCGAGACTCGGAGGAGGCGATATCGAAGGGAATGCCCGTCTGCGGTCTGCGGTCCTCGCCGCCAAGGAAGAGAACATGCCCAAGGACAACATCGATCGGGCGATAAAAAAAGGAACCGGTGAGCTGGCGGGTGGCGCCGCATATGAAGAGGTGACTTACGAAGGGTACGGTCCGGCAGGGGTTGCGGTCATCGTCGAGGTGATGACCGACAACAAAAACCGGACGGTGGCGGAGATTCGGCACATCTTTTCAAAACACGGAGGGAATCTGGGTGAAAACGGGTGCGTGGCATGGATGTTCGACAAGAAGGGGAGCCTCATCTTCGATAAGAAGGCAGTCGACGAAGACGCCCTGATGGAGACCGCCCTCGAAGCGGGCGCCGATGATGTCCGCGATCAGGAAGCCGAGTGGGAGGTGATTACCGATCCTTTGAACTTTGAAGCCGTCAGGAAGGCCGTCGATCAGAGGGGTTGGAAGACCCTGGATTCGCGTGTCGGACTTATTCCCCGCAATACGGTCAGGCTTGAGGGGGGAAAGGCCGAAGCGATGATGAAGCTTATGGAGAAGCTTGAAGATAATGACGATGTCCAGAATGTCTATTCCAACTTCGACATATCCGACGAGGTGATGGAAAAGCTGTCGGCTACGTAAAAACGAGACCTTTGAAAATCATGCTCCCTCCGCGCGCTGGACATTTTTCGACCCTGCGCCTCCTCGCTTCGCTGCAAAGACGAAACTCGCGCTTCGCGCTCAAACAGTCGTCTTTGCGGGCGCTACGCTGCGGGGGCAGGGGCCCCGAAAAATCTCCAATGCGCGCTTCCGGGACATGATTTCAAAGTGATGCGGGTTTCAGAATTAAAAAGGAGAAAAGTTACGTTCAGGGTATTGGGCATAGATCCGGGCAGTCAGGTGACGGGCTACGGTGTGATCGAGAAGGCCAGGAGCGGCCTTTGCCACATCGTTTACGGGGAGATCAAGCCGGGCAAGGGGGCTACCCTTTCCCTGTGTCTGCAGGCCATTTACGACGGACTCCGGGAAGCGATACGGCAATCGGCGCCGGATGCGCTGGCGATCGAACAGATCTTCTACGGGAAGAACGTCAAAAGCCTAATCAGGCAGGGTCATGTCAGAGGGGTGGCGATCCTGGCGGGGAAGCATATGGGAATCCCGGTGTATGAATATAGCCCACTGGAGATCAAAAAGGCCGTTGTCGGATACGGTCGGGCGGAAAAAAATCAGGTCCAGACGATGGTAAGGGCGATCCTGAATCTTCCGGAGCTTCCGCCTCCCGATGCGGCCGATGCCCTGGCCGTCGCCATCTGTCACAGCAATTTTTTAAAGGCGGAACCCATCTGAAATGATCGCCCGGCTAAGCGGAATCCTTATTGAAAAATCGATTACCCAGTGCGTCGTGGACGTTCGCGGCGTCGGCTACCGTATCGTTGTCCCCCTGACCACGTTCTATGAACTGCCCGAAATCGGCCAGCCTGTGGTGATCCATATCCATACCCATGTTCGAGAGGATGCGATCAGCCTTTACGGATTCCATGCTCAGGAGGAGCGGGCGGTTTTCCAGCTTATGATATCGGTAAGCGGGATCGGTCCCAAGCTGGCCATCAACATCCTCTCCGGCATCGCTGCCGGCGAGCTGATCCAGGCCGTGACAAAGGATGATCTTAAACGCCTGACAAGCATCCCCGGAGTAGGAAAAAAGACCGCGGAGAGGATGATCCTCGAGATGAAAGACAAGGCGGCCAGGTTCGGAAGGGAGACCGTCCAACCTGGAACGGTCGCTGTGAAAACGGGTGATCAGGTGAAGGATGACGCCCTTTCGGCGCTGGTCAATCTCGGTTACAAGGGATCTACGGTAAAAGAGGTCATCGATCGGATCATGCGGGAAGCCAAGGATATCCCGTCGCTCGATCGGCTTCTGAAACAGGCGCTCCAGGCCATGGCCGGCTGAGACCGCAAACAGGAGATCTTTGAAAATCAAATCCCTCCGCGTGCTGGACATTTTTCGACCCTGTGCCTCCTCGCTTCGCAGCGGGGGCAGGGTCGAAAAATCTCCAATGCGCGCTTCCGGGATCCGATTTTCAAAGATCTCAAAAGGGGATAGATGAGGGAGTTTTTCGAGTGAAAAAAAGCGATTCAACAGCCATTTCACCTAAGAATCCATTGACTCTCCCGCAGGAGATCGAAGAGGACAATGGGGCGGATGTCTATCTCCGCCCAAAAAGTCTTGCCGAATATGTCGGTCAGGAGAAGATCAAAACGAATCTCTCCATCTTCATCGAGGCAGCCAAACAGCGCAGGGAGGCCCTCGATCATGTGCTCCTCTATGGTCCGCCCGGTCTTGGGAAGACCACACTGGCCTATATTATGGCCAGGGAGATGGGGGGGGATATCAAGGTGACTTCCGGACCGGTGATCGAAAGGCCGGGCGATCTGGCGGCGATTCTGACGAATCTGCACGAACAGGACACCCTCTTCATAGACGAGATCCACCGTCTGTCGCATGTCGTCGAGGAGATCCTCTATCCGGCCATGGAGGATTTTCACATCGATATTCTCATCGGTCAGGGGCCGTCCGCGCGGTCGATGAAATTAGAGATCCCGAAATTCACCCTGATCGGAGCCACAACCAGGGCGGGGCTTCTGACCTCCCCGCTGCGCGACCGGTTCGGCATGAGCTTCCGCTTTGATTTTTACACCCCGGACGAACTCGGCATCATCATCCGCCGGTCGGCAAAGATCCTCTCTATCGAGATCGATGAATTCGGGGCTGCCGAAATGGCCTGCCGTTCGCGGGGGACCCCGAGGATCGCCAACCGTCTGCTCCGCAGGGTCCGGGACTTTGCCCAGGTCAGGGCGGGCGGACGTATCACACGCGAGGTGGCGGTACGCGCCCTCGAGATGTTCGAGGTGGACGAGAAGGGGTTCGATCACATGGACCGGACCATTTTGCTCACCGTGATCGACAAGTTCGACGGCGGGCCGGTGGGGATCGATAACCTCTCTTCGGCAATCGGCGAGGAGAGGTCCACGATCGAGGATGTCTATGAACCCTTCCTGATTCAGGAAGGCTATCTTCAGCGGACGGCGCGGGGCCGGATAGCGACCCGCCGGGCCTATGAGCATTTCAGCAGGAAGTGGACCGGAGGAGGCCAGACGGAGTTTTTCTAACCGCGGGAAGGTCGATCGTGAAGCCCCTTCGCGGAGAATCGGGTTTGTGACTTGGCTCAGAAAATATTGCTGCATATCTGTTGCGCACCCTGCGCCATCTACCCTCTGGAGATACTGAGAGAAGAAGGTCATGACGTCTGCGGCCACTTTTACAATCCGAATATCCATCCCTATTCCGAGTACAAAAGGCGCCTCGATACGCTCGATGCCTATGCCGGTCAGGAGCGGCTCCGGGTCATGCGGGAGGACGCGTATCCCCTGGTGGAATTCCTGCGGCAGGTCGCCTTTCGCGAGGAGGATCGGTGCCGGCACTGCTACCGCCTGAGGCTCTCCCGGACAGCGCAGATCGCAAAAAACGGCCGTTTCGACGCCTTTGCGACCACGCTGCTCTACAGCCGCTTTCAGAACCACGATCTCATCCGGGGCATCGGAGAGATTGTAGCCGGGGTGCAGGGGATCCCCTTTATCTATAGAGACTTCCGTGAGGGTTGGTCGGAGGGTGTCCGGATTTCAAAGAATCTTGGGATGTACCGGCAGCGTTACTGCGGTTGCATCTATAGTGAAAAGGATCGCTTTTACCGCACACCTTCCAGTGATCGCAGCGGTGACCGCCCCGGGGAAGTGAGGGAAATTAGGGACAGCCACTAATTTCTCGCTTCCGGGATCCGATTTCCAAATTGCGCAGAGGTCTTGAGTAGGGAAAGCTCGACGCATCGGTGTGTCGCTTCCAACACAGTAGCAGGGAAGAATCGTCTCTTTTATGTGACGAGTAAGGAATGACCTTCTGAGAACATGACTGTTTATGGTCGGTTAGATTAGAATAACCCATACCGTACCGCCTTCGGGCAATGGTATGGATATTGCTGTATGTGACCTGTCCGGCTAGCCTTGAGGCCGCTTGATTCAAATACAAACCAGAAAAAGGTGACTATGTTTTTACAAAGAACGGTAAAAAATGAAATAGGCTGCAGCAGCATAGGGTTACATTCAGGTATGAAGGTCGGCATGGTGATCAGGCCGGCCGGCGTCGATGCGGGGATCGTCTTCGTCCGCGGGGACCTGAAAGGGAACAATCGAATCAAGGCGAATGTTCACAACGTCAGAGACACGACGCTCGCGACAACCCTCGGTCTCAACGGGGCGACCGTCTCCACGGTGGAACATCTGATGTCCGCCTTCAGCGGCATGGGAGTGGACAACGCGGTGGTCGAAGTGAACGCCCCGGAGATCCCCATCATGGACGGCAGCGCCCGCCCGTTTGTCACTCTTCTCAAAGAAGCAGGCACACATGTGCAGGGCAAACCCAAAAAACTGCTCGTGATCACAAAAAAGGTCGCCGTTTCCAATGGGGAGAGCACGGCGATGCTCCTGCCCTCCCCGGAATTCAGGATCACATACAAGATTGAATTTACCCATCCTTCCATCGGCGTGCAATCCTATCATATGAAATTCACTGATGTCTCCTACGAAGAGGAGATCTGTTCGGCGAGAACTTTCGGCTTTCTGAAAGATGTTGAGTATCTGCAGGCCAAGGGCCTCGCTCTGGGAGGATCGCTGAAGAATGCCGTCATCATGGATGACCACAGGATCATCAACAAGGACGGTCTGCGTTTTCCGGATGAATTCGTAAAACACAAGATACTCGATGCAATCGGGGATCTCTCCCTCATGGGCATCCCGATTATCGGTCACTTTGTCGCTTTCAAATCGGGCCACCGTCTGAACAACCTTCTCCTCAGGGAACTGATGATCCGGAAGGAGTGCTGGATGATTACGAGTCGCTTCAGCAAAGAAGGGATGTTCGATGAATTTCCCTCCCTGCGCGTCTCGTCGCTCAGAGCGCCGGGCCCCGCCTCTACTTCCGCCTCCGTGATCTGACGGAGGGTCTTTCGTAAATCGCTTTTATAAATTAGGTCTTGCTTTTTGACCGTCAGTTACGTAGTATACCTGCCAAACACTTAAAATAACAAAAAAATAATCATTTTTTCGGTATGAACGGGTCAACGTCCGGGGATGGTTCCGTGAACGCCGCTTCCAGTAAGGAATATAAACAGTGAAAAAGAGATCAAATGTTTTCATCTGCCTTATTTTTTTGCTTTTCTGGGCCTTTCAATCCCCGCTCCACGCGGAGAATGCAGAGATCAGAGACCTTCTGGTCACGAACAACTCTTCCCATCTGCTGGTTTATGCAAGGGTAATGAATTGCTTCACCAAAGAGATGGAGGCCGCGATCCTGGCGGGCATTCCGACCACGTTCACCTTTCTTGTCGATCTCTATCAGGTGCGTGCGCGGTGGCTGGACAAAAAGCTGATCCGTTTGACCGTCAGGCACACAATCAAGTATGACAACGTCAAAAGACAGTTCCATGTTTCATTCAATGGGGACAAGGAGCCGGCGTCGTTCAAGGATTATGAAAGCGCCAAGCGGGCGATGACCGATCTGAATGGCGTTGTGGTGAAGCCCCTGGACGCATTGATAAAAGGCGAGCATTATTATGTTCAGATCAAGGCGAAGCTGGACAGTATCCGCCTGCCTCTCAAGATGGAGTATGTGTTCTTCTTTGTCTCCTTTTGGGATTTTGAGACCGGCTGGCACAGGGAGGGTTTTGTCTACTGATGAAAAAGACCCGCAGGCCCGTCAAGCTGGATGTGCAGGAGATCAGAAGGCGCAAGAGGGAACGGATCATCATCTTGTTGACGGTCATCCTCATCGCCGTTGTGACCTATGTGGAAAGCCGCGTCTTTCGCGGTGAGATGCTTGATCTTCCCATCTCCGGCAATGCCCTGATCTTCGGCCTGATCAATATCAACATCATCCTGATCATCCTGCTCATCTTTCTGATCGTCCGGAACGTCGTCAAGTTGATCTATGAACGGCGACGCGGCGTTGCCGGCTCCAAGCTCAGAAACCGGCTGGTGGTGGCCTTCATCAGCCTTTCGCTCATCCCGACGGTTCTGCTCTTTCTCGTTTCGATCAACTTTCTCTCATACAGCATCGACAACTGGTTCAGCATCCGCATCAGCGACGCCCTCAACCGGACTCTGGAGGTGGCACAGCTATACTACCAGCAGTCGGCCGATCAGGCGAAATACTATGCACGCCAACTCAGCGCCGATATCTCGAAAAACGCACTCTACGAAGGAGATAAATTTATATATCTGAAAGCCCTTGTCGAACGACGGCACACGACGCACAAGCTCAACATGCTTGAGGTCCACATCGAGAACCAGAAGGACAATGTCGTCATCCGGGATAAGGAGCATTCCCAGATTGTTCCGAAACCTCTCTCCCCTGAGTCGCTGGAAGATCTGTACACCGGCAAGGAGGTCACCACGATCGAACAGGTGGGACACGGCGATCTGATCCGAGGGGCCGTGCCCGTCTACTCCCAGGCCGACCCGAAGTCGGTCATCGGATTCGTCACGGCGAGTTACTTCTTTTCCGTCGGTCTGGTCGATAAGATTGCGGTGATATCTAAGACCTCCGAAGAATATCGGCAGCTCCGGCTTCTTAAAACACCCATCAAGGTCGGTTACATCATCACCCTTTTTATCGTCATGCTCCTGATCATCTTCTCGGCGACCTGGTTCGGCATCTACCTTGCCAAGGGGATCACCGTTCCGATTCAGGATCTGGCCGAGGCCACCCGGAAGATTGCTCATGGAGACCTGAGTCATCAGATCGACATCGTCGCGAACGACGAGATCGGGGTCCTCGTCGATTCCTTCAATCAGATGACGCGGGACCTCAACTCGAGCAACCAGGGGCTGGAACAGGCTAACCTGAATCTGGAACAAAGGCGGAAATATATGGAAACGATCCTCCGCAACGTCTCGGTGGGGGTCATCTCCATCGACCGAAACGGGGTGATCACAACGATCAACCGGGCGGCCGAGCGCATGTTCAATATTCAGACGCAGAATATCCTGAACCGGCCTTTCTATGAAGTTCTTATCCCCGAACATCTCGCCCTGGCCGAGGAGATCCTCCGGGAGATGCGGGAGCGGGGGGAAGGATTTGTCGAAAAGCAGATCGATCTGACGCTCCGGGACCAGTCGATGACGGTGCTCATGACGATCACCGTGATCCACGACGACGAAGGGAACAACATGGGCATGGTGATCCTGTTTGAAGATATCACCCAGCTGCAGCGAGCGGAGCGGACGGCAGCCTGGCGGGAGGTGGCCCGGCGGATGGCCCACGAGATCAAAAACCCCCTCACCCCCGTTCAGCTCTCTGCGCAGAGGCTCCAGAAAAAATACGGCGACCGGTTCGGAAAGGAGGACACCGTCTTTTTTGAGTGTACAAAAACGATTATCGATCAGGTCGAAGTGCTGAAAAATCTCGTCGACGAATTCTCACAGTTCGCCCGGCTGCCCGTAACCTCTCTGGCGATAAACGATCTCAACGAGGTGATCCGCGACTCGGTCATCCTCTTCCAGGATGCCCATAAGGGGATCGCCTTTCATTTCCTGCCGGGGCCGGATATCCCGAATCTGATGCTTGATCCGGAGCAGATCCGGAGGGTGATGGTCAATCTGCTGGACAACGCCGTGGCGGCAGTCGACAGCCCGAGCGGCCGGATCGAGATCAGGACGGCCTGTCATCGGGGCGGATGGACGGCAAAAGTGGAAGTGGCCGACAATGGCTGTGGCATTCCTGCAGGTTATAAGGTAAAGATGTTTGAACCCTATTTCTCCACGAAACGGACAGGGACGGGCCTGGGGTTGGCGATCGTCAATTCCATCATTGCCGATCACGGTGGTCGGGTCACCGCTGCGGATAATCACCCCAAAGGAACCGTCGTGGCTTTTGAACTTCCCCTTTCCGAGCGCAGGATAGCCAGGGTGGTGATCAATGATGAAAAGAGTCTCCCTCACGACGAGAGGAGGGAAAATGGATAAAGAAGGACGACGATGGGCAAGGCAATTCTGATAGTGGATGATGAGGAGAGCATCTGCCAGACCCTTGGCGGGATCCTCAATGACGAGGGGCATGAGGTGGTCGCGGCAGTAAGCGGCGAGGAGGCCCTGCGGCTGATTGAAGAGGATCCGCCCAACCTGGTCCTCCTGGATATCTGGCTTCCGGGGATGGACGGGATCGAGGTGCTCAAGGCGATCAAGGCGGGGTATCCCCGGACCCAGGTCGTCATGATGTCCGGTCACGGCAGCATCGAAACGGCGGTGAAAGCGACAAAGCTTGGGGCCTTCGACTTTATCGAAAAGCCCCTTTCGCTCGAAAAAGTGATCCTCGTTGTCAACCATGCCATGGAGATGATCCGTCTGGAGGAGGAAAATCTCGTCCTTAGGCAGAGGGTCGGCCACGAATACGAGCTGACGGGGCTAAGCGGCCCGATCTTGGATCTCAAGGAGATGATCGGCATCGTCGCCCCGACCAATGCCTGGATCCTGGTTATGGGGGAAAACGGGACGGGAAAGGAGCTGGTGGCCCGCTCCATCCACCGCCAGAGCCGGAGGGCGCAGAAGTCCTTCATCGAGGTCAACTGTGCGGCGATACCGGAAGATCTGATCGAGAGCGAACTGTTCGGCCATGAAAAAGGGTCCTTTACCGGCGCCACGGCCATGAAAAGGGGAAAGTTCGATCTGGCCAATGAAGGGACGATCTTCCTCGACGAGGTGGCCGACATGAGCCTCAAGGCGCAGGCGAAGGTGCTCCGGATCCTCCAGGAGAAGAAATTCGAACGGGTCGGCGGCAACAAGCTCATTCCCACCGACGTCCGGGTGCTGGCGGCGACGAACAAGGATCTGGAAAGGGAGATGGAGGAGGGACGTTTTCGTCAGGATCTCTATTACCGCCTGAATGTCATACCGCTTCGCATCCCCCCGCTGCGCGACCGGAAGGAGGACATCCCTCTTCTGGTCGACCGGTTTATCAAGGACTCAGCCCTCAAGGAAGGAGAACCGGAGAAGCAGGTGACCGATGAGGTGCTGGCCATCCTGATGAATTACAACTGGCCGGGAAATATTCGGGAACTCAAGAATATCATTGAACGACTGATGATCATGACACCGGCCAAGGTGATTGCCAAGTGCGACCTTTTCCCCCTGTTTGAGGAAGTGAAGATGGAGCCCCCCGCTTCTGTGTCAGACCTCGCCAACGATACCTTCCGGGCCGCCAAGCAGGATTTCGAGCGGCAGTATATCGTCCGCAAGCTCCGGGAGTTCGACGGCAATATCTCTAAAACGGCCGAAGCAATCGGTCTGGAGCGGAGCAATCTTCATAAAAAGATCCGCGGCTATGGGCTGGAAGTCAAAGGCGATTCCTGAATTGAGAGCTTTGAAAATCACACTCCCTGCACACGCTGGACCGGGAGCGCATCCCGCAAGCCCCGCCTTGTAGGCGGGGTTGAGGGGCGCATCGAAAAAAGAGCACTTCCTTACCGGGAAGCCCCGCCCTGTGGGCGGGGAGCTTCCCTTTTTACGAGGTCGTCATTTCTGGATCATTGAAAGCGTGATCCGGTTTACGATCGTGTCTGCCGGCGGAGATCAGCGATCGAGAAGCGGTTGAAGGGAAGGAAGGCGACCCCGAGGACGACCACCAGCCCGATGGACAGGGCATGGTAGATCACCGCGAAGGTAAGGGCTTCCGTTCTTGGGACGTCGAAGAGGGTCAAACCCAGAATGCAGAAGTAGTGCCAGTTTCCGATGAAGCCGGGCGCTGTGGGGATGGCGATCCCGACGATCAGGATGATCATCAGGACGAAGGCGGCCGAGACAGGCAGCTGGAACCCGAAGGCAAGAAGCAAGAGGTAGATCGCCAGAGCATCGACAAGCCAGATGAAGAACGACAGCCCCGTGACGGAGATGAGGAGCGCCGGGTCGATCATGATCCGGAAACCTTCGATGAAGTGACCGATGAGGCGATTCAGCCCCTCGGCGAAGCGCGCCGGCAGTTTTCTGATCAGCGGGGCCAGGACCCGCAGGGACGCCTCGCGTTTGATGATCACCAGGATCATTACGGCAAGAAGGATAAGTGTCGCAAGAAGAAACAGGACGCTGGCCCGGACAAGCCACGGCGGGAGCGGGATGAAGAAAAGGACAAAAACCGCGATGACAAGAACCGTCAGGCTGTCGAGAACCCGCTCGACAATAATGGTGCCCAGTGCGGAACTCATCTTGAGCGAGCTTTTTTTCGTGATTAGATAGGGGCGGGCCAGTTCTCCCAGGCGTGCAGGGAAGGCAACGATCGCAAGAAAACCCACACTGGTGACGGAAAAAAGCGAGAGCTGATCGATCTTCGCCAGAGGGCTCAAGATGAGCCCCCAGCGGACAGAGCGAAGGACCTGCATAAGAAGTAACAAGGCAAGGGCGGGCAGGACATATCCATAACGGATGTTCCGGAAGCCGTCAGCAACCCCCTGAAAATCGATCCCCCGGATGGAAAGATAGACCATCAGGGCGGAAAGAGCCAGCCCCACAAACACTTTTTTCTTCATCAGCCGGTTCCGTTCTCGGTGAACAGCGGCGCCATGCAGAGATGACCGGGCACAGGCCTACTTCCTGCCCAGGTTCTCGCCTATCCTGTCGTGGATCATCTGCGAGGAGAGCTTGTTCCCGAGCAGACCGACCCGAATGGAGACCGTGGTCACGTTTTTGGCCTTGTATATCACCTCGAACCGGACCTTCTCAGCATTGATGATGGCAGAGATCTTTCCGTTCCCGATCTCCTTGTACGGCTGGACGTCCACACCCCGCATGTCCGCGACGGTCTTTTGGCAGGCGCTCCATGTCGTGTCGAAGGAGTGGTAGTAGTCCGTTTTCATCTCGCCGCTGAGATAGAGATAGGTGCCCGAACCTGCTCCCAATGCAGCGCCGCCGACCCACGCCACTGCGCAGCCGGAGATCATCAAAGCGCCGACGACCAGCAATCCAATCCAGTGTGTCCTCTTGTGCATGACCATTCCTTTCTGTAATGATGGCGAAAGATTCTCCCGATGATAAACCGCTCAGCCGCTTAACTTTTCAAACTCTTTAAGCAGCTCTTCCTGCCTCCTGGTCAGGTTCGTGGGTACGGTCACCACTGTTTCGATAATCTGGTCGCCGCAGCCGTATCCCCGCAGGTGAGGGATGCCCTTTCCCTTCAGCCGGAAGGTCCGTCCCGTCTGGGTTGCCCGTGGGATCTTCACCTTCTCCGCCCCCGTCAGGGTCGGCGCCTCCACGCTTCCCCCCAGGGCCGCCTGGACGAAGGTGATGGGGATGCGGCAGTGGATGTCGTTTCCTTTTCTTTCGAAAACATCATGCCGTTTCACCTCAATGAACACATACAGATCGCCGCTGGGACCCCCGTATTCGCCTTCTTCACCCTCGCCGCGCATCCTGAGACGGGAACCGGTCTCCACGCCGGCGGGTATCTTCAGCTGAACGGTCTTTGCCACCTTGACTTTCCCTCCCCCGGAGCACTCCCGGCAGGGGGTCTTAATCACCTGCCCCGCTCCCCGGCACTGGGGGCAGGTCGTGCTGATGCTGAAAAAACCGCTGGACTGGGTGACTTGGCCCCGCCCCTGGCAGCGGCTGCAGACCTCCGGGGAACTGCCCGCGGCGCAACCCGATCCCCGGCAGGAGGTGCAGAGAACGAATTTTTGCAGGCCGATTTCGGTAGTGGCGCCGAGGGCAGCGTCCATGAAGGAAATCCTGAGGTCATAGCGCAGGTCGGCGCCTGCCTGGGCTGCCGTCCGGGATCGGGAGCGTCCCGTGCTGAAGCCGAAGATGTCGCCGAAGACATCGCCGAAACTCGAGAAGATGTCATCGAAACCTGAAAACCCCCGGTAGCCGGCGCCGGTCAAGCCGTCGTGGCCGTATCGGTTGTAAATGTCCCTTTTCCCCTGGTCGCTCAAGACCTCATAGGCTTCGGACGCCTCCTTGAACATCTCCTCCGCTTCGCGGTTTCCGGGATTCCGGTCCGGGTGGTACTGCATGGCGAGTTTACGGTAACTTTTCTTTATCTCTTCGTCCGAGGCGTTTCTTTCCACGCCAAGGATCTCATAATAATCGCTTTTTATCGTCATTCGACCCTATCGATTTCCTTCCGTGGATAGTGGTGGTTTCTTCCCGTGTAAACGAATAAAATAACCATCCTCATTTTCCCTGTCAACCGAATTGCCCTAAGGGACCGATGGAACCAGGCGGTTGAGCGCCTCGCGGTATTTTTCCCCTGTTTTTTCGATGACTGTCGCGGGAAGGTCCGGCGCCGGGGGCTTCTGGTTCCAGTTTATGGCCAGGAGGTAATCCCGCAGGAACTGCTTGTCGTAGCTCTTCTGGGGCCGCCCCTCCCCGAAATCGTCCTTCGGCCAGAACCGTGAGGAGTCTGGTGTGAGCAGTTCGTCGATAAGAATCAGAGTGCCATCGAAAAGCCCGAATTCCATCTTGGTGTCGGCGATGATGATTCCCGCCGCATCGGCGATCCCAACGGCACGTTCGTAGACCGCAAGGCTAGCCCGAACGACTTGGTCGGCGAGGTCCTTGCCGATGAGCTTCTCCATCTCCTCGCGGGTGATCGGCAGATCGTGTTCACCGTCCGGCGCTTTGGTGGATGGGGTAAAGATGGTTTGGGGAAGCATCGAGGACTCCTTCAGCCCCGCCGGGAGTGTGATACCGGAAACGGGCTTTCCCTGACTGTAATCCTTCCAGCCGGAGCCGCTCAGATAGCCCCGGACGACGCACTCGACCGGCAAGGGCTTCGCCTTTTTTACCAACATGCTCCTCCCCCGCAAGAGATCCCGATAGGGGGCGCAGGCGGCTGGGTATTCACCGGGGTCGGTCGAAACGCAATGGTTCGGGATGATATCGTCCATCTTTCCGAACCAGAAGGCCGACATGCGGGTGAGGACTTCGCCTTTCCCCGGGATGGGGTTCGGCATGATGAAGTCGAACGCGGAGATCCGGTCCGTCGCCACGATCAGGAGGTAAGGGTCGAGGGCATAGATGTCACGAACCTTCCCCGTAGCCGCAAGCGTCAGTTCGGTAAATTGGGTGTTCATAAGGCCTGGTGTATTCATCATCACACTCCTTGGCATAGATTATCGCAAAAAGGGGTTATATTTTTTTTCGTGACCGATCGTGGAGGTTGGTGAGCTGCCGTAGTTATGGCCCGGCAGGACCACTGTCTCGTCCGGCAGGGTGCACAGCTTCCGCTGTATTGAGTCGAACATGACCTCCCCCGATCCGCCGGGGAAATCGGTCCTACCGACGGCTTCGACGAAGAGGGTATCGCCGGTGAAGGCATAACCGTCCACATAAAGCGCCATGCTGCCGGGCGAGTGGCCGGGGGTGTGGATGACCCTGAGCGCGACCCCGCCGGCGACGATGAGTTCTCCCTCTTTTACCGTTCGGTCGGCGGGGGGGGAGGCTTTTGCCCCGAACATCCTGAGCATTGCGACCGGCGTGGAGACGAGCATATCGGCGTCATCTTCGTGGATGACGATGGGGGCCCCCGTTTTCTTTTTCATGTCCGTATTGCCGCCGATGTGATCAACGTGGCCGTGGGTGTTGACGATCGCCGTGATCCGGACCTTGCGTTTCTCCGCAGCCGCCATGATACCGTCCGTATCCGCCGCCGGATCGATGACGACCGCCTCGCCGCCTGCCTCATCACCCACCAGATAGGCAAAAACGGCCATTTGACCAACCTGCCGCTGCTCGATGAACATGATCCCTCCTGTGTTCTCAGGATGACGGCTGTTCCCGACCGATCCCGTTTTTTTATCGTGCCGTGTCAGAGTTACCCCATACACCTATCATTTTTTCGCTTCCCAAGTCAATGGGATTCGCGATAAAGGAATTGTCATAACGAGTTGGGGCAGCGGGCTTCGGTTGCTTGGCAAATGAACAGCGATGCGGATGAAACCGATGGCTGGATTGGTCGTTCACCCAGATAGCCGGTGTTTCAGGCGGAGTGGACAAGCAGGGCGGCGAAGAAGCCGTCCATCCCCTGAAGGTGGGGGGAGGCCCGG
>Ga0116204_1001006_pt1 | contig 15917 bp, 17 predicted proteins | sample LakKivwa52mmetaG_FD_94481 | JGI IMG/M metagenome (GOLD analysis project Ga0116204, IMG submission 94481) | Anoxic lake water microbial communities from Lake Kivu, Rwanda to study Microbial Dark Matter (Phase II) - Lake Kivu water 52m metaG | ecosystem: Environmental > Aquatic > Freshwater > Lake...
GCTGACATCGGCACCGATCCGGCTGATCAGTGATCCGTAAAACTCGTCGAAGGTGGCCGTGGCACCGCTCATCGTCAGATCGCTGCGCAGGGCCGCGATGGCGATGGCCTTGGTGTTGTCGCCGGGAATACCGGCAGCGGTGGCCGCCGCGGCAACCAGATTGGTGTCCGCGGCCAGTGCGAGGTCCACCCGCATGTCCGCGGCCCCGGTGCCGGTGAAAAAGGCCTGGTTGGTCGTGCCGTTCAGGGTGTGGCCGGTTTTGTGGATGGCGTTGACTTCGGTGATGATACCGGCGGCCAGTTCGTCGAGCCGGTCCACATAACCCTGGATCACCTCGTCTCTGGCCTGGATCCAGCCCTGGAGCTTGCCGCCATCGATTTTGGAGGTGATGGTGGTGGTGCCCCCGAGGCTGTCCTGCCAGATGACGTCTTTGAACCCGTCGGCCGCACGGATGGCGGTGCCCAGTTGCCAGGTGTTGCCCTGATCCACCAGGGAATTGCCGCCGGCGATGGTGACGTTGACATAGCCCTGATGGTCTTCAAAGGTGGTGATGCCGATCAGCCCGGACAACTGTTTCAGGGCCACGTCGCGCTGGTCGCGCAAGTCATTGGCATTGTGGCCGTTGACCTCGATTTTACCGATTTCGGTGTTGAACTGGGCGATCTGGGTGGTCAGGGCGTTGATCTGGTCGATGCTGTCTTCGATGCTCAGGTCGATGTCTTCCTGGATCCCGTGCACATCGGCATACAGTTTGTTGAAGGTGTCGGCCATGGTTTGGCTGCGGCCGATCAGGGTGATGCGTTCCACCTGGCCCGATGGGTTGTTGGCCAGATCCTGCCAGGAGGTCCAAAATTCGTCCATGGCCGTGTTCAGGCCGTAGCCGGAGGTTTCGTCGAACATCAGTTCGACTTTTTCCAGCATTTGTTTTTGAGCTTCCCAGCGGCCCAGGCTCTGAGACTGGCCGTTGATCAGGGTGTTGAGGAAGTTGTCGTAGATGCGCTGGATCTTGCGCTCGGCGCGCACACCGGTGCCGAGAGTGCCGCCATCGTAACGCACCGGCTCGTTTTGCTCGAGGTTGAGCCGTTGGCGGCTGTATCCGGGCGTGTTGACGTTGGCGATGTTGTTGCCCGTCACATCGATGGACTTCTGATGGGTGATCAGAGCGGTGCGGCCGACGTTGAGCAGTCCATAGATATTGGGCATACAACACCTTCAGGTTTCATCTTGAGTTTTTTCACGCCCGCTGCGAAAAGCGGTGCACCGGCAGGCTGCGGTGCGCCGGTGCGCCGGCCGGCTGGTAGACCAGTTGGGGGGCCAGCAGATTGCTCAGCACATCCAGGGACTGTTTCACCAGTTTCAAACAATGGGCGATGAGGTCGGCGTTGGCGCGGTTGATCCGCTGCAGGTCGGTGGCCTCGGTCTTCAATACCCGGCCAAGGTCCTTGAGCCGGTCCCCGTCCGGACCGGGCAAGCTGGCGGCCAGTTCGCACAGACGGATCGGCGTATCGGCACCGGGCGGGGCCAGTTGGGCCATGAGCCGGCAAATCCGTGTCTCGGCCTCGCGGATCAGGGCCACCCGTTCTTGCTTGGCGCGCATCGCCTCGGCCAGGGCCTGGGCATCGCTTTGGGCTGCGGCCCGGGCCTCGTCGACAAGGGCGGCCTTCAAGGATCGGTAGTGACCGATCTGCGTGGTTACCACGTCGGTCAGCTCTTCGATTGAACGCGCCATCAGGCCATCTCGTTGATCAACGATTCTTTGATGAGGTTCATGGCGATCTTCTCGCCTTGTACCGAATAGGTGCCCTGACTGATCTGCTCACGGATTTCCGCGACCTTTTCCTGGCGCACTTCGGGAATCTGGGCTGCCGCCGCCGCGGCCTGCCGCACTTGCTGTGCCTGTTGCGAAATGGCCACTTTGTCGCCACCAGCTCCACCCGTCCGGGTGGTGGCAGTGGCGGCGGAACCGCTGCGCTTGCCACTGCGGGCTGATTTGACATAGGCATCCAGTTGGACCGAGTTGCCGTTTCCTGTAATTTTCATGGGTTTTCCCCCTTTGGGTGAAGCTGGCCGACACGCCGGGCCGGACCGATCGCAGCGCCATGAAAAAAGCGCTCTGATACGCTTATCGGCACGTGCGGGTCAAAACTTGAGAGCTTCGGCGCCATTAAAGCTCATTTTCTCCGGAGGGCACGTCGCTGGCAACCCTCTTGATTGTGAGGAGCGGATCCGGGGGGTGGGCGTCCACGGTGCCGCAGCTTTTTTCAACGGCCCTGGACAAATTTTCATGCATCATGCGTGCCAATCCAAGGCCACGTTGGGCGGCCATGCTCATGGCCAGTTCGCTGTCGAGCATCTGCTGGTACATTTTCTCGGCCCGGCCCCCGGACACAAGCCCTGACTCGGGAACGGTGGCCCGCATCTGCTGGAGCATGTGGTAAATAAACAAGGATTCCAGGTCCTGGCTGGCCTGGGCCAGTTTGGCGTTGTCGTTGCCATTGGCGCCGGAAACCGGGGACGCTGGGCCGAGGAAAGGCCCCATGGCGCTGACCATATCGACGGGAGAGGCCATATCAGAGAATCTCCAGTTTGGCCTTCAAGGCGCCGGCGGCCTTGATGGCCTGAAAAATGGCGATCAGATCCCTGGGGGTGACGCCCAGGGTGTTGAGGGCGCCGACCACTTCGCCGATACTCACCCCGGACTGGACGATCATCAACTGGGTGGCCTCTTCCTTGACGGCGATCTGGGTGTCGGGAGTGGTCGTGGTCTGGCCCTGGGAAAAGGGCATGGGCTGGGACACCTTGCTGCTTTCCTTGATTTCGATGCTCAGGTTCCCATGGGCGATGGCCACGGTGGAAATGCGTACGTTCTCGCCCATCACCACGGTGCCGGTGCGCTCGTTGATCACCACCTTGGCTTCGGTGTCCGGTTGGACCTCCAGGGCTTCGATGAGCATCACCAGGTCCACGAGTTTGCCGGCGTAGCGCCTGGGCACCGCCACCTCGACGGTTCCGGCATTGGCGGCGTGGGCCAGACGGTCGGACATGGCCGTGTTGATGGCTTCGGCCACCCGGCTCACCGTGGTAAAGTCCGGATCCCTCAAGGACAGGGTCAGGGACTGGCGGTCCTGAAAATCGCCGGCCAAGGCCTTTTCGATGACCGCGCCGTTGACCACCCGACCCACGGTGGGAAAGTTTTTCTGGACACTGCCGCCGCTGCCTTGGGCCGAAAACCCGCCGGTGCTCACCGGGCCCTGGGCCACGGCGTAGACATTGCCATCGGCGGCTTTGAGCGGAGAGAGCAGCAGCATGCCGCTTTGCAGGCTTTTGGCATCGCCCAGGGAACTGACCTGAACGTCCAGGCGGCTGCCCGGCGTGGCAAACGGCGGCAGATCCGCGGTGATCATCACCGCAGCCACGTTCTTGACTTTTTCGATTTCCTTGAGGTTGACCGTAATGCCCATGGCTTCGAGCATGCTCACCAGCGAATGGTGGGTAAAGCGCATGCCGTTGCCATCACCGCTGCCGTCCAGGCCTACCACCAGGCCGTAGCCCACCAACTGGTTGGGCCGCATGCCTTCGATATCGGCGATATCCTTGATGCGGGCGGCATGGGCGGGCACCGCTATGGCGGCCAGAAGCAACCATGCAAGGATCGTGGCAGTAGCCTTTTGTATTGAATTCAAAGGGTGTCTCATTGTTGCTCCTGGCAGCAGGTTAAGGTTGAGGCTGAGGCTGAGCAACTGAACCTAAACCTTAACCTCAACCTGCACCGTAGGTGCCTAGAACGGCCAAATCACATCGAAGACCCGACCCAGCCAGCCAGGCTGCTGGCGTTCCATCACCACCCCGGAACCACTGTAGGCGATCTGTGCATCGGCGATATAGGTGGAGAGCACCTCGTTTTCCGCGGAAACGTCCCTGGAACGCACCAGGCCGGTAAGCACGATCATCTGGCGTTCGTGGTTCACCGTGATCTCTCTGGCGCCCATGATCCGCAGGTTGCCGTTGGGCAACACCTCCGTGACCCGGGCCGTCATCTGGGCGGTCAGATCCCCGCTGCGCTCCGTGGTGCCGTTGCCCTTGAAGTCGCTGCTCATGCTGCCCTTGACCTTGGCAAAGGGGTTGAAACCGGGACGGGTGGCCGGAAACTTGGACTCCAGATTGAAAAAATTGTCGATCCCCGCGGCAATGGAAGATTCCCGGCCCGTCGTGGTGGTGGCGTTGTTGGCCGCCTTGGACGACTCCACGATCTTGACGGTGAGAATATCGCCGACCCGGCGGGCCTTGGCGTTGGCGAACAGGCTGGCAAAAGCCCCGTTGTCCTGCCATAAGGAGCCCTCGGGGGACGGAGTCGGTGCCGGGGCCGCCACCATCGGCATGGCCATTGGCTGGGCCGGCAGAGCCAAGGGTTTGTGGGCCGCGCAACCGGCGGCCAGCACGCCGGCCAGCACGATGGCGATCATCGGTTTGGTTCGGGCAGGTTTCATCATCGATCCTCACTACCGCCCGATCGCAACGGTGCGGCTGTCCATCACTTTGGCAAACAGAATCTTGCGCGAGTCCACGTTCATCACCTGGATGCGCTCGCCCTTGGCCCCGCTTTGGCGCACTTCCCCGAGGGCGGTGACCCGCATGCCGGCCTTTTCCGCCACCATTTGGACCACATCCCCTTTTTTGACCAGGGGGACGAGTTCGACCATGTCGCTGCGCAGGGGCGTGTCGGCAAAGATCGTCTTTTTGGCCCTCTGGCCGATGATTTCGGCGCTGTCAGCGATCACCCCCGGCGGCAGGTTGGCCAGGTTGATCGATCTGAGTTCCACGTCCTGGGCACTGATGATCTCAAAGCGTGCCAGGGCACGCCTGGCCACCACCACATCGGCCAAGATCTCCACCTCGGCCGTGACCCAGCTTTTTTTGACTTGCTGGCCATCCACGTCAAAGACAACGGCCAATTGAACCATGCCCACCAGGCCGGCCTGGCGCGGTGGTTCCACCCGCATGGTCATGTTGCCATGGGGCAGGACCACATCAGGGCAGGGCTGAACCATTCGGATCCGGGCTCCCGGATCATTGACATGGGCGTTGAGCCAGGCCATCACCGTGTTTTCCACTTGTGCGCCGCTGATCACATGGCTTGCGCGGGACACCTCGACCGCGGCGGCCCCGTCGATACGGATCGGTACCGGGTCAACGCCGCTTTGGCGCAACCGCAACCGGATCTGGTCGGCATCGATGCGCCGGATCAAGCCCGGCGCGAGACCCTGGCTGATTTCGATGGATTCCAACTGTGCGGCCAGGCGCGGGTCAAGGGCTTCGATCACCGCCACCTGTCCCAGCAGGATGGTATCATGGATGACCTCGGTCTTGGGGGTGAGCATGATGTGGGCCGTGACCTCTCCGGCCGCGGACGGGGTTGAGGTCATCCAAAAGGTTAAGGTTGAGGCAAAGAAAAAGGTTAGGGTTGAGGTTAAGGCTGAGACCAAAGGATGTCTCAATCTTTTTCCGTTGACCCTGGTTGCCGTTTTGGCATTCATGTTTCACCTTGCTTTTGTTAATTTTCTTTTGCGCTTTTTCGTTTTGGGTTCACAAAGGATCAGCCAGCAAAAGAAAATTAAAAGTTTAGCGTTTCACCCCATTGGCCATCTGGAGCATCTCGTCGGCCGCCTGGATCGCCTTGGAGTTGATCTCGTAGGCCCGTTGGGCCGTGATCATGTTGACCATTTCATCGACCACCGAGACGTTGGACATTTCCAAATAGCCCTGGGACAAGGTCCCGAAGCTGTCCGCGCCCGGATTGCCGATGGTGGCATCGCCGGATGACGCCGTGGGCATGAACAGGTTGCGGCCGATGCTTTTCAAACCCGCGGGATTGACGAAGCGGGCCAGTTGAATGGTACCCACATCGGTGCCCGCGGCCTGGCCGGATTGAATCACCGACACCGTTCCATCGGTTCCCACGGAAACCGACAGGCTGTCGATGGGAATGGTGAGCGGCGGTTCCATGACAAAGCCGTCCGAGGTGACGATCCGTCCCTCGCTGTCCAGCTTGAACGCCCCGGTACGGGTGTAGGCCACCTCGCCGTTGGGTTGGGTGATCTGAAAAAAGCCCTCGCCTTCGATGGCCAGATCCAGTTCGTTTTGGGTGTGCTGGTAATCGCCTTGCTGGAAAATCTTCTGGGCCGCCACCATCCGGGTGCCATGACCTACCTGGATGCCGGTGGGCACCTGGGTCGAGGCCGAGGATGCGGCGCCAGGTTGGCGCAGGCTCTCGTAGAGCAGGTCCTGGAAATCGGCCCGGCTGCGCTTGAAGCCCGAGGTGTTGACGTTGGCCAGGTTGTTGGCGATGATATCGATCTGAATGGTCTGGGCCTGCATTCCCGATGCGGCCGTCCACAAGCTTCTGATCATGATACACTCCTTATCCTTAAGCGCTGTCGCATGTTGGCAACTCTCAACCTCAACCTCAACCTTAACCTTTTTTCTATCCGATCCTTCCCACCTCATTGGCCGCCTTGGCGTTGATCTCGCCGAGGAATTGGATGATCCGCTGGTAGGATTCATAACCGCGAACGGTTTCGATCATTTCGGTCATCTCCAGAATCGGGTTGATGTTGGAGCCTTCCACAAACCCCTGGTTGACGGTGACATCGGCGGCGGCGATGGGCTCGGGTTGGTCATCGGCCTTTTTGAAAAGGCCCCCGCCGTCTTTTTGCAGGGCATAGGGCTTGGGAAAATCCACGATCTTCAACGCCCCGGCCCGCTTGCCGTTGATGATGACGGCGCCGGTTTCGTCGATGGTCACCTGGGCGCCGTCCACCACAATCGGCCCGCCTTGGCCGACCACCTGATGGCCGTCCTGGGTGACGAGGTTTTTTTCGGCATCGAGGACAAAATTACCGCTGCGGGTATATTTTTCCCCGTCCGGGGTCTTGACCACGAAAAAACCGTCCCCGCTCAAGGCCAGGTCCAGGGGGTTGCCCGTGGCATGCAAGGGCCCCTGGTTGTAGTCCGTATAGGTTTCAAAAGGCTGTTTGGCCAGCAGGCCGGTCTGGACCGTGGTTTCGGCGGCGCGGGCCTCATCCTCGGGATTGGGCACCTGAAAGGCGCAACGATCCCTTTTAAAACCGACGGCGTTCACATTGGCCAGGTTGTTGGCAATGATCTCCATCCGTTTTTCCTGGATGATGGAGCCGGATGCGGCCACGTACATCGAATTGCTCATGATCTCTCCTGCGGGTTTCGTTTGCTGAAATTCATTAATGCAAGAGACGTACCATAACGGACGAATGCGGTCTACACCCGCACCTGCAAGCCGCACAAGCCGGGGCTTTTGCGGGAAACCACCTGGAACCGGCCGGGGTGTCCCGAACCGCTGGCCCGTAAAACGACCCGGTCGCCGGCGTGCAGTTCGGTTTGGGATTCGGCCAGCAGTGTCATTTCTCCGACACGGATGCGCACGTGACTAGGGTCGATGAGTGCTTCCACTTGCCCTTGAATGATCTGGCCGGGCCGAAAGCGTGGCCGGGCCGGTTGCCCGTGCTCAGCCATTGAGGCCTGCCTGGCCGCAATGGCGCATTTTCAGCGCCAGATCCACTTCGCTGCGGGTCAGGCCGAGCCGCTGGACGATCTGGGCCGCACTCAGCCCCGTGGCCGCCAGAACAGGGATTTGGTCGTAAGCCCCCAGGACGGGGGCGGCGGTGGCGATGCGGCCCGCCGTCGGCAGGACCGGCTTGCCGGTGCCGGAGGCGGGTGCAGGATGGGTCTTTGGCCTGCGGCCCCTTGGAATGGCGATCGTTTTCAGGGCAGCGGTCGCCGCCGCTTTCCAGGAAGGCGGGACCAGGCGGCTCAGGGCCAGGAGGGAAAACCCAATGGTGGTCAGATCAACAAGGATTTCCAGGGCCATTAACGTGCTCAGGTTCATCGGTTGCGCTCCTTTGCCGGCCGGGGAAGTTACCGTTGCCAAGGCCGGCATCGATCATGAACGCAAAAAACGTGCCTGGATGCTTCAGATGCGAATGTCGATGGCCTTGCCGTGGGCACTGTCGCGGTCGGTTTCCGGGTCAGGCTCTGCCGCCGGTGGCTCGGCCTTGGGCCGGAGCCGGGGCATGGGAGCCTGGCGTTTTTCGCGCTGGCGGCGATCACCGACCGCCAGTGGCCCCTGTGTCCGCTGGGCCGGTTGAATCATGCGGGCCGTGGGCATGGAATCGGTCATGGAGGACCTCCGTTGCTTGAAAGGATGAAGGATGAAGGATGAAGGATGAAAAACAAATGGTGCCTGTCAAATAATTGACCCGCTGTGACGAATCCGTCGATAAGACCCCAAACACCAACCTCAATCCTCCAGCAGTCCCTCGCGCTGGAGCTTTTTTCGCAAACGGGCCACAGCCTGGGAATGGATCTGGGAAACCCGGGATTCGGATACCTCTAGAACCTCACCGGCTTCTTTCATGGTCAACTCATCCCCGTAGTAGAGGCTGATGACCATTTTTTCCTTTTCGGGCAACTCCTCCACGGCCTGGGCAAGGGCGGTCTGGATTTCCTTGAGACGGGTCAGGGTCAGGGCATCTTCGATATCACCGTTGGCCAGGCGGCTGATCAGGTCTTCTTTTTCTTCGGCCGAGTGAATCCCGATCTCCTCGAAGCTGATGAAAGAGATGCAGGACATTTTCTTGATTTCATCCAGTTCGTCGACGCGCACCCCCAGTTCCGAAGCCAATTCCTCGGCGCTGGCGCTGCGGCCCAGTTTGAGTTCCAACTGGCCCGAGGCTTTTTCCATCTGGCGCAGTTTTTTGCGAACCGAACGGCCGAGAAAATCCCGCGACCGCAGTTCGCTGAGAACGGCCCCCTTGATGCGAAAGGTCGCATAGGTGATGAACTTGTTGTTGCGCGTGGGATCAAAGCGTTCGATGGCTTGGATCAGGCCGATAATGCCGGCGTGAAGCAGGTCTTCCCGGTCCACGCCCGGTGGCAGGTGACACACCACCCGGCTGACGATCCGCTTGACTTCGGGCAGGTATTGGGCGATCAGTTCGTCCCGTGACGGGCTGCCTTCAGAAACCGGCGCTTGCACCGGTGCATATGCCAGGGCCATGGCGTTTTCCTTCGGTTAATGGTCAATCTTCTTTGCTGTTCAAATACTGCGGCAACCGTTGGATACGGCTGTCACCGATGCTTTGGGACCAAGTTTCCAGTTTCCAGTTTCACTTTTAGCCGGGCGTCCCCGGCACCATGTCGTTTTTGGCCTGCAACAAGGTTTGACTGAACAATTTGCCTTTGCCCGGGCCGGGCGGCGGGGTGTGGATCAGTCGCCGGGCCACGGTGGCGATGCAGCGGGCCGCCTCGGATTCGGGAGAAACGTCGGCAAGGATCCGCTGGCGCCGGACGCAGCGCCCGACATTGCGGTCCAGCAGCACATGGCCCACGTAGTCAATCGAAATGGTCAAAAAGCGTTCGGCCACCAGGTTCAACTGCTCGTAAACCTCCAGGGCCTCGTCGGCGTCGTTGGCCTGGTTGACCAGCAGTTTGAAACGGTTTTCCGCATAGCGCATCGACAACACCTTCATCAGGGCATAGGCGTCGGTGATCGCGGTGGGCTCCGGTGTGACGACCACCAGGATTTCATGGGCCGTGGCGTTAAAGGACAGCACATTGGCGGAAATGCCCGCGGCCGTGTCGATGAGCAATACGTCGACGTTCCGGGCCATGGCTTCCAACTGGCTGAAAATACAGTACTGCTGCTGGACGTTGAGCCTGGTCAGTTCATACAGGCCCGAGGCGGCCGGTAAAATCATCAGGCCACCGGGTCCTTCCACGATGATCTCGGCAAGGGGTTTTTCACCGGTGATCACGTGGCCGAGGTTGAACGGCGGGGACAGGCCCAGCAGCACATCGAGGTTGCCCAGGCCCAGGTCCGCATCCAGAATCATCACCTTTTTGCCGTAACGCACCAGACTAAATCCGAGGTTGGCCACGATATTGGTCTTGCCCACCCCGCCTTTGCCCGAGGTGATGGCGATGACACGGGAGCCGTTTGCAGCCGGTCGGGGGGCCACCGATCCGAGGCGGCCTTCCAGATGGATGATTTTGGCCCCTTGTCCCTTGCCATTGGACGTTTGCCTGGTCATGGCCACCTACCCGGCCATCGTGTGCCGGAGAACCCGGGCAAAGGGGGCCTGGTCTTTTTCTAAAATGCAGGAACGGCAGGGCTTGAACTTGGCCCCCATGGCTTCGGCCTGACTGTGAAACACCACCACGTTGTCCGGTTTGATGCGGCGCACCGCCTTGCAGGTGGGCTGGTGAAACACATCCGATGTTTTGTTGGCCACGAAAACCGCTTCGTTGCCGGTGACCGCGCTCCAGGAAGGCGGTTGAACAGGCGGCGGGACTTCATCTTGCAGGTGAGCCCCCGCCTTGGGCAGAAGCCCGGTCAACAGGTCGCACAGCACCGCGGTGCCGGAGGGCACGAGATCTTCGGGTACGCGCTGGCCGGCGCTCAGATAGCCGGCGTTGAGGCGGCAGCGCACCATGGCGTTGATCAGGTGACCGTGGTTGGCGGTTTCGTCAAGCTTGGTGAACACCAGGCTGTGAAGTCCCAGCCGCTGAAAGGCCTCCGCGGCCGCGGCCATATCCTCGTTGCGGGCCGCGGCGCTGAGCACCAGGCGAAATTCCACCCCTTTGAGACGGGCAAACAGATGGACCAGGTCGGTCATGGCCTCGGGGTCAAGCGGTGAAATGCCGGCCGTATCGATCAGCACCAGATCCATGGACCGCAGTTCCTTGATGGCCTGGGCCAGGTCCTGCCGGGTGGGTGCCACACCAAAACCGGCGTTGATCAGGCGGGCATAGGCTTCCAGTTGGATGGCGGCCCCCACCCGCTGCTGATCGGTGCAAATCAGGCCGACATTGAGGCCGGCCATCCGGTTGGCCGCGGCCAGCTTGGCACAGACCGTGGTCTTGCCCACCCCGGTGGGTCCGACCAGGGCCAGCACTTTTTGTCTTCCGAAAACCGGTTTCAGCGGTTCGGCTTCCAGCCCCTGGCCGGCGATGAGGCGTTGCAGTCGCACCCGGGCCGCCCTTTCGGGAGAAATGTCCGGGCCAACCCGAATCTGACGGGCCTTGGCCATCCACTCGGCCACGATGGCCGGGGCCACTGCCTGGCGGGCCAGCAGGTTTTGTAGAAATTCCAAGTTGTTTTCGTCCTGGTCATCGTCTTTTTCCTCCATGGGTTGGCCGGCGGTCGCGGTCTGGCGGCCAAAGGAAAACAGGCCCATGAGACGCCGGCTGCTGCTCAGATCGACCACGTCGCTGGGTGCCTCGGTCGCCATCCGGCGGGCCGCGGGGTTGACGGCGGCCCGGTCCGCAACCTGCTCGGTTTGCATGGACTTGGGATCGGTGGCCGCGGTGATCTCGACCCCGGCGGAACCGAAACTGCGGAACAGGCCCGCTTTTTTCAAATTGCGGGCCGAGAGGATCACGGCCTCGTCACCGAATTCCTTTTTCACCAGACGAAGGGCTTCGGTCATGCTGCGGGCCTCAAATCGCTTGATCTGCATCGTTGAGCTCCATTACGGCAAGGGATTGAATTTGAACGTGGTTTAATATTTCATCGTAGGCCAGCACCACCATGTTGGGGATGAAACGGTCGAAGAGCCGCTTGAGATGGGGCCTCACCCGGCCCGAACACATCACGATGGGCTGGAGCTGGCGGGAGGCGAATTTTTCCACATGCACGGCCAGGGCATTCATGATTTTTTGGGCCGTGCGCGGTTCCAGGGCCAGGAAGCCGCCCTGGTCGCTTTGTTGCAGGGCCTCGTGAAGCAGGCGCTCGAGTTTTTGGTCCAGGGTGATGACCTTGAGCTTGTCGTCGGCAACCGTGTACAATCCGGTAATGGTACGTGACAGGGATTGGCGGACCTGTTCGGCCAGCACGTCCAGATCCTTGGTCATCGGGGCCCAGTCGGCCAGGGTCTCGCAGATGGTGAGCAAGTCGCGGATGGGCACTTGTTCCTTGAGCAGGTTTTGCAGCACCTTGACCACCCCGCCCAGGGAGAGCAGGTTGGGTACCAGTTCGTCCACGACCTTGGGATGGGATTCCTTGAGCGTGTCCAGAAGCTGCTGGACCTCCTGCCGGCCGATCAGTTCGTGGGCGTGGCGCCGCACCACATCGGTCAGATGGGTGATGAGCACCGTGGGCAGGTCCACCACGGTGTAGCCCTTGGCAACGGCCTCCTGGCGGTCCTTTTCCTTGATCCAGACCGCGGGCAGGTTGTAGGTCGGCTCGCGGGTGGCCATCCCGTCCATCGGTTCGGCCCCGCCCACGGGGTCCATGGCCAGCAGGCTGCCGGTGACCAGTTCGCCGCGGGCCACCGGGTTGCCCTTGAGCGAGATGCGATACTCGCCGGGTTTGAGCTGCATGTTGTCCTGGATGTGGACGGCCGGGATCAAAATGCCCATGTCCTGGGCGATCTGGCGGCGGATCGCCTTGATGCGGTCCAGCAGTTCGCCGTCCTGGTCCACGTCCACCAGGTAGATCAGGCCATAGCCCACTTCCATTGCCAGGCTGTCCAGGGGTGGCATCGGCTTGACCGCGGCCTCGGGAACCGAGCGGGCCTCAAGTTCCTGTCTGGCCTGTTCAGCGACTTGTTCTTGCTGCCGGGATTGGGACACACCATAGGCAACGGCACCGGCAATGGCGGCCAGGATGAAAAACGGGACCGTGGGCAGGCCCAAAACCAGGGCAAAGCCGAGCAGGACCGCCGCGGTCAGGGCGATGGCCCGGGGCTGGAGGAGCAGTTGGGTGCCGATTTCCTTGCCCAGGGTGGCGTCGGTGCCGGCGCGGGTCACCACGATGCCGGCGGCGCAGGACACGATCAGGGCCGGAATCTGGGACACCAGGCCGTCGCCGATGGTCAGCAGGGTATAGGTGGCAGCGGCCTGGCCGAAGTCCATTTGGTGCTGGACCACGCCGATGGCAAATCCGGCGATGACATTGACCAGGGTGATGATGATGCCGGCCACGGCATCGCCGCGCACGAATTTGTTGGCCCCGTCCATGGACCCGTAGTATTCGGCTTCGCGGGCGATGCGCTCGCGCCGGGACCTGGCCTCGCTTTCATCGATGATGCCGGCGTTCAAATCGGCATCGATGCTCATCTGCTTGCCCGGCATGGCATCCAAGGTGAAACGGGCCGCCACTTCGGCGATGCGGCCGGCGCCCTTGGTGATCACCAGAAAATTGATCACCACCAGGATGACGAACACCATCGTGCCCACCACGTAGTTGCCCCCGACCACGAAATTGCCGAAGGCCATGATCACCTTGCCCGCGGCCGCGACCCCTTCGTCGCCGCGCAACAGGATCAGGCGGGTGGTGGCGATGTTCAGGGACAGGCGAAACAAGGTGACCAGCAGCAGGATCGAGGGAAAGGCGGACAGCTCCAGGGGGTTGCGGATGTACATGCTCAGCAGCATGATGATCAGCGAAAAGGTGATGTTAAAGCACAGCAGGATGTCGAGCAGCATCGTTGGCAGGGGGATCACCATCACTGTCAAAATGCTGACAACGGCGATGCCCATGGCGATGTCGCTCTTGCCCTCCGCAAGGGACAGAAAATGGGCTGCGGGATTGGTTTTGGCGGCTTCCATTTTCTTTGGCGTTTCCGATCAGCGGTGTTGAAAACGGTTCACTGCTCAGGGGGCTATGCAATTCAAGTGCCAGATGGCAAACTCAAGGTCCATAAGGGCTGCGCGCCTGACCGGTGCGGATCATCAAAGCGCCGGGGAGAAAAGCGTGAGGATAAGAAAGCTTGGTCGGGATGCGTGACGGGGGAGACGGGAAAAAGGTGTCCGAACGATCCTAAGCGCCGGTTTTGGCCAGCGAGATGACTTTTTGGACGTAGTCACGGGTTTCCGCATAGGGCGGGATCCCGTTGAATCGTTGCACCGTGGCCGGTCCGGCATTGTAGGCGGCCAGGGCCTTTTTCAGATTGCCGTCGAACATGTCCAGCATCTGGCGCAGGTAGCGGGCCCCGCCGTCGATGTTCTGGTCGATGTCAAAGGGGTTGCGAACCCCGAGATCCCGGGCCGTGCCGGGCATCAGTTGCATCAAGCCCTGGGCCCCGACCGGGGAAACGGCCCGGGGCTGGAAATCGGATTCCGCCTTGATCACGCTGTGGATCAGGGAGGGGGGAAGATCATACTTGTCGGCGGCTTTTGCCACGCTGCGGTCAATTTTTTGACGTAAAGACGAATCGCCGGCCGGCACGCTGCTGATGGCGGCGGGCAGGGCCGCGGATTTGGCGGCCAGCCGTGAAACCAGGGGACTGCGCACCGATGGCGCCGAAGATGACGGGGCCTCGGACCTTTCAGGGGTTGCGGCCGGTGCCCCGGCGGTCTTGCTTGCCGTCATGAGGGGTGCGGATGGATCTGCCTGGCCCTCAGGGGGCAAGGCCGCGGCGGTCTTGGCCGGGCCCTGCCCGTCGCTGTTGGACCGGATGGCCCTGAGGGGCCGGGACAGGTAATCGGCGGCGGTCATGCCGGCGGGCCCGGCCGTTTCAACGGTGCCGGCCTCGGCCTTGGGGGTAATGGCGGCCAGAACCTTGGAAAAGCCCGCGTTGTCGGCTGCGGCGGTGCCGTTGGGCACAACCGGTCGGTGGCCGGGGAGGCGTTTCAAATAATCAGCGGCAGTCATGTAAGGTTTGATCGACATGGGACCTTTAAAAGAATGAAGGATGAAGGATGAAGGATGAACCATCCGACCCATCGGTCGAATCCGATTCACCTGGACCCAAAAAACGAAAATCGACAACCATCAACCACCACCTTAGACCCTGCCGGCCAGATCGGCACGGGCCACCAGGCTGTTCTGGCTCAGGTAGGCGCCACTGCGAAAACGGGCCAGGTCCATGGCCGCGGCGGTCAGGGTTTTTTGCAGGGCCTGGGCCAGTTCCCCATTGGCGGGCAGACTCTCCAGGCTGACAGACAACGCATTGATCTCGTTTTCGATTTGTTGTGCGGCCGGGTGAAGTTCCTTCAGTGAGGTGGCCGGGTCGGCCATTTGGGTGCGAAAGCCTTCCAGCATCCCGACAACTTTTTCCATTCGTTTGAGCAGCCTGTTCTGGGACCCGTTGATGTCCCCGGCCCTGTCCTCACCGACCCAAGCCGTCCCGCCGGCAGGTGCTTGCCGGGGGGGTTGGATCAGGCGGTTGAGCATGCGGTTGAAATTCACCAGGCCGGCTTTGGCGCTTGGCTCCGCATGGTCTTGGCGGCTGGCGGGTACTTGAAGATAAGATGTTATTTTCATGATTAAATGTCTCCATAACCGTCTTCGGGCACGTCGGACGACGTTTTGCATTCCATTTTGCCGATAAGAGTCTAAAGGCCGACGCAGGGGCTGAACAGGTCTTGCCCTCGGGGCGCTGTTTCCCGGAGTAAAAGCAATTCACGTGCCAAAAGCGGTCGGGATGGGGCCGGAGGCCTTCAATCGAGGCCGTAGCGCTTGATCTGCTGCCAGACACTGGTCCTTGAAATTCGCAAAAGTCGCGCCGCCTGGCTTTGGTTGCCGCCGCTTTGCCGAAGGGCATCGCGCAGCCGGCTTTTTTTGATCTCGTCCATGCTTGGCTGTTTGTCCGGTGGCAAGGGGGCCGGGCCGGAACCCGAGGCAATGGCCGGGGGCAGGTGCTCGGGCAGGATCCTGTCCTGCGAGCAGGCGACAAAGGCATATTCAAAGGCGCTTTTGAGTTCGCGCACGTTGCCGGGCCAGTGGTAGGCAGCCAAAAGCGCAAGGGCCTGTCTGCCGACCGCCGCGATGGGCTTGCCGGTCTTGAGTCGGATGCGCTCAAAAAAGGCCTGGGCCAAAAGGGGGATGTCTTCGGCGCGTTCGCGCAGGGGCGGCACCTGGATGGGGATCACGTTGATAC
>Ga0116204_1001007_pt1 | contig 15915 bp, 7 predicted proteins | sample LakKivwa52mmetaG_FD_94481 | JGI IMG/M metagenome (GOLD analysis project Ga0116204, IMG submission 94481) | Anoxic lake water microbial communities from Lake Kivu, Rwanda to study Microbial Dark Matter (Phase II) - Lake Kivu water 52m metaG | ecosystem: Environmental > Aquatic > Freshwater > Lake ...
AGTCAGGAGACTGTTATAAGAATACTACGGAAATTCAGCGACGACAAACTCATTCAGATGGACGGCAAACGGTTCCGTGTTCTGGACCATCACCGTCTCACCCAGATAAGTGAGAACGGCTGACCGGCAATAATTCGGAAAGGGAGTTCAGTTAAACAATTCATCACCGGCAATCATGATCGTGCATGTCAGTTCCCCGACAATTATTGTGTAGTTCCCGGGTTCAGTCACTCTTGAAAGATTCCTGTTTATAAATGAGAGATCGCGCGGAGTGATGGCAAACCTGACAATCGTTGATTCACCCGGCTTCAGATCAATCTTTTTAAAACCTCTCAATCGTCTCACATCCGGAGTAACGGAGGAGTAGTGGGCCGCCGAATAGAGCTGGACAACCTCCTTACCAGCAACCTCTCCGCTATTGGTTATTCTGATCGATACCATGGCAGTGTCACCCGGGAAGAGAGTATCACGGCTGACTGTAAGATTATCGTAACTGAATGAGGTATAACTCAACCCAAAACCAAACTGGAATAGCAGATCAGAACTGCCTGCATAGTTATAGACTCCCTCTGTTCTTCCTGCAACTTCTGAAGGCTTGTGATAGTAAGTAAGTAATGCATTGGGATATTTGGGATAAGAATATGGAAGTTTACCGGAGGGATTTACCCTACCCGACAGTATATCTGCAATTGCATCTCCACCCCTGTTGCCGGGCAGATATGAATTGAGTATCGCCTTCATGCCTTCATGGAAATTTGTTATCAGCCGGGGCCGGCCCTGATTCAGAACAAGAATAACCGGTTTGCCGGTATTTATGAGGGCAGTGGCAAGTTGCTGCTGCAGTGTTGAAATATTGAGGTCATTAAGGTCACCGGGTTTCTCCGTATAGCTGTTCTCTCCAAGGCAAAGAACAATTACGTCAGCCTTGCCTGCCATTGATACTGCACGGGATATACCACTGTTATACTCGGCATGATAGGGTCCGGCAAAATCGTAGCTGACTCCTTCAACCAGAGTAACGGCATTGTCTCCAAACCTGTCAGCCAATGCATCAAAAATTGTATTGTAATCTTTTGTAAATTCCTCACATTTTTCTCCCTGCCAGGAGTAGGACCATCCACCGTTAAGCGTTCTGATGGAATTGGCATTCGGCCCGCTCACAAGTATTTTTGTTCCTTTCTTTAACGGGAGGATATTGTCTTCATTCTTAAGAAGAGTAACAGATTCACTTGCAGCAATGTAAGCGGCTTCATCATACTCCGGCCTTAGAATATTACCGGCGACATCTCCCTGTTCGGCAATAACCGGATGTTCCATTAATCCAGTCCGGGCTTTAAGCCAGAGGATTCTTTTAACTGCATCGTTAATTCTTGACTCAGGAACCTCCCCATCATTAACCAGTGAAATCAGGGTTGTATAAAATTCCTGATAGAGATAAGGAAGCATTACCATATCGAGTCCTGCGTTTATTGAAACCTTTATGGCTTCACGTATATCGGGAACTACCCTGTCGCGCCTGAAGAGATTCTCTATATCCCCCCAGTCAGAGAGGACAGGACCCTTAAATCCAAGCTCCTCTTTAAGCAGGCTGGTAATAATATACCTGTCGGCATGCACCGGGACTCCGTTTATCATCCCCGAGTTTAGCATAATGGAGTGAGCACCTGCACGGATCCCTGCCTCGAATGGAGGCAAATGCCTCTCCCTGAGTTCAATTTCAGGGATCATGGCCGGAGTACGATCTTTGCCCGATACAGTCATTCCGTAACCGATGAAATGTTTAAGGCAGGCCGCCGTCCTATTGTTTTCACTTACGCTGTTGTCAGACCCCTCATATCCTTTAACATACGATTCTACCATAAGTGAAGCAAGCAGCGGGTCTTCGCCGAATGTCTCCCATTGTCTCGGCCATCGTGGATCCATACCAAGATCAGCAACGGGAGAGAAGTTCCATGGTATGCCAGAGAGTCTTGCTTCGTGGGCTGTCATCGAAGCGATTGTTCCGGCAAGCTCCGGATCCCAGGTAGCTGCAATGCCAATCTGCTGCGGGAACATAACAGCTTCGGCCGTGTAAGTGGCTCCGTGAATCGCATCGATACCATAAACAACAGGGATTCCCAGCCTTGTCTGGTATCTTGAAACAGAATCAACTCTATGGATTATGGAATGCCATTGCGAGTATGTCAATGCCTTATTATTTGCCGTATTGAGAATCGAACCGATGCCAAAACGCACAATTGCATCATAAAGCAGGCTGTCATTTAATGTAACTGGCTCATGGCTGGTGTATATATCATCACCATGGGTAACAACATCGAGTGTTATCTGTATCATCTGCCCCACCTTTTCCTCAAGGGTCATTTTCCTGACAAGCAGATCTAAACTGTCATCAGGATTTCTGTGATTGCAGGAGGTGGCCAGGCCTGCCATAAATACGGCAGACAGCAGCAAAATATAATATCTTACCATAATTATTTGATAATCAGTAGTTAATTGGTTGATACACCCTAATATAATCAATCTCCATCGATTGGGGAAAAATGGAGTTGTCTATCCCCTGTAATCCTCCCCAGTTGCCTCCAACTGCGATGTTCAGTATAAAGAATTGCGGCTTGTTGAATGGCCAGTTTGATTCAGTCTTAACGGGGGGCTGATATGTAAAGGTAATGTTCGATGGGTCATCAATATAGAATTGAATGTAACGTTCTGTCCAGACAATCCCATAATTATGAAACTCCTCCTCACAGGTAGCCAGTGGTATGGAAGTACCGGTTGCGTTGCCTCCGGAAGCAGATTCAGTATGGGTAGTTGCATGAACCGTATTGGGCATATATCCAACATATTCCATGATGTCTATCTCCCCGCATTTCGGCCATCCGACCGATCCGATATTATTTCCAAGCATCCATATAGCTGGCCATATTCCGGTTCCGGAAGGGAGTTTTGCCCGAATCTCCATTCTTCCGTATGTAAAAGTGCGTTTATTCCTTGTAACCATTCGCGCCGAAGTGTAAGAGCCAACCGCTTTCAGATCATTGACTTTTCGGGCAGTGATAATCAGCTTCCCATCAGCGATCTCTGCGTTTCCACTGCTGGTATAATTCTGCAACTCATTATTTCCCCATCCGGAGGCACCGGTTTCGAAGGTCCAGTTGTTCATGTCGATTCCTGAACCATCAAACTCATCGTTCCATACAAGAGTGAATGTTTTCAGAAATCCCGGATCGTTTCTGACAATATTTACAGATTTCACTGTTTCGGCCGATACCCCGTTCTTGAATCCCTTAAGGGTTATCGGGTAAGTACCCGTAAACGGGAAATAGGCCATAACGGGATCTTCGTTGCGGACTGATCTGTTGTTGAAACTCCAGGTCAGACTGTCGAGTGATGAAGAATTGTTTACCAGTCGCACATAGTTAACATTGGTGTCGGCTATGGCAAGGCTGAAATCAACAATCAGGTCATTGAGAGGTATCGAAATGGTTTTGGTATTAGAATCGGATTCCGCTATACTGTAAACAGCAAGTGTTACCTGATATTCCCCTGCGAAGGGGTAGTATCTGGAGACTGAAACCTTGTTGGTGACTTTTGTCCCGTCACCAAAATTCCATTCCGACAGGATATAATCACCCCTTGTAATGTCGGTGAACCTCACGAAATTGGTACTATCACCGCTCAGAAGTTTGTAGGAGAACTCAGCACTAAGCGGCTTGTTGTCCTTCTTGTTACATGCGCAGGACGTAAGCAAAACCAAAGCTAAAATTACGATAACCCTCATAAATTCAAAAGAATAAAAAAATACCGGACTACCACCAAAACTGTGGTAGTCCGGTATTCAATTTCAAAGAAGTATTATCTCATCGATATAGAATACACCTCCCCTGAGATGTCCTTCTCCGCCTATCTGAATAATTATGCGGTCAAGGTCCTCCCGGAGTTTAGTATTGCCGCCGTCGTGCCCGCTGAAGTCGAATGTAAGCTCAACCCATTTATTAACCTCGGTGACATTTAGTCTTATCTCAGCCTGGGTAGTCCATGGTTCACCAATATCACTGTTCTGAAGCTTCATCGAAACTGACATTGTCAGTTTGTTATCGACAATGGGATTGGGATCGAGAGTAGTATAGTCATTTGTGCTTGGCATATAGACCTTAAGCTTGAATACATTCCTGTTTCTGAGGTCCATTTCGTGGTTAAGTCTTGCCTGCAGGTTCTCCCAGTGGTTTCCGGTACCCCTGGTATACTTTGCAACCTTCGATGAGGAATTGACTGCATCGCTCAGAGGATTATCAACGGTTTCAAATCCGCTTACTTCAGCGCTGAACCATGTAATATTTCCTCCCCCCTGGAAATTATCGTGTATATCCCTGACGTCGTATGGTCTGGTTGGTGGCAGAGGCGGCACGTAGCCTTCCCTTACAAAACCAAAGTACCATGCGAGGCCTGGATCATCGCTATTTGCCTTGTAATGATGCCTAAGATACAGTTCATCGTCTGTAATCTTAAGAACCTGGTACTTATAGGGAGCGCCGGTAAAGAAGCTGGGAAACGCCATTTCATTGAATTCAATAAATGAGTTACCCTGGTTGTCCCTGGTTACGGTAAATCCGGTAAATGCCGGCGGGGTATAGGGCATAATATAGTCACTTCCACCCCCCTGCTCCCTTCTGCCAACGGTATCTCCGAGAAGTTTTGAAGCATAATCCTTCACATAGGTGAACCCGTTGTTCTGGTTTGAGAACCTGAAGTTGTAGATATTAAATACAAGCTTGTCATCATAAAGGTTTTTGCCTGATTTATCTTTCGGAGGCGCTGCCCACCAGTTTGGCCAGAAGAGGTCAGGCTGTCCGACACCAAGGTGTGCCGACCTGGTTGAGTCCCATACCCATACTTTGCCGTTTGCAAGAGCCAATCCTCCCGTTAGTCTGGCGTATATTGTGTCGTTAAGGATGCTTGTAAGGAGATCAGATCTTGTTCCTGTCACAGTTACCTGGAGGCTATCCTTCAGCTCAATTCCGCTTAGAAGAGCGGTCGCTTTGACCTTGTACTCGCCCGGGAAGATATAGGTAATATTAAGAAGGTTACCTTCCGCGGTCTGCCCATTGCCAAAATCCCACCTGGCTGTTAGCCTGGTCTCAAGATTCTCGAATTTGAATTCGTTGTTGCCAAGGCTTGTCACTTTCAGGTCAAGCCCTGTAGGTCCCGTAATATCCGGATCCTTCTTGCAGGATGCAAGAACCCCGGCAATCATAATTACAAAAATCAGCTTTTTCATGATATTGAAGATTTGGTTTAGTTATATCCCGGATTTTGTACCAAGGAGTTATTTGTAAGGTCTATTTCTGACTGTGGAATTGGGAATAATCCACCCGTAGCAGTTTTGAATTTTACGTAAAAAGGGTATTCCTTTCCCGTATCATCTATCTGACTTTGGGCATAGCTCATACCCATTCTAAGAAGATCCCAGTATCTGTGGCCCTCCAGTGCCAGCTCAAGATTTCTCTCGTGAATAATCATCTGTTTGCCGGTCATTCCGCCCGATAGAACAGGAGCCACATGAGAATCACCGAAAGCCCGTTTGCGAACCCTGGTGTAATATGTCTGAGCCTTTGCGAGGTCGGTATCGAGATAAAGTTCAGCACCCATAAGCAGAACATCCGCAAATCTTATTACAACATAGTTATTTGGATAGTTAAGCCTGGAATCGCCTATTGTTGCCTCATGCTCCTTGAGGGGAATATATTTTCTGTTGAAATAGCCGGTATGCTGAAAACCCGTCACATAGGTCCAGCCCTTAGGATCAAACTCAAGCGCTGTTGAGAGTATTGTTGCATCCCTCCTTGTATCTCCCGGGAGGTAACTACCGAACAGTTTTGGATTAACCGGAGCAAAGCTCCAGCCGGGAGCATACGGAGACCTTGCATCGGGTTCACGGATTCCCCAGAGCACTATTGCCTGATTGGCCTCAGAGCCGATCCTGTAAAACCAGTCACCCCAGCGGGAAAGTTCTGTATACTGTATTTCGAATACCGACTCAAAATTGTTTTTGTTTTCCACCTTCCAGAGTGCCGAGAAATCGGACATAAGGTCAAATGGGCCGCTGGTGATAACATAATCGATGTATTTTCTTGCCGAATCGGCAGTAAATGCAAAGCCTGTGCCATCAGTAATTGAGGTTTTCTGGTAGTATCCCGTATAATAGAGGAAAACCCTGGCCATCAATGACATGGCAGCCCATTCAGTGACTCTTCCTGTTTCAGCAGGCGTAACAGAAGATGGAAGATTATATGCTGCCTCCTGGAGGTCTCTGGCTATCTGGGTATAGACCAGTTCAGGGGCAGCCTGTTTCTGTGAGTATTCACTCGGAGTGAGTGGAGTCAGCACCAGAGGCACATTCCCGAAAAGTCTGACCAGATCGAAATAATAGTTGGCCCTCAGAAACTTTGCCTCGGCTGAATACCTTCTTTTCAGATTATCCTCGCCGGCGAAGTCGATATCAGGAAGCCTTTTAAGCAGCAGGTTTGCCCTGTATATTCCTGTATAGTATTTATACCATAGCGCCTCGTATCCGATATAGGCAGGGTCCATTTCATGCTGATCGATATTTACCAGACCGGGAATATCGTTAGCATTGCTCCCCCCTCCGTAGCAGTTATCTGAGGCCATCTCACCAACAACTTCGAACGGGACGTTCTGATTACGTGGTGTTCCCCACTGAAGAACATCGTATACGGCTACAAGGGCCATAAATGCATCTTCCTTATTCTGGTAAAAGTTCTTCTCGACAAGTTTTGTCAGCGGATCGAGTTCCAGAAAATCTTTTCCGCATGAGGCTGTCAGAGCAACCAGAGCGACGACGGCAATTGTCTTTTTCATCATCATTTCCCGGAGTTTTAGAATACTATGTTAGCACCCATCATTAATGTCCGTGGCTGTGGATAGATTCCACGGTCAATACCAGTATTGAACACCCAGTAGGCTGAGCCAATCTCCGGATCGAATCCTTTGTATCCGGTGAGCGTAATGAGATTCTGGGCGGTTATATAGAGTCGTATCTTATTGATCTCTGAACCCGGCAGGGGTATTTTTCCTAAGGTATAGCCAAGGGTCAGGTTTTTAAGTCGTATATAAGATCCATTCCCGATATAGAATGAGGAGGGTTTTGAGAAATTACCATTGGGGTCGGAAATAGTAAGTCTGGGGAATGTATCTGAACTACCCGTACCTGTCCATCGTTTTTCCACTGAACGTTCCCAGTTACTTGAAGGGAGGTCGTACCGCCTTGTACCGTTGAATATCTGGTTACCGGCAACGCCCTGGAAAAACAGAGTCAGATCGAAATTCCTGTAATCAGCGGTAAGATTCAGACCAAAAACAAAGTCGGGGTTGGGATCACCTATCATATCGCGGTCAAGGCTGTTGATTATTCCATCATCGTTGAGGTCGAGATACCTGAAATCGCCCGGTTGTGCATTTGGTTGAATTTTGCTGCCACTGCTGCTTACATGGGCATTTACCTCGTCAACACTCTGGAAGATTCCGTCTGTCACATATCCATAGAAGAAACCTATCGGGAATCCCTCTTTTGCCATTGTAACATTCGACATTGCAGTAGCGACACCGGCACCATTCAGCAATTTCTCCTGGTTTCCTATGTAAGTCATTTTGTTTCTGTTGAAAGCACCATTCAGACTGATCTTGTAGCTGAATTCTCCGATACGGTCAGTATATCCGGTTTCAATCTCGACACCCTTATTGACAACATTACCAGCGTTGGAGGCAGGTGGATTATTACCTACGAGTGAAGGAATCGGCACGTTGGGTATCAGAATATCCTTGGTCTCCTTCCTGTAGATATCAACTATAAGTGAGAACCTGTTTCTCAATGCATTAAGGTTAAAGCCAAGGTTAAATTGTTCGGTTGTCTCCCATCTCAGCTCCGGGTTTGCAATTCGTTCGGGAGCCGATCCGGGATAGATTACCGGATCATCACCAAATGTGTATCGGTAAAATGAAGAGAGGGTAGATATGTAAGCAAAGTTTTCGATATTGTCGCTTCCATTTCGTCCCCAGCCGGCACGCAGTTTCAGGTAGTCGATAAAGGTGAATCGTTCCATAAAATACTCATCAGAAATATTCCATCCCAGTGAGACAGATGGGAAGTATCCGAATTTATTGCTGTCTCCGAATTTTGAAGATCCGTCCATCCTGAAAATTAGAGTGGCCATATACTTATTCCTGAAATCATAATTTACCCTTCCGAAATATGAAAGAAGGGCGGTATGATCCATTCCTCCGGCAGTGATTGCACTAAGCTGATTAGTAGCCATATCGAGATAGGCGAATCTGTAATCATCAATAAGAAGGGTATTCTTCGACCCGTACAGGTTCTCAAACCTGTACTTCTGTGCAGTAGTACCGGCAAGTGCATCAACGGTGTGGTTTCCAAAGCTCTTATAGTAGGAGATTACATTCTCCAGGTTCCAGGTGAACCATCTGTTCAGTCCTTTTGACACTGAGGGGATATCATTTTTGATGTTGGATGTGATATAGTACTCAGGAGTATAATTATCATCCATACCGTACGCAAGATCGATACTGTATGACGATTTGAATTTCAGACCCCTTGCCAGGTTGAGTTCGCCGTACAGGTTTCCGACCAGTTTATCAACCTGTGAACTGGCAAAAAGGTAATTGAGAGCAGCAACCGGATTGACAATCTCCTGCGATGCGAAACCGGAAGTACCCCATGAACCATCCTCATTTCTTACAGGTGTAACAGGATCGAGGTTTACAGCCCTTCCAAGAGGGGATCCCCACTCGAGATTGGGAGTAACACCCCTTCTTGTAATATGGGTATAGGCAAGATTTTGTCCGATTACAATCTTGTCATTGAAAGCATCATGATTACTGTTAAAACGGAGGGTATACCTTTCAAAGTTTGACTTGTCCCTGGCAACGATGCCATCCTGTGAGAAATAGGAGAATGATGAAGAGTATGATGATTTGTCTGTTCCGCTGGTAAGAGATGCCTGAATATTCATAACCGGGGCATTCCTGTAGAACACCTCCTCCTGCCAGTCGGTACCGGCAGATAGCTTCAGAAGATCTGCCTGACTGAATGGCAGAGGCAGCTTGTCATTATAGTATGCTTCGTTAAGAAACTGAGCATACTCCCTGGCATTGAGAAGATCCATCTTTTTCCATGGATTCTGAAGTCCATAGTACATATCGTAGGAGAGTGTTGCGGGCTGGCCTTTCCTGCCCTGCTTTGTAGTAACAAGAATGACCCCATTTGCACCCCTGGTACCATAAATTGCGCTTGAGGCAGCATCCTTCAGAACCTCAATACTGGCAATATCGCCCGGGTTAAGATAATCCATCCCACCTACCGGAACACCGTCGACAATAACAAGTGGCTGTGCCCCTGATGGAGAAGAAATACCCCGGATCCTTATACTGATATCATCGCCGGGCTGTCCTGAGTTTCCCATTATAAGTATGCCGGCGGTCTTTCCCTGCAGGGCCTGCTCGAATCTGAGGTTCGATCCCTTTCCGATTTCGGCCTCCCCAATCGATGAAATTGATCCTGTTACCAGGCTTTTCTTCTGATAACCATAACCGATAACTACAAGTTCGTCAATAAGAAGGCTTGATAAATCGAGGGATATAATAATATCTCCTGCCCCCCGAACGATCTCCTCCCGAGTCTCAAAGCCTACGAATGAAAATACCAGTGTGTCATTAAGAGTTGCACGAATTGAGAATTCACCTTCATTACCGGCAGATGTACCTACAGTGCTTCCCTTAATGAAGATTGTTGCCCCGGGCAGCGACGATCCGTCTGCAGCCGAGATAACCTTTCCGGATACCAGTACCTGTTGACCCAGTATATAGGTAACCGGCATTATCAGGCAGAAAAGGATAAGGAATAATCTTTTCATTTTCGAGTAAGGTTTGGGTTTGACCTATTAATGCAAATTTCGCTTCAAATAAGATATGATCAGCTGTCAAGGCAACATCAAAAACTCAACAGCGGGCATCTGTCACCTCAACATAAAATCAACATCCATATGGAATATACTGGATAACTGAAATTTAGCAAACTAAAAAATACTCTGCTACTACAACAATCACAACACATGCCTGGTTCGGCAGCAATCAAAAATTATTGAGATAAACAGTCAGGTTCTTATCATGTGGGAGGTTCAGCTTATTTCGCAACCTGTAGCGGCTGATTTCAACGCTTCTGACTGAGATTCTCAGAAGCGGGGCGATCTCTTTTGAGGAGAGGTTCATTCTGAGATATGCGCAAAGCCTCAGGTCCCTTGATGTCAGGTTTTTGTGTTCTGTTTTAAGCCTGTTAAGGAAGTTCTCATGAATCTCATCAAAATTCTTCTCGAAAATCATCCAGTTCTCCTCGTTGTTGAGATCTCTGTCAATTTTCTTCAGGATATCTCGAACTATAACGTTTCTTTTTTCAATATCGTTCACCTCCTTGACTGCCATCAGCCTCTCCCTGACATCAAGAAGCATCTTGTTCTTCTGAACAAGTTCCATTGTTGAGTTGGCAATCTGCTGTGTTTTAAGCCTGTTTTCGTTTACAAGCTGTTCATTCTTGATGACAATAATCTTCTGCTCGGCCATCTCCGCTTTTTTCTGCAATTCAATATTCTTCTGCAACATTCTCTTTTCCTGTAGCAGTTTTTCTTTCCTTTGGATTCGCTTGATATTCTTTCTTACCATGAATACCGCAAGAACGCCAAGCAGAAGAGCGATCAATGAGTATATAAGATAAGCATACCATCGTCTGAACCAGGGGGGAAGTATCTCGAATTTCAGGGTTGCGGTTCCTGCGGAATAGCGACCTGAAATATCTGACACAAGAATATCGATTCTGTATTCCCCCTCCCTTAACCCGTTAAGCTCAATCGTTCGCAGTCCCTGGGGTACTTTGTAATCCCTGCCGTTAAAGTTGTAGGATATTGAAATGTTTCCGGGGTTTTCAAACAGGGGTATCCCAAGTTCAATCAGGATTGAATTCTGGCTGAATGGAATCAAAATATCGCGACCGATAAATTCTGTTTCCGTTAGTTCTGTCCTTGTATTGGCGTAGTGGGTGAATGTGTAAAACTTCCGGACAGCAACAGGTATACCTTCCTGAAAGAACGGGATATTGCTTCTGTTATAGAGATAGAAGCCCTCTTCAAACCCGATGATGCAGAGTTCATCGTCAATAATATGAACATTCTCAAAGGCAGGAATAAAAGTATTGGACAGTGGTCTGAACAACTCCGACTCTGAATAGGTAACAGAGTCATCTTCCAGGACAAACAGCGACATACCCCCGTCTGAGAATAGAAATATTCTGCCTGACCTGTCCTGAATCAGCTTGGTAATTGGCTGATCAGTATCAAATATACTGTTATAAAACAGGTTTCTTTCCATCATTCCTGTCAGATTGCTGTAGGTGTATATCCCGTCTGTCGTCGCAAAATGAACCTTGCCATCTATTCTGACCAGCTCGTTGAAAACGTCTGACGGTAGTCCTTTCGACGAATCGAAGAATGTCACTGACCTGATACCGGAAAATTCGTCATTGAAAGCAACCCTGAATACACCTTTATAGCCATGGCTTATCCAAAGGTTGCCAGCATCGTCAAACTCCAGAACCCTTGATGATTCCTGAAAGCCCTCGAGCCTAACAGTTTCCGGGGTTCCCCTTTCAAAATTGAGGTGATAGAGCCCGGCATATGTTCCGAGCACAAAATGACCGGGTTTACGCGGAACCGGCTGCAACTTCCAGCAGCCTTTTATATCTGCAATGCTTACGGCATTTCCCCCTCTGATTTCAAACAGACCATTATGGTGAAGGCAGAAGAGTCTGTCATTGTATTCAAAGAAACTCCAGACCTGTCCGATAGTGTTTTCAACCAGTTGGTAATTAAAACTCCCTTCATCTTCCTTCAGCACATAGGCACCGGTATTTGTGCCAATATAAAGTACTCCTCTGTGAATAACCGATGCATATCCGGCTCCCAGAATACCCCTTCCGGCAAGCTGGGTAAACGGCGAATTGATTTTGAGGTAGTCAATACCACGGTCGAGTCCCAGCCACAGGTTCTTCTCAAGATCGATTGCTATGCTGAGTACAGTATTATTCTGTAGTCCTGAATCCTTGTTCAGGGACTTAACAACATTGCCCTCCCTGTCTGATATAATGATTCCGTTGCTGACAGTACCGAAAATATACTCGCCCGTTGAGGTTTCGGCGGCGCAGTAAAGTGAAAACTTCTTCAGGTGCCTGTTTACCTGAGTGTTCCATGCCTTCCAGGCTCCACCCTCATATATAAATAGTCCGTCGCTCTGGGTACCAACAAATAGTCTCCCGTTATGATGACTTACCATCCATATTTCGTGACGCGAAAAGTAATCACCTCCATCAACCAGTTTCAATTGATCGTTTGACAAGGTTTTAAGTCCGACACCTGCATCCTCAACATAATAGAGTCCGTTACTGGTAAAGGAGAACCTGAACGATTTCTCGGGTGTGATTATTCTCTCGAACTCATTCTCCCTGAATACCATTATCCTTTCAACCGTTTGAACATATATCCGGTTATTAAGTTCGATTATTCTCCATACATCCGTAAAATCGCGATAACGGGCCGGCACCTTTTCGATCCATGAATTGAACTGATAATTGCCTTTTTCGTCAGGAACAATCGTGCCAAAATCAGCGAAAGCGCCGGCCATAACGCGATTACCCGAAATAAGTCCGAGACTTCTTACAACCGATCCGTTAGGAATATTGACTTTCCCCCATACATAACCATCAAACCACAGCACGACACCCAGGTTACCGAACCACATATTGTGATTATCATCCTGCACGATGCACCAGTTTTGTGTATTTGCATCATAGGTGGTCTTGTTGTAATTTACGATAAATGGGGTCCCTGCCCTTTCAATATTACTGCCATAGGCGGCAATACCGGTAACGAGAAAGAAGCCGGTCAGCAATATTCCCAATAGCAGCCTTATTTGCATAAGCCTCAGTCCTGTATGTTAAATCGCTATCGCGTTGTATTATAATAAAGCCGTGAAATATTTGAAGCGTTCACAACCGGTATCCTGAGCACGGTGGCGTCGAGGTCGACCGTCAGTTTTGTTCCCGGTTCGGGCCAGAGGGTGAAATCCCTGTCAGACGAGAAGATAAGGAGTCCGATCTGCTGCCCGGCGGGTATAACCTGGTCGTCGGGTTCAAATTCAAAGGTCATCTCATAGAACTCTCCGGGAACCAGGGGTTTGCTCTCGCGTATGGAGGCATGATTCTGCAGGTCGGCCCATCCGCGGGTAATTATATTGTCGGTTATTCTGGCATTGGCGCCGCTGTTCCATGGCAACGACACCAGGCACACCGACAGGTTTACCGCCGGTTTATTGCTGGCTGCCCTGATGGTAATTGACGGAACTCCCGAGATGTGAACAGCCTCCTTCAGTACCGGTGTCAGAAACAATAACCTGTGATCGGTCCATTCAGCCTGCGAAAGCACCTGCACACCAAATGAGTAGTTGTCGGTTATTGTCTCCATCCCCTGCCCTGGTACCTTTGCAGTCACCATCGTACCGGTTTCGGGTGCTCCCTTTGTAAGGTAGAAGTCGACATAGCTGGCAGCGGGGTTAGGATAGTCATCGTATGGTGTGGGGTTCTGGCGGTCGTCAGCTTCCCTTACTATCCAGGCCTTAGGATCATTTTCAACACCGTTCTGAATTCCGAAGAGGTACCTCGTAAACCACCTGTTCATCATTTTAAAAGGGGGTTCGCCGCCATGACCACCCTGGTGATAATAGATCTGAAGCGGAACACCCTTCTCCTTCAGAACCTTAATAAACCGGTAGCTGTGGCTTGGCACAACGTTCCAGTCGTTAAAGGCGTGCGCCATAAGGGTAGCCGCCTTATAGGGCTTCATGTAGGTCATATAGTCGCGCTTCTCCCAGAAATCATTATAGTCGCCGTAAACCCTGTCCATACCCTCTGCCATCTCCTTGTCGCGCACATTGCAGTTGCAGTATTCGCGCACATCGGGATTTGACTGGATGAAATCATACAGGAAGTCAATATCCTCGCCAAGCCATCCGCCGGGGTGCCTGACCAGCCCGTTCGACCTGTAGTAGTGCCAGTAGGATGTATTCGGTGCAATTGGAATAATTGCTTCCAGTCCCTCCACACCGGTTGTGGCGGCTGCAAACGGAATGGTTCCGTTATACGATGTACCGGTCATTCCAACCTTACCTGTTGTCCAGTAGGCTTTTACCTCCTCATTTCCATCGGGTGTAGTGTATCCCTTAGCCCTTCCGTTAAGCCAGTCGATTACCGCCTTCGGGGCAAGTGCCTCGATTTCGGTTCCAACAGTGGGACAGCCCTGCGAGAGGCCTGTTCCGGGGGCCGATGAATGGACAACAATAAATCCGTATGGAACCCAGGTGCGTATCTGTGAATTGGAAATAACCGGTCGCTCGCCGCGTCGGACAATGTCGGGTGCATGAACCCTGACAGGGGGAACTGTGTTGAGTTCCTGCTTCACGTTCCAGCGGTATGGCACCGCACCCGAAGCGGTTCCTGCAAAATAGGGACTCGATTCATATATTACAGGCAGTTTAAGGCCTTCGGTTTCTGTCTGTTTCGGGCGGGTCACGGCCACATGCATGCGGTCGGGTTTACCGTCGCCGTCGGAATCGAAGGTTGTCTCAACCCACAGGTCGTGGCGTATCCAATCCTCCTGATTCTCGAAGGCCGGTACCTTCTGTGCCTCACCATCGACAAAGACCGGAACAGCCTTCTGCTGCTGCGCCTGTTGTGCCGGGGCGTTCCGCGTCTGCCGGCGCTGTGCATTTGTCTCATTCTGAACAAAGAATAGCACTGCGATAAGCAGTACTGTAACCTTCAGTAAATTCTTCATAGTTGTTTAATGTCTTATTTGAACTTAATCAATAGCTGGTAACAAATCTAACCATTTTTTTAATTATCGGAATTCAGGAATCCGGCAGCAAAAATCCGTTGAACACATGGTAAGAGCCAATAAATTTTGACTAATATTATTTCAAATTCCAAAACAGGGAAGCAGCAATGAACCGCGCCTCGCAAATAACTGATTTAAAGCAGATTGGCGGAGAGCCATGGGATGTGATAATTATTGGAGGCGGAGCCACCGGGCTGGGTATTGCCCTCGATGCCGCCACCAGGGGTTACAAAACCCTTCTGCTCGAAAAGAACGACTTTGCATCGGGCACCTCATCGCGAAGCACCAAACTGGTGCACGGCGGGGTGAGGTACCTCGCAAAAGGAGACCTGTTGCTGGTTATTGAAGCCCTCCGCGAAAGGGGCCTTATGCTCAGGCATGCACCACATATCACCGGCAACCGCGAGTTCATAGTGCCTGTATACTCATGGCATGAAGCTGCAAAATACTACCTGGGTCTCAAATTCTACGATTTTCTTGCCGGAAGACTAAGCCTTGGGAAATCATATTTCATCGGCAGCAGAAAGGTTGCTGAACGGCTGCCACTTATCAGAACCGATAAGCTTAATGGAGGAATTGTCTATCACGACGGCTGTTTCGACGATGCCCGCATGGCGGTGTGGCTGGCCTGTGAGGCGAGGGCCTGCGGCGCCGTGGTGCTCAACTACTTCCCGGTTACAGGGTTGCTGAAAGTTGGCAGCGGCCACATTTCCGGGGTAAGGGCGACCGACAGCATGACCAGGCGCGATTACCTCTTCAATGCGTCGGTGGTAATAAACGCCACCGGCGTATTTGCCGACACCATACACCAGTTCGATAATCCCCTTGCCAGACCGGCCATCAGGCCCAGCCAGGGGGTGCATATCGTCCTCGACAGTTCATTTCTGGGCGG
>Ga0116204_1001008_pt1 | contig 15912 bp, 17 predicted proteins | sample LakKivwa52mmetaG_FD_94481 | JGI IMG/M metagenome (GOLD analysis project Ga0116204, IMG submission 94481) | Anoxic lake water microbial communities from Lake Kivu, Rwanda to study Microbial Dark Matter (Phase II) - Lake Kivu water 52m metaG | ecosystem: Environmental > Aquatic > Freshwater > Lake...
GGTCATGGGTCGGGTCATAGGGCGATGTCCTAATTCTGTTGCTATAGGATTACAGTAAAAATCCCCCTAAATCCCCCTTTAGAAAAGGGGGACTTGCAAGACCCCATCCTGTTTTCCCCCCTTTTCTAAAGGGGGGTCAGGGGGGATTTTAATTATCGGGGTGGCCAAAATCGGTCATGATCGTTTCAGTCCTAGGAGCATAACGCCCCTACGAGTTCTATTCCTGGGCCAGTGATGACACTTCCGGCGGCTGCGATCCTGCCTGCTGCACGTAGTAGAGGCGGTTCAGACCGTTCAGGAAGGCCCGGGCGCTGGCGGTGACGATGTCCGGGTCCACCCCCCGGCCGGTGACGATGTTGCCGTCCTCTTCCAGTTTCACCGTGATCTCCCCCAGGGCGTCGGTGCCGCCGGTGATGGAGCTGACGGAAAATTTCAGCAGCCGGCACTCGGATTTGGTCAGATGGGTGATGGCCTTGAAGGTGGCATCAATAGGTCCGTCCCCGAAACTGGAATACCGGTGCACCTGGCCGTCGATCTCCAGTTTTACCGTAGCCGTGGGTTTGGCCATGGTACCGGTGAGTACCACCAGTTCCACCAGTTTGTAGTGCTCGGGCACCGACCGGCGCAGGACCTCCATTTCCACCAGGCTCTCCAGGTCTTCATCGAAGATCTGCTTCTTGCGGTCGGCCAGATCCTTAAACCGCACGAAGACCCGGCCCAGATCCTCATCATTCAAGGCATAGCCCATCTTCTTCAGCTTATCCCGCAGGGCGTGGCGGCCGGAGAGTTTCCCCAAAGGCAGGCTGCTCTCTTTGATGCCGATGGATTGGGGCGTCATGATTTCAAAGGTGCTGGCCTCTTTCAAGACTGCGTCCTGATGAATCCCCGACTCATGGGCAAAGGCGTTGGCCCCCACAATGGCCTTGTTGGGCTGCACGATCATGCCGGTGAGTTTGCTCACCAACCGGCTGGTGGGATAGATGTGCTGGGTGACGATATCCGTGTAAAAATCAAAGAAGTCCTTGCGGGTGGCCAGGGCCATGACCACCTCTTCCATGGAGGTGTTGCCGGCCCTTTCCCCGATACCATTGATGGTGCACTCCACCTGCAGGGCGCCGTTCTGGATGGCGGCCAGGGAATTGGCCACCGCCAGGCCCAGGTCGTTATGGCAGTGAACGCTGATAACGGCCTTGTGAATATTCGGGATGTGCTCGGTCAGATACTTTATCTTGGCCCCGAATTCTCCGGGGATGGCGTATCCCACGGTATCGGGAAAGTTCACCGTGGTGGCCCCGGCGTCGATGACCGCAGTAAACACCTGGGCTACATAATCCAGGTCGCTGCGGGAGGCGTCCATGGCGGAAAATTCTACGTTAGAAGTATAGCGGCAGGCGTGTTTAACCGCGGCCACGGCCTCTTCCAGCACCTGCTCCCGGGATTTTCCCATCTGGTACTTCAGATGAATGTCGGAAGTGGAAATAAACGTGTGAATACGCGGGTTTTCCGCCTCTCTGACGGCTTCCCAGGCCGCGTCGATATCGTCTTTTTTAGCCCGGGCCAGACCGGCGATCTGGGGACCGCGGATTTCACGGGCAATGGTGCGCACCGCCTCCAGATCGCCCGGAGAGGCAAAGGGAAAACCGGCCTCGATGACGTCCACCTGCATCATGGCCAGGTGGCGGGCAATCTGTATCTTTTCCCGGGTATTGAGACTTGCTCCCGGGGATTGCTCCCCATCCCGCAAGGTGGTATCGAAAATAATGACTTTTTGAGCCATGGTATTTACTCCTTGGGACCGGACTCGGTCGCAATGGCAATGTTGCCGAAAGGAGCGGGGGACGTAACCTTATCCCCCCTATCCTCATAGATTTTCCGGAATATCAGTTAATTGTCAGTGTGTTGGGAGGATGGCGGCCCCTGAGGGAGCATGATCATCACCCCTCCCGGCACAGGGGCGGGGAAATCCGCCCGATCCGGGGAACAATTTGAAAGAACTGATAAACCAGGAATTTTCGGCAACGTTTATTGTTCTTGGGGACCCCGGACGGGCTGAGGCGCGAGGGCGCGGCGTTAAGAGGCTTCCGAGGTCTTGGTTTCCAGGCCTTCTGTCTCTTGAGTATCTGGTTCTTTCCTCCTCCTCCAGAGGAGGAGCAGGGTGAGGAGCGGCCCGGAAACGACATAGGTGGCCATGAGCAAACAACTCATGATCTTGGGCTCGATGGCGACCACCAGGAAGAGCAGGACTGCCCCGACCAGCACGGGAAAAGGCTTGCGTTTGAAAAGTTCGAACTTCTTGAAACTGTAATATTTTATATTACTCACCATCAGGAAGGACAGGACATAGATCATAATCAGGATCAGTATATGACGGTTTGGGGCCCATTCCCCTAATACATAGTACATCAGGATGGACGTGGCCACCATGGTGGCTGCCGCAGGGATGGGCAGACCGTTGAAATATCGGGGATCGATATCGCCGATCTGGACATTGAAGCGGGCCAGGCGCAGGGCGCCGCAGACCACGAACAGGAAGGCGGCCACCCAGCCGTAGCGGCCGTAGGGCTGCAGGGCCCAGAAATAAACGATGAGTGCCGGGGCCACGCCAAAGGCCACCAGATCGGCCAGGGAATCGTACTGCACCCCGAAGTTGGAAGAACTGTCGGTCATGCGGGCGACGCGGCCGTCCAGACCGTCCAGGATGAGTGAGACCAGCACGGCCAAAGCGGCGACCTCGAAATTGCCGTTGATGGCCTCGATGATGGCATAAAAGCCGGCAAAGAGGCTGGCTGTGGTAATGAGGTTGGGCAGGATATAAATGCCCCGGAATTTCCGGCGCTCTCTCGGTTTCCTTCTCCGCCTGGTCATGACCATCTCCCTAAAATACTGCTCCCGGCTTTGACTTTCTGGCCGATCCGCACCAGCACCTGACACTCCTCCGGGAAATAGAGATCAACCCGGGAGCCGAAGCAGATAAGGCCCACCCGCTCACCCCGGTCCACCTGTTCCCCTTCCCGGACATAGGAAATGATGCGGCGCGCCAACAAGCCGGCGATTTGGACCATGACGACATCGGCGCCGTCCGGGGTCCGCAGGTGTATTGCCAACTGCTCGTTTAGGTCCGGCGCCTCGGGGCGGTTGGCGGCCAGGTACTGGCCCGGCTGATAGCTCATGGCCTTGATTTGGCCGGCCACCGGCGCCCGATTGACGTGGACATCAAAAACATTCATGAATATGCTTAGCTTTTGGGCCGACTGCTTAAGAAAATGGTCCTCCCGGACCCGCTCCAGAGAAATTATGCGCCCGTCGGCCGGGGAAATGATAACTCCCGGTTCCGCTGGCACCAGCCGCTCCGGATCCCGGAAAAAATAAGCCAGAAAGAGGGTCAGAACCAGACCAAGGCCTGACAGGAACCCACCGGTCCATAAGCCCAGGAGAAAAATGGCCGCACCCAGGAGGATGAAACGATACCCAGGACGGGCAATGGGCCCGGTGCGCTCTTTCATGATGGTACCTCAAATATATTCATGCCGCACTCGGCTTTCAGCCCTCAGGATTAAAAAAACGATAGGCGTTCAGCTTCCAGTAAGAACAAAAATGGCCATGGCCAGGTTTCTTATTATTCGTGCCCAAGTTTAACTCGGGCACGAGTGTCAATCCCCCCTGCCCCCCTTTAAAAAAGGGGAGGATGAGGCGGGCTTTTAAAAGTCCCCCTTTTGTAAAGGGGGATTTAGGGGGATTTTCACCGTAAAACCGGAAACTGAAAACCGTATTACTTTCTCTGCAGCCAGCCCATCATGCTCCGGAGCTTCTGGCCCACGGCCTCGATGGGATGCTCGGCTTCCTGTTTGCGCAGGGCATTGAACACCGGGCGTTTGGCCTGGTTTTCCAGGATCCATTCCCGGGCGAACTCGCCGTCCTGGATTTCCCTCAGAATCTGGAACATCTCCTCCCGGGTCTCCTCGGTGATGATGCGTCTGCCCCGGGTGTAATCGCCGAATTCAGCAGTGTCGGACACGGAATAACGCATATAGCTGATACCGCCCTGGTAAAACAGGTCCACGATGAGCTTGAGTTCATGGAGGCACTCGAAATAGGCGATCTCGGGCTGATACCCGGCCTCCACCAGGGTATCGAAACCGGCCTTCACCAGTTCGGAGACGCCGCCGCAGAGGACCGCCTGTTCCCCGAACAGATCCGTTTCGGTCTCTTCCTGGAAGGTGGTCTCGATGACCCCGGCCCGGGTGGCGCCGATGCCCTTGGCGTAGGCCAGCGCAGTGGCCAGGGCCTGACCAGAAGCGTCCTGGTGGATAGCCACCAGGGAGGGGACGCCGGCCCCTTTCTCGTATTCGCTGCGCACCAGATGCCCCGGCCCCTTGGGGGCCACCATGACCACATCAACCTGGGGGTCGGGAATGATCTGACCGAAATGAATGTTAAAACCATGGGAAAACAATAACGTTTTCCCTGACCCCATATGAGGTTTCAGGTCATTCTCATACAAATGGGCCTGGACATGATCCTGGGTCAGGATCTGAATCACCTGGCACTGTTGGGCCGCTTCCGCCGCGCTCACCGGGGTGAAGCCATACTTCAGGGCCAACTCGTGGTTGGGGGTGTTGGGAACCTCGGCAACGACCACCTGCACACCGCTGTCCCGCAGGTTCAGGGCCTGGGCATGGCCCTGGGAGCCGAAGCCGATGACGGCCACCTTTTTTCCTTGGAGAACGTTGAGATTCGCATCTGCGTCATAGTAGATTTGCATGTTTACTGTCCTTATTACCTGTCCACGGCCCGAGCTTTCTCAGGCCGCTGATTTTTTGGCGGTAGTGCTTCGTGGCCTTTTCGAGATTTCCTTTTCAAGAAAATCAAGCCGGGCTTTTTGTTCATGAAATTTCTGCCCGATATCTTCCAGAGACCTATTAATTACTCCTTTTTGGTCCGCTGCATGGCCAGGGACCCGGTGCGCACCACTTCCTGGATGCCGATGGTCTTGAGCAGCCCCAGGACCGCGTTTAATTTTTCCGAGGTGCCGGTTATTTCCAGGGTATAGGTGTTGGGGCTGACATCCACCACCCGGCAGCGGAAGATATCGGCAATACGCAGCACTTCGGCCCGCTGGCGGTCTTCGGCCTTGACCTTGACCAGGGCCATTTCCCGCTCCACGTGGTCAGTGGGGGTCAGATCCACCACCTTGATGACATTGATGAGTTTGCGCAACTGCTTGATGATCTGCTCTATGATCATTTCATTGCCCGCGGTGACCAGGGTAATGTGGGAGACTTCCTGATTCATGGTGGCGGCCACACACAAACTTTCAATATTGAACCCCCGGCCGCTGAAAAGCCCGGTTACCCGGGAAAGAACCCCGGGTTCATTGTCCACCGAAACCGAAATCACATGTCGCATAATTCGCTTCCCTTTGGGTCAAGTTGGCTTTCAGCGATCAGCAATCAGCTTTCAGCAAAAACGAAAAGTTACGCAGGTTTCAATAAGGATACAAGGATCCTTCGAGTATGCGAAATTATTAAATTCAATTTGTAAGCTGACGGCTGAAAGCTGACCGCTGAACGCCTTCTAAGTCAATAACATCTTGTGCATGGGCGCGCCGGCCGGCACCATGGGCATGACGCACTCTTCCGGGGCCACCCGGAAGTCCATGAGCACGGGTTTGCGGGTATTGATGGCCTCCCGGATGACCGGCTCCACCTCTTCCGGCTTTTCGGCCCGCAATCCTAAAGCCCCGTAGGCCTCGGCCAGTTTGACGAAGTCCGGGGACCACATGGGAGTCTGGCTGTAGCGCCGGTCGTAGAAAAGCTGTTGCCACTGGCGGACCATGCCCAGAAAGCTGTTATTGAGGATGGCCACCTTCACGGGCAGGTCATATTCCACCGCAGTGGCCAACTCCTGGATATTCATCTGGATGCTGCCGTCCCCGGCAATATCGATGACCAGGTCGTCCGGACAGGCTACCTGGGCCCCGATGGCCGCGGGGAAACCGTAGCCCATACAGCCCAGGCCGCCGGAACTGAGCCAGCGGTTGGGGCGGTTGATGTGATAGAACTGGGCCGCCCACATCTGGTTCTGGCCCACTTCGGTGCTAATGATGGCGTTCCCCTGGGTCAGTTCGTAGAGTTTTTCCACCACGAACTGGGGCTTCAGATCGCCGCTGGCGCGGTCATAGGTCAAGGGGTGCTCCCTCTTCCACTGATCGATTTCGGCCAGCCAGGCCTGGTGCGCCGGGGACAATTCCCGGGGAGTCGGGACCTGGGCGACCACCAGTTCATTGAGCTGGCTCAGGGCGTCCTGGCAATCCCCCACGATGGGAATGTCCACCACCACGTTTTTACTGATGGAGGTGGGGTCGATGTCGATGTGGATAATCTTGGCATGGGGCGCGAACTCTTCGATCTTGCCGGTGACCCGGTCATCGAAGCGGGAGCCGATGGCGATGAGGACATCCGCATGGTGTACCGACATGTTGGCAAAATAGGTGCCATGCATGCCCAGCATGCCCAGCCAGAGCCGGTGTGGGGCCGGGAAGCCGCCCAACCCCATGAGGGTGGTGGTCACCGGAATCTCCAGGGACTGGGCGAACTTGGTCAGTTCTTCAGAGGCCTTGGAGAGAATCACCCCGCCCCCGGCGTAGATCACCGGCCGGTGCGCCTTAAGAATCAGGTCCAGGGCCTTTTTTATCTGCTTGGGATTGGCGTGGTAGTTCGGGTTATAGCTCTTGATCCGCACCCGCTCCGGAAACTTGGGCACGGTTTGGCCCTGAATAACGTCCTTGGGCAGATCCACCAAGACCGGCCCCGGCCGCCCGGTGCGGGCGATGTGAAAGGCCTCATGGATGATCCGGGCCAGGTCGTCCACATGTTTCACCAAATAATTGTGTTTGGTGCAGGGGCGGGTGATACCCACTATATCCACCTCTTGAAAGGCGTCGTTGCCGATGAGGGGTGTGGGCACCTGGCCGGTGAACACCACCATGGGAATGGAGTCCATATACGCCGAGGCGATGCCCGAAACCGTGTTGGTGGCCCCGGGGCCGGAGGTCACCAGACAGACCCCCACCTTGCCGGAAGCCCGGGAGTAGCCATCCGCGGCATGGGCCGCCCCCTGCTCGTGGCGCACTAAAAAATGTTTGATAAAGGGAGCACGGGTCAACTCATCATAAATATCCAGGACCACGCCGCCGGGGAAACCGAAAATATGCTTCACGCCCTCGCGTTCCAGACACTTGAGAAAAATCTGACTACCGGTCAATTTCATACTGATCTTTCCTTTGCCCGATAATGGGCCAAAATCTGTTCTATCCTATCTCTTCCTGCCAACTTTAATTTCTGGATGCGGCGACGTTCTACAGTTTCATCGGCGGTAAGGTAAGACCGCCGATTGAACTCCTCCAATTGCCGTTCAAAATCCTGATGTTCTGCTATACGGCGCTGCAACTCCGGATCATGGTCGATCCAGCGAGCCACCAACTCTTCATCAGCCTTTTCCATGATTCCCTCGCGGACAATTCATGTCATTGTATCAAAAAATGTTATTACATATTTTTAACTTAAGCAAGATTTTTTATCAGGGTGCCGCCTGCAGCCGGGGAATTACCGGCAACGGCGCCCAGTTCACCATAGCTCCCGGAACCTCAGGCATATCCGGCTTGTCTTATGGTTTTTGCGGCAAGCTGTCGGTTGCCAGGCAAGTGTTTAATAAAAAAGATCTTGACGCCGGCTCAATCGCAGCTTATTATAAACATTAGTTCATATGTCAAGAAAAACCAGTTATGCCTCGAACTTTAGCATTAACAGAGTTTTTTTCCAAGCATCGTTAAGCCACTATTGACCCCGGCGGGCACCAGAGCGGCTCCTGGGGTCAACTTTTGGGGTACTACGATAAGGAAGGCAGAAGCATGAGTAAGATTGCAGTAAGCAGTGAAGGGCCGTCCCTGGACGATCAGGTGGACCCCCGGTTCGGCCGGGCTGCCGGGTTCGTGGTGGTGGACCCGGAAACCATGGTCACCGAGTATATCGATAATGGCCGCTCCCAGGTGATGGCTCAGGGGGCGGGAATCCAGGCTGCGGAGCTTATAGCCCGGGCTGGAGTAAGCTGGGTGCTCACCGGTTTCGTGGGGCCCAAGGCGTTTCAGGCCCTGAACGCAGCCGGCGTTCAGGTGGCCCAAAACCTGGAGGGGCTGACGGTGCGCCAGGCCGTGGAGCGTTTTAAAAGCGGCGAGGTGGCCGGGGCCGCGACGGCCGACCGGAGGTAAGACCGTGATTGTGGCGGTGGCAAGCGGTAAAGGCGGCACCGGCAAGACCACGGTGACCGCTTCCCTGGCCTCTCTCTGGGAAGGTCCCTTGATTGGCGTGGACCTGGATGTGGAAGAGCCCAACCTGCATCTCTTTCTGCACCCGATCCTGACAGGTGAAGAAACGGCTCATCTCACGATACCGGTGGTGGACGAGGCCACATGCACCTATTGTGGCGCCTGCAGCGAACTCTGTCAGTTCAAGGCCATCAGCGTCATGGGCCGATTGATCCTGACCTTCCCGGAGATGTGCCATGGCTGCGGCGGCTGCCTGGCCGTGTGTCCGGAAAAGGCCATCACTCCGGGACAACGGGAACTGGGGGAAATCACCTGGGGCACGGCGGGCCGCCAGGGTTTCCTCATGGGCCGGCTGCGCCTCGGCGAAGCCATGAGCCCGCCCCTGATGCGTCTGGTGAAGGCCAGGCTGGAGCAGATGCTGGCTCAGACCGGCGGCGACGCCATCATCGACGCGCCCCCGGGCGTGAGCTGCCCCGCCATCAACGCCGTGATTGACAGCGATGTGATTGTGTTGGTCACGGAGCCCACTCCCTTCGGCTTCTATGACTTCCAACTGGCCTGGGAGGCCTTTGCTCCCTTGAACAAGCCCCTGGGTGCGGTGATCAACCGGGCCGGATTGGGCACCGGGGCCATTTATGAGTTCTGTCGGGAGAAGCACCTCCCCATCCTGGCGGAGATTCCCTATGACCGGGCCATCGCCGAGGCTTATGCCCGGGGCCGGATCATCGCCCAGATTTCCCCGGAACTCCAGGGAACCTTTGTCTCCCTGATGGCCGCAATCCGCGGTCTGGCCCAGGAGGCGGCCCATGCGTGAGATTATTATCATCAGCGGCAAGGGCGGCACCGGCAAAACCTCCCTCGCCGGGGCCTTCGCTCACCTGGCCCAGGAAAAAATCATCTGCGACCTGGATGTGGACGCCCCCGACCTGCACCTGTTGCTCCAACCGACCCGGGAGCGGGAGGAAGAATTCCGCGCCGGCCACGAGGCCCGCATCAACCCGGAAAAATGTGACGGCTGCGGTCTTTGCGCCTCCCTGTGCCAGTTCGGCGCAATACGGGAGGACGGGGCAGGTTTTGTGATAAATCCTTGGCGCTGCGAAGGCTGCAAGGTCTGCGTGGCCTTCTGTCCGGCCGAGGCCATCCTGTTTCCAGAAAAACACTGCGGCAACTGGTATATCTCCTCCACCCGCTTCGGTCCCCTGGTGCACGCCCAGCTCTTCCCGGGGGAGGAAAATTCCGGCAAGCTCGTCATGCTTTTGAAACAACAGGCCCGGGAACTGGCCAAGGCAAGGGGTGCCCGGCTGGTTCTCTGTGATGGCGCTCCGGGCATCGGCTGCCCGGTGATCAGTTCCCTTTCGGGGGCGAACCTGGCCGTGGCGGTGACAGAGCCCACGCCCTCGGGACGGCACGACCTGGAAAGGGTGGCCGGTCTGTGCCAACACTTTCAGATACCCCTGGCGGTAATCATCAACAAACATGATCTCAATCCGGAGGAAGAGAGCGCCATCGAGTCATTCTGCCATCATGCCGGCTATCCGGTTTTGGCCAGGCTACCCCACGACATCCAGGTCACCCAGGCCATGATCCAGGGTCTGGTGGTGACGGAACTGCCCGAAACCGAGTTCACCCGGGAACTCCAACGCGCCTGGAGCCGGATAGAAGCCCTGGCCGAGCGCAGCCGGTAGCGGATGTCAGTGATAGTCTGAAAGTGGTGAAACAGGCTTTCATTCTGGTTTCCAAGTTGTACTTGGGAACCCCATATCCCGCCAAGCTAAGCTTGGCCATTAGATAATCCAAGGAGAAAGAGATGAACAGTACCATTGTTGCCATTCCCTCATCCCATCCGGGGGGCCTGGAGGCCGACCTGGGAGCGCATTTCGGCCATTGCGACCTTTATACCGTGGTGAAAATCACGGGCGGCGCCGTGCAGGAGGTTTCTCTACTGCCCAACGTGCCCCATGAGCAAGGGGGCTGCATGGCCCCGGTGAACCATCTGGCCCAGCACGGGGTCCAGATTCTCATTGCCGGGGGCATGGGCCTGAGGCCGCTCATGGGATTTCAGCAGATGGGCATCACGGTTGTCTATGGGGGCGGGACCCAAAGAGTGGGCGAGGCCGTGGAGGCCCTCCTGCAGGGGAGGCTCCCCCGGTTTACCACCGAATTCACCTGCGGTGGCGGAGCGCACTCCATGGGGCGGTTTTAATTTACGGGGGAAGGAGTTTTAGCGTGTCACATGACGATATCTTCGTGCCCGGCAAGGTCGGCGAAGAGTTTCTCCGCCTGGCGCGATCCCCCCGAAACATCGGCTCCCTGGCTAACCCCAGCGGCAAGGGCTGGGCTCAGGGTCAGTGCGGGGATTCCATCGAGGTGTCGCTGCGTATCGAAAAAGACGCCATCACCGACATCAAGGTCCAGCCCCGGGGCTGCGTTTATACCCTGGTCTGCGCCAGCGCCATGAGCGAGTTGGCCCAGGGGCTCAAGGTGGACCACGCCCTGAATCTGGAGCCCCAGGACGTGGTCACCGCCCTGGGGGGCCTGCCGGAAGATCACCTGCACTGCGCCCGCCTGGCGGTGAACACCCTGGGCGAAGCCATTGCCGACTATTACAGCAAGTTCTCGCCTCACCTGCAGCAGTCCCGCCTGCCCTGAGAGGAAAAGATATGCTGCAATTAATCGTCGCCACCAGTCGTCCGGATGAACTCAAACCCCTAACTACAGCCCTGTCGGCTCACCCGGAGGTTGAGTTCCAGCAATTCCTTACCGGGAGCGAAGTCCTCCGGGCGGTTCGGGCCAACGCCCCCGACCTGGTGATTATTGACGCCACCCTGCCGGACATGGAGCCCCTGGGTCTGGTCCAGGAGCTGCTCAAGATCAATGCCATGGTTAACACCGCCTTAGTGAGCCGCCTTACTGAAGCTGAATTCCACGAGGCCACCGAGGGCCTGGGCATCCTGGCCCGGCTGCCGCTGACGCCGGACAGGAGCGATGCCGAGGAGCTATTACTAAAATTGACAAGAGTGCTTGGAAAAACCTGAAAAACGGATGATGCATCAATCTCCTCTCCCCGAGGGGGGAGAGGAGAAAGGCTTGAAGAAGAAATTATCGGTTAAATTATGGAGGTTATCCCCAAAATCAGGACGTCTTCTCGCCGGTCCTCTTAGGCGTGCAGCCAGAAAGCGCTTTCGGCAAACTGGGAGCCCAGCCACCAGTTTGATGGTCCGGTCCCGTAACGGAAATTATTTGCCCCGGCCTGGCTCTGCAGGGGCGCAATGACCTGGCCGGCCCCGTTGCGCCTGGCCTTGTGAGGATGAGTTTCCGGCACCACCGCCACAATGTGGCCAGACTTGCCATCATTGGTACGACGAGCCACGATGAGGCCGATGGCTCCTTCATTTACTTCCAGTTGCAGCTTATCCAGCGTCCCCGTCTGCCGCCAGCCGAAATCCGGGCCGAAGTCCCGCAGCCAGCGGAAAAGGTCATTGGCGCGCATTTCATATATGGTATTTCCGTAAAGCGGTTTTACTTCCTCCCCTCGGGTGAGCTTGACGATGGCCCCCTGCGACCACCACACCCTGGGCAGATAGACCCCGGCAAGATGGCAATAGTCGTGCGCGTAGATATTGCAAAAGGTCAGGCCGCTAGAGGGCTGATAGCGGACGTGCTGGGGGTTGTCCACGGCCAGGAAATCCACAATGGCTACCAGGTCAGTTCGCAGTTCGTCGGGGGAAGCGCCCTGGCGCACCGGTTGATCCGGTTCATTCAGGGAATGGGCGTTCGCAGGATTTATCCGCCGAGTCACGGTGCCTGGTTTACGTGGCATAAATACTGCGACGATACCCGTGGCCGGCGGGGTCGGGTCGGGCTTGATGGGTTTCGCGGTCGCGCCGGCCTCTGCCGGGATTAAATAATCAGTATGGGCAAAGCCCCGATGATAGGCGCCCCATAGACTCGTTTCCACTTCCCGGAATCCATCGATTATTTCGTCGGCCACAGCCCGGACGATGTGACCATCAGGCAGTTTGGCAATGACGTTGGCATTGGGATTGTTTTCGTCAATGAAGGGCCCGGAGCGCAGATTGAGCGGCGAGAACTGGACGTCTACCTCATAAAATGTCCCTTCTGCAGGTATGTCGGTGGGCGGTTTTATGGCAGCTTCCCCAGGCTTGGAGGCCTCAATTTCCACCGGGCTGCCATCCGGAGCCGGCACAGTCTTGGACAGACGGAGAAAATCCATAATATGTTCCCCGTAATACTTCTGCCCATCGAAATGGCCCTGCTGTAAACCTCTGCTGGGGACAAACCTACCGGCATTGTAGGCAATGGCCACGCCCGCCATTTGATAGTCCGTGAGATCGGCCTCCGTAATCTTGGCCCGCTTTTTGGCGCTGTGCAGTTCCTCCAGACATTTAGCCAGGGACGCGTCAAAATCGGCGTAGCGCTTTTGAAGGAAAAAGTCCGGGTCGGTTTTAAAGTGCTGCAGATCATACTGAAAGATGCCGAAACCGTGGCAGAATTTATTCGGGTTACTCGCCGCCCCTTGATAGCCGCTGATATACTTGGCCATGTCCACCAGTGCTTGCCGGGCGATGTCAAACATTTCCGGTCCCCGCGGCCAGGACATCAGGTCAGCCTTGGTTTGCGGGAAGGCCCGGCGTCCTTTGTCCGCGTCGAGAGTATCACCGACGCACAGTTCCAAGATGCGGTCCAGCTTGAGGTTTTTCTGGCGCAGGACTTGCCAGATATAACCGGTCTCCTGGCAGGCGATGGCCACCAGCAGATCGACACTGAAGGGAGTGTCTGCCACCGCCTTGTTAAGCTTGGGGTAAAACTGCCCTTTAAACCAGGTAATTCCTTCTCGTGTGGGCATTGCAAGACCCTCCTTAATTCTTAATGAGCAGCAACAGAAAAATGTCAGAACCTGGCCATTGCATCACTTCTTACCTTAAATCTAAATTCCCATTTCCCAGTCGATAGTTCTCTCCGGAGCCCCCGTATAAACCTGCCGGGGCCGCTGGATGGCCGCCCCGGGAGTAAGCATTTCCTCCCGCCACTGGGCGATCCAGCCGGCCATGCGGGCCATGGCGAACATTACCGTGAACATATTCACCGGGATACCGATGGCCCGGAGCATGATGCCGGAGTAAAAATCCACGTTGGGGTACAACCTTTTGGCGATGAAATAGTCGTCCGTCAGGGCGATTTCTTCCAACTGCTGGGCAATGGTGAACAGAGGCGCATCATGGTTTAATTCACCGAGCAGCTTGTCCACCTTTTGTTTGATGATGCGGGCCCGGGGGTCATACTTTTTATAAAGCCGGTGGCCGAAACCGGGCAATTTGATTTTTTTGCTTTTGGCCAAACCAATCAGCTCATTGACCGTAGTCTCCTCCCGGCTGACTTTTTCCAGCATGTTCACCACGGCGATATTCGCTCCGCCATGCAGCGGACCCGCCAATGCCGATATCCCTGAGGATGCGGAATCGAAAAGATTGGCCTTGGAAGAACCAACCATGCGGACCGTGGAGGTGGAGCAGTTCTGCTCATGGTCGGCATGCAGCGTCAGGAAGAGATTCAGGGCATCCACCTCGGTCTCGGAAGCATGATAAGGCTTATTGGGGATGGAGAACATCATGTGCAGGAAATTGCGGACGTAATCCAACTCCGGATTAGGGTACCGGATTGGCTGGCCGATGGCCTTCTTGTAGCTGAAAGCCGCGATGGTCCTCACCTTGCTGAGAAGCTTAGCTGCGGCCAGGGTAAAGCCTTCCGGGTCGGCGGGGTCAATGGCCCGCAATTCCGGGTTATACAAACTGCTGCACTGCACCGCGGCCGACAGAATGGCCATGGGGTCCCCGTGCGGCGGCAGGGAATCGAAAAACTTCCGCATGTCTTCATCTAAGAGCTCGTTGTGCGTCAGCAGATCCCGGAAATTGGCCCGTTCTGCCGCGGTGGGCAGTTCCCCGAAAATGATTAACATGGCCACGTCAATGAAGCGGTAACCCTTCTTGGCCAGGTCCGCGATGTTGTATCCCCGGTAGCGCAGGATGCCTTCCTCGCCGTTGATATAAGTTATCTCGGACTGGCAGGAGCCGGTGTTCTTATATCCCGGGTCAAAGGAAATTACCCCGCCGGGCACTAAATTGCCATTGATGGCAACTCCGTCGGTCTGCTGCCGTAACTGGCGGATATCAATGGCTACCTCCCCCTCGGTGCCCACTACCAGGGGCAACTCGATGACCCGGTCCCCGATGGTTAAGGTGGCGGAGGTAGTTTCTTGGGTAAAATTAACCATTCTATTCTCCCCTCCCCCCAGGACAAAAAATCTGCCTGGCCCTGGGGGTAACTTTATAATGTTTAATTGAAAGCATTCGGCACTCATCCGTCAGCTAAAAGAGTAAATTCATATAGTTATCATTACATGACTGATTCCCAGAGTTTTGGCAGAATGCACTTAACCATTCTTTCTGCTGATAGCCGAGCGCCCCTTCTTAGCGCCACCAGGCTGCATAGAGCAAGGCCAGGGTCAGGGACAATCCCAGGAGAAAATGCGTTTTGATGGTAAGGGCCTGGACGCCGACGAATTTTTCATCCGTGGGGGGGGTATCCCAGGCCAGGCGCACCGCCCTCACGGCCAGGGGCAGGGCCACCAGGCCGGCGAAGAGGTGCCCGGGCAGGTCGAAGATTTCCATGAGAAACGGCAGGCTGAGAAAAGGGATCATCATCAGGGCGGCATAGACGTAACGGGACCGCTGCAGTCCCAGGCGGGCCACCAGATGCTGTTTGGCCACGGCAGTGTCCGCTTCCAGGTCTGGGAACTCATTGATCCATAAAATAGCGGTAATGAGAAATGCCAGGGGATAACCCACATAAAAAGCCTTGGGGATCATCTGGCCGGTTATGGCATAATAGGACCCGAGGGTGAGAACCGGCCCGAAGGCCAGAAAGATGACCAGCTCCCCCCACCCCTTGCTCATTAATTGCACCGGGGAAGCAGAATAGAGGTAGGCCGCGGCCAGCCCTAACAGCCCCAGCAAGGCCACGTAGGGGCGGCCGTAATACATCAGGACCAGGCCGCAGGCCACTCCCATCCCCATACAGGCATAGGCCAGGTTCCGGACAGTCTCGGCGCTCAGCTCCCCGTTCTGGATGACCCGGCTGCCGCCGCTGAAAGGGGTGATGTAACGATTGATGGGATCGCTCCCGAAGGAATCATAATAATCGTTAATGAGATTGCCCCCGGAATGGAGGCCCACTACACCCAGCGCCGTGATAAAAAAATAGAAAGACCCTTCCCAGGCCCCCTGCCAGCAGGCCAGAGCCCCGGCCAGGGCCACCGGCATCAGGGAACCGGTGAGAAAGGGCACCCGCGCTGCCCGGATATATACCCCTAAACGCATGGCTTATTCCTCCTGGTATGCCTCAGCCCATCCCATTAAAAAATATGCCGGCCGGTTGCGGCAAAATATTTTAACTGTTTAGACACGCTGACAAACCTCAATTTAGGCCAAGCATCCCTGGATACAACAATAGTATTGTTATATCAACTGGTTGCTTATTTTTAAGTAACGGTTGCTGATAACCAGTGATTA
>Ga0116204_1001012_pt1 | contig 15886 bp, 8 predicted proteins | sample LakKivwa52mmetaG_FD_94481 | JGI IMG/M metagenome (GOLD analysis project Ga0116204, IMG submission 94481) | Anoxic lake water microbial communities from Lake Kivu, Rwanda to study Microbial Dark Matter (Phase II) - Lake Kivu water 52m metaG | ecosystem: Environmental > Aquatic > Freshwater > Lake ...
GCACGACGACGACCACGACGACGGCCACGACGACGACCACGACGACGGCCACGACGACGACCACCACGCCGCCCGATCCCGTGACGATCACCTACGCCGCCTGGAACCTCGGCACGATCGACTCGAACAATCTGGAACGTCTGATGCTCGACGCCTTTATGGAACAATATCCGTGGATCACGGTCGAGATCATCGAACGTCCGTTCGTCCCCGACCCCTCGGGCGTGGGCGAAGTGCTTCAAATCTGGAACGAGTTCCTGGGCGCCAGAGCCGCTCAAGGCGCGCTTCCCGACGTCTACTTCACCGATGCGACCGACGTCGTCATCACCAACGACTGGGCCTACGAAGTGACCGCGCTGGCCAACGCCGACCCGGAATACCTGGCGATTTCGCCGGACATCCGCGCCGCGGCCAACTACGGCGGCCATTTGATGGCCTTGCCGTACGCGATCTACTATTTCGGCTACTACATCAACAAGACCCTTTTTGACAACAACAACGCCGATCACCCCGTCTTCGAAGACAATTGGCCGACGTTCGTTTCCCGCATCAAGGAAGTCGCGAAGCAGAACGTCACCGACGGTTCCGGCATCGGCGGTCTCTTCGGAATCGACCGGATCCCCGAATGGTATCCGGCCCAACTCAACCCTAACCTCGGCTGGTATACGTACGCCGACGGACGTTTGAACTTGAACGGTCCCGAATTCGAAGCCTCGCTCAACCTTTTGTGGGATCTCCAACAGGACAAGACATTCGTCATGAACGCCCTCTCCGGCGAAGAACTCGAAGCGGCCGGACTCAACGTCGCGGCCTGGGAGTCCGGACGCCTCGCGGCGTACTGGGACGCCTCCTGGAACCTCGCCTCGATGCTTGACCGCGACTTCGACGTCGACTTCATCGCGACGCCCGGCACCAGTGCGGCGCACCAGGTTCCAATCGTCCTCGACCTCATGTGCATCTCCTCGCAGACCGATCATCCCGAAGAAGCCTATCTGCTCGCCAAGTGGATGAGCTTCGGTCGCGACGGTTATTTGAAGCGCATCGAACTCTCGCAAACCGTCGAAGGCATCGCCACCCTCAACATGACCCCGCTTCAGCATTCGGAAGAACTTCTGAACGCGTTCTTCTCGATCTATCCGACGTTCACCGAATTCCGGAAGGTCGTCGCCTATTCGAACTACATCATCGAACCGTTCAAGCACGTTCCCGGCTACACCAACGCCCGTTGGCGCGCCGCCGTCAACGCGCAATTGAACGTCGGCCAGGTCTACGACGGCGTGCTTGCGAAAACGCTCGTCTACGCCGACGTCAAGACGATTTGGAACCAAAGAGCCAACGACGCGCTGGCCGCGGCCCGCGCCACGGTCTACCAGAAGCTCAACATCACCGAATAAACCCTCTCTTTCTTGGAGCGTGACCCGATGTTTCGAAAAGCAACCATCCTCCTATTGGCCTTGCTTTTGAGTCTTCCCATGCTGTCTTCCTTCCAAGGCGTCTTGGTCGTCGCCGAAGCGGGAAGCGAACCGTTCGTGCTAGAGGACGGGACCTACCGGTCCGTCCTTTCGGCATGGGATAACGAAACTTCGGGTCCTGTTTCCGGCATCGCTGTGACGATCGCTCCCGAGGCGTTCGAAGGCGGCGTGCAATACGGCGCCTCCGAATCGTTCGGGCGGACCTCCGCCGTCGGCTTTGACGCGGACGGAGTCCTGCAAACATCCATCGTCGTGCCGGAAACGGGACTCTACACGATGAAGCTTCTCGTGTATTCGCGTTCCGCCAGTCAGATCGACCATCAGATCTGCGTGAATATCGACGGTTCCCTTCCCTACAAGGAAGCCTGTCAGATCACCCTCCCGAAACGTTGGCGCGTCGTGACGGACCAGTTCCCTCTCGACCGCTACGGCAACGACTTTTTCGCCGAACAGGAACAGATCTACGAGTGGCGCGAAGTCGCGTTGGAGGATCCGATGGGTCTTTACGCCGAGGCGCTCCGCTTCCGTTTCGAAGCTGGCGCCAACCCCGTTTCGATCGTCTTGGGAAAAGGCGACTTCCTGATCGGCTCGCTCGTCGTAACGGGCGTTTCCGAACCGCTTTCCTATGAAACATACGCATCGGGACATACGGCGAACTCGGCTGAGACGATCGCGATCGAAGCCGAAACCCCTTCTTCCAAAAACGCGCCGACGATCCAGCCCGGCGTCAGCCGCGACCTCACCGTCACGCCGTTTTCGGTCCGTGATCTGCGTCTCAACACGATCGCGGCCGGAACATGGTCGACGATCCGGCAAAGCGTCGCCTACGACGTCGATGTGCCCGCCGCCGGCTGGTACATGCTCACCTTCAAAGTCCTCCAGGATGCGAAGACCAACGGCGTCGTCTTCCGCAGCCTCAAGATCAACGGCGAGATTCCGTTCGCGGAAGCCGCCGCGATCGCGGTTCCGTTTTCTCCGAAATGGCAGAACCTGACGCTTGGCGGCGCAAACGGCGAACCCTATTGGTTCCATTTGGATCAAGGAACCAACACGATCGAACTCGCCGTGACGATCGCACCCTACCGGGAGGCTTACCACGCCGTCGTCGACGTGCTCGGCTACGTCAACGCCACGTCGCTTGAAATCCGCCGTCTGACCGGCAACCAGCTCGACGAAGACCGCGACTGGGACATTCTCGACTACATGCCCACCCTCGCTTCCGACATGGGCGAAGCCGCGGACCGGCTCGCCGATGCGATGGCGACCCTCAATGCCTTCACCGCTTCCCCAAGACCCTCCGAAAACGAATCGTCCCTGGCCAACGCGATCCGCACCCTCCGCCTGCTCGCAAACGAACCCAACGCGATTCCCAAGCGCATCGCGCTGCTTTCGACGTCTTCGGCATCGGTCGCGCAGACGCTCGGAACGGTGTCCGGATCGCTCCTATCGGCCCCCGTGCAGATGGACAAGTTCTATATCCACACTGAAAACGACCTGCCCAAGGCCAACGGCTCCTTCTTTGCGGAAGCCTGGCTGCAGATCCGCCGGTTCTTCCAATCGTTCTTCGACGACCGTTACCGGCAACAGCCCGAAGGCGACGAACTCGAAGTCTGGGTCAACCGTCCGAAACAATACGTCGATCTGATCCAGAAACTCGCCGACGAGCGCTTCACCGAAGCGACCGGCATTCCGGTCCGGATTTCGGTGCTCGCGGACGAAGGCAAGCTGATCCTTGCCAACTCCGCCAACCGCAATCCCGACGTCGCACTCGGCATCTCCGCCTGGATGCCCTACGATCTGGGCATCCGCGGCGCGCTCGTCGATTTGTCCGACTTTGCGGACGACCCGACATTTTCCGCCACGCTTGGCCTTTATCCCGAACAGGCTCTGATTCCGATGATCTACCAGGACGGCCTTTACGGGTTGCCCGACACCGAAAATTTCTACGTGTTGTTCTACCGGACCGACATCCTTTCATCCTTGGGACTTTCCGTACCCGATACCTGGAACGACGTCGTCAAGATGATGCCGTCGCTACGCCGTTTCGGGATGAACTTCTACACGACGCTCTCCTCCCCGTCCTCCCTCAAAGCGTTCGACGCCACGCTGCCGTTCTTGTTCCAATACGGTAGCCCGGTGTATTCGGCCGACGCGTTTTCGGCCGATCTGAACAACGAGCCCTCGATCGCCGCGCTGCGGATGATGACCGAACTCTACACGATCTACAGTCTCGAAACGACGATTTCCTCGTTCTACAACGACTTCCGGCTCGCCAAATCGCCGATCGGCATCGGCGACTTCGGGATGTACATCCGACTTTTGAACGCCGCCCCGGACATCCAGGGCCTTTGGGCGATCGCGCCGATGCCCGGCGTCGAACAGGACGGCGAAGTCGTCCGTTACGCAACCGGCGCGCAGACCGCCAACGTGATCTTCGAAAAATCCGCCAAGAAGACCGAGGCCTGGCGCTTCCTGACGTGGTGGAGCGCGACCCAGACGCAAATCGATTTCCAAAATTACCTGCTTTCGACGCTCGGCCGCGAGTATCTGTGGAACAGCGCGAACAGCGCGGCGTTCGCGGCGTCGGGCTTCAACGAAGCCGACATGGACATCATCCTCGAACAATGGTCCTGGCTCAAGGAACTGCCCAAAGTACCGGGCTCCTACCAGGTCGAACTCGAAATCTCCAACGTCTGGAACGCCGTCGTCCTCAATCGCGCCAACCTGCGGACGCGTTTAAACGATGGGTTGATCACCGCGGACCGCGAAATCCGCAAGAAGATGGCCGAATTCGGCTACATGGACAAACAAGGCAACGTCCTGAAGAATTACCAAATCGCCACGATCGCGCAGATCCGCGCCTGGAAGGGGGAATAGCATGAGCGCCCTCCTTGCCGTCAAGAAGAAACACGTCCGCGATTCCCATCCGATCGCCTATCTCTTCGTCGCGCCGTATCTGACGATGTTTGCGATCTTCATCGTCGTACCGGTCATCGCGGCGATCCTGCTTTCGTTCACCTATTTCGACACCGTCCGGGAACCGTTCTGGATCGGCTTCGAGAATTACGTCAACATCCTGACCAACGACGCCGTGTTCATGCAAAACGTCATTCCGAACACGCTCCAGTACGCGATCATCGTCGGTCCCGGCGGCTATCTGCTTTCCTTCTTCCTCGCCTGGATGCTCGCGCAGCTGCCCTCCAAATTGCGCACTGTGCTCGCGCTCATCATCTACAGCCCGTCGCTCACCTCGGGCGTCACGATGGGCGTCGTCTGGAAGGTCATCTTCGCCGGCGACGCGACCGGCTATCTGAACAGCATCCTGATGCGCCTGGGGATTCTGGTCGAACCCGTGATCTGGCTCCAGTCGCAGGAATTCCTGCTCACGATCATGATCGTCGTCACCTTGTGGAGTTCGATGGGCGTGGGCTTCCTCGCCATGCTCGCCGGCATTTTGAACGTCAACTCCGAACTTTACGAGGCCGGCTACATCGACGGCGTCAAGAACAAGTTCCAAGAAACCTTCTACATCACGATTCCGGCGATCAAGCCGCAGATGCTCTTCGGCGCCGTCATGGCGATCGTTGGCACCTTCGCCTCCTCCGGCATCGGCGTGGCGCTCTCGGGGTCGAATCCGACGCCGCAGTTCGCCGGGCAATTGATCGTCAATCACATCGAGTGGTACGGATTCAGCAAATTCGAAATGGGGTATGCGGCGGCGCTTTCGGTGTTGCTTTTGCTGGTCATCTATTTCTTCAGCCGCTTCGCCTACCGTCTCTTCGGGAGCAAAGACGAATGAAGACGATCGCGAAGAAGAGAAAATCGCGCTTCATGGCCACCAAGATCAATCCGAAACGGTTCCACCACTCGCAGCTTCGGTATCTGGTCTTCCTGGTCCCGCTGGCGGCATTCATGATCTTGCCGCTGATCTACATCGTCAACCACGCGTTCAAACCGCTGGATGAGCTCTTCTATTACCCGCCCCGCTTCTTCGTCGAACAGCCGACCCTCGAAAACTTCCGCCGTCTGTTCGCCATCACCGGCGTCTCCGGCATTCCAATGTCCCGATATTTGTTCAATTCGATCCTGGTCACGATCCTCGTGCTGTTCTTCTCGGTGCTGTTCTCGACGATGGCGGGATTCGCGCTCTCGAAGCTGCAATTCAAGGCGAAACGGATCATCAACGAGATCAACACGATCGCCCTCATGTTCGTCGGCATCGCGGTCGTCATCCCGCGCTACCTGGTCGTCGAACGGCTCGGCCTGATCGACAACTTCTTCGTCCACGCGCTGCCCTACCTCGCGCTCCCGGTCGGCTTGTTCTTGGTGAAGCAGTTCATCGACCAGATTCCTTCCGAACTGCTCGACGCCTCCCGCGTCGACGGCGCGAACGAATGGCAGATCTACCGCAAGATCATCCTGCCCTTGATCAAACCCGCGGTCGCGACGATCGTCATCCTCTCCTTCCAAGCCGTTTGGAATTCCGCGGACACTTCGCAGACCTACATCAACGACGACACGCTCAAGACGTTCGCCTTCTACATGGGAACCCTCACCAACAACACCAACGGCGTCGCCGGCCAAGGCATGGGCGCCGCCGCATCGCTGATCATGTTCCTGCCGAACCTCGTCATCTTCATCGTGATGCAATCCAAGGTCATGGACACGATGGCGCATTCGGGGATCAAGTAGGGAGGCGGCCACGATGAAGAAACTTCTGATTCTGGCGCTTTCCGCGCTGTTGGTCATCCTTCTTCCGCAACCCGTCGTGGTTGCGGACGCGGCGTTCTTCCAAGACGACGCGCCCTACCAAACCTATACCGTCGACTATCAGGGATCGCTGACGCGGACGCTCACGGCCTACCGGCCGATCGGCGCGTTCAGTTCGCCCGGACAGCTCGACAATCCTCAGGACGTCACCGTTCACGACGGTCTCGTCTACGTCGCCGACGCCGCCAAAAAGCGCGTCGCCGTCCTCAATCAAAACGGAGCGATCGTCCGTCTCATCGGCGTCGGAACCCTGGAGAACCCCACCGGTCTTGGCATCAGTCCCGACGGATTGCTCTACGTCGCCGACAAGACGAAGGGCGAGGTCTACCAGTTCGATCTGACGGGAACCCTCCTTCAAACCTTCGCGCGTCCCGTCGAACCGCTCTACGGCGCATCCAACCCGTTCGTCCCAATCAAGGTCGCGGCCGGCGCGGGCGAAAACGTCTACGTCATCGGCGAAGGATCGACCTCCGGGGTCATCCAGCTCGCCTTCGACGGCGCGTTCCTCGGCTACTTCGGCGTCAACCTTTCGAACAAATCGCTGATCCAACGAATCGCCGAGGTGTTCGTCGCGGAAGGCGAATACGCCGGCACGACGCCGCCGTCGCCGACCAACATCGTCGTCTCGAATCAGTCGCTCGTCTACACGTCGACCCCGGCGACCGCGACGGCACTCAAGAAGCTCGACGTCAACGGCAACAACATCCTCACGACCGTCAACTACAACGTCGAACATTCGATCGTCGATCTCGACGTCAGCGCCGAAGGCTATGTCTACGCGATCTACGAAGACGGTCTGATCGTCGAATACGATCCCGACGGCAACCTCCTCTTCGCTTTCAACGCGATCCTTCCCTCCCAGGAAGTCGCCGGCCTCGTCCGCGTGCCCTCGGGCATCGCCGTCGACGAGAACGGCTACCTGTTCGTCACCGACGCCCAGATGGACCGCGTCCTGCTTTTCGAACCGACCGCGTTCACGACCCTCGTGCACCGGGCGATCGACCGCTACAACGAAGGATCCTACGCGGATTCGCGGGCGTTCTTCGAGGCGATCGTCAAGCAGAACGCGAACTTCGCGCTCGCCCACTCGGCGCTGGGCAAAGCCTACTTCCATGAAGGCGAGTATGCCCGCGCCCTCGAAGAATTCCGCCTCGCCAACGACAAGACCGGATACAGCGAAGTGTTTTGGGAACTGCGCGACGGTTGGCTCAAGGCCAATCTCGGAAACGTCTTCACCTGGCTTGTGGTCTTCTTCCTCCTCTCGTTTATTCTCAAAACCGTCGACCGCAAAACCCCGGTCTTCGCCGGCTGGCACGCGGCCAAACGCCGCGTCCTCGCAGACCCCGCGGTCCGCAAAGGCACCCTGCTCTTCTTGATGTTGCGGCATCCCGTCGAAGCGAGCTACCAGATCAAGCGCGAGCATCGCGGCAGCGTCCTGTCCGCCACGATCGTGCTCTTGGTACTTTACGCGGAATACCTGCTCCTGCTCGGAGCGACCGGCTACCTGTATGCTTCGGGCATCGACTCGATCAACTTGCTTCGCGAAACCGCCGTCTTCTTCGGCGTCATCCTCCTGTTCGTCTTCGCCAACTACCTGGTGGCCACGCTCGCCGACGGCGAAGGCTGGCTGAAGGACGTCTACGTCGCGACTGCCTACGCGTTCGCGCCGGCCGTCGTCGGCATCCTTCCGTATCTGCTCCTCACCAACATCGCGACGTTGAACGAGCAGGTCATCGTCGATCTCGCCGGCTTCGTCATCGTCGCCTACACGGCGGTGCTCGTCTTCGTCGCCGTCAAGGAGATCCACAACTACGAGATCAACCAGACGTTCAAGAACCTCCTGATGACGATCTTCACGATGCTCGTCATCGTCCTGATCGGCTTCATTCTGTACGTGTTCGGAAGCCAGCTTTTGGACTTCCTGAGTTCCCTGTTGAAGGAGGTGGTCAACCGTGTCTTCGGCTAAATCCATCCGCCGGCTCACGGCATCGATCCTCCTGTTCGTCTTCGCCTGCTTCGCGCCGTCCCTCTTCACCCATGCGCAGGTTCCCGACGAAACGCCGCTCCTGGAAACCGTCGATGCGTTCGATCAGACGAAGCTTTCGTCCAACGCTTTCACCCAAACGGACGACACGCGTCTGATCGCCAACCATCTCGACATTCCCGCCACGTTCGTCCTCGCGGCGACATCGGGGGACTACGAGCTTTGGTACGAGCCGGGCAACTACTCGATCCGCGTTCGAAACACGGCGACCGGCTACATCTACGGCTCCTCGTTCGCGGCCGCCGGCGTCGACATCCCGTATTTCAACCGGACGTTCGAACTGCGCGTCAACTCCGCCGTCGGCGTCGAATATTATCAATACGACGCGACGTCCGGCGTCTATCTGATCAAAGAGGAGTACATCCTCGAATCGAATCTGACCACGACGGCGCACCGGGACGTGCCCGGGGGATTCGAAACCGACATCGTCTTCGGTCTTTCCGGCATCGCGCTCACCCTGAGGGTCACGCTCGTGGACGGCAGCCTGAGGATCGAAGTTCCGCATGAATCGATGACGGACAACGAAACCTATCCGCTCCGTTCGATCCGCGTCTATCCCTATTTCGGCGCGACCTACTCCGATTCCAACCCCGGATACATCCTCGTTCCGGACGGATCCGGCGCGTTGATCCGCTACCGTCCGATCGACGCCGTCACCGACGTCTACCAATGGAATTACTACATGTCGGACATCGGCGTCCGTTCGCCCGTGCAAGGCGAGGCAGACTTGACCCTTCCGGTGTTCGGAATGATTCTCGGCATCCGTCAAAACGGGTTTGTCGGCATCATCGAAAGCGGCGCGGAACACGCGACGCTCGTCGTCAATCCCGCGAAATCCAATCTTCGCTATTACATGGCGTATCCGCAGTTCGTCTACCGTTCCTTGTACGCGGCGCCCACGTCGCAGGCCGCCGCGCAATCCAATTCGGGACGGCAAGTCGTCCAAACGAATGCGGTACCCTTCGATCTGAAAGTCACGTACCGGTTCCTTCAAGGCGACGCGGCCGATTATGTCGGCATGGCGCGAAGCTATCGCGATCACCTCTTGGATGAAGGCGTTCTGAGGGAACAGTCGGACGCGGCGGACCCATTGTCGACGATGATCGAATTCATCGGCGGCGAAACGACGCGCGGATTTCTCTTCGATACCGTCGTCACCGCGACGACCTACGCCGCGGCGCTGAAGATGGTCGACGAACTCGCCCCGTCGCTGGATGTCATCCACGCCGTCTACAAAGGCGTGCTCGCCGGCGGCTTCTCCAGCGCCGGACCGCGGACGCGCCAACTTCTGTCGAGGTTGGGCAACCTCGGCGAACTGAAAGAACTCCAGGATCGTCTAAAGGAACGCGGCGGGTCGCTGTCGCTTTACATGGATCCGCTGCTGGCGTTTAGCGGCCGCGGCTACAATCCGTATTCCGACCAGGCGCAACGGATCAACAGCCGCCTCCTGTTCGGATCCGGTCTCCTTCAAAACACGGCCTGGATGTCGGTCATTCCCGCGATGCGCCTGCTATCGGACAACGCCGGGCATTTCACGGCAATGGGTTTTGAAGACTTGGCGCTGGGTTCGATCGGGCATACCCTCTATTCCGATTACAAGAACGGCGAAGTCAGCCGATTCGAAGCCGCGGCGCTCTTTGCGACCGCGCTTCGAGAACTGGACGGCTCGCTCTCGCTGTACCGTCCCAACGCCTACCTGTTCGATTCCGTTTCCCGTTATCTTTCCGCCCCGCTCGTCAACTCCCGCTTCGTCATCTACACCGACACCGTGCCGTTCCTGCAAATCGCGTTGTCGGGAACGATGGACGTCTACGGCGGCTATCTCAACTTCGCCGCCGACCGTGCGGGCACGCTGCTCACGCTCATGGACTATGGCGTGTATCCGGCTTATGTTTTGACCGAGGCTTCCGCTTATGTCCTTCAGGACACCGAACTCGGGATGCTCTACAGCTCGAGCTTCGCGACTTGGAAGGACGCCATCTTGGATGACCACGAAACGCTGTCGATCGTCCTCGGTCCCGTCGCCGCCAGTTCGATCGTCGCGCGCACGGTTTTGCAGAAAGGGTTTGTCCGCATCGATTACGCCAACGACTTCTCGGTGTATGTGAATTACACCTCCGCATCGTTAAGCGACGGCGCGACGGTCGTCCCGGCACGATCGGGAAGGACGGTGCCCACGCATGGCTAAACGTCCGATGAACCGCGCAAAACGCAACAACCTCGTCGGTTGGTCGTTCCTCTCGATCTGGATGGTCGGCTTCCTCGTCTTCACCTTATGGCCGATCGCGACCTCCATCCTCTACAGCTTTTCCAACGTCTCGATCCAGGGTTCCGGCATCGTCCAGGTCTGGATCGGACTGGAGAACTACCGCCGCATCTTCTCCTCCGCCGTCGGTTTCGACTTTCTGAAATCGGTCGCGGACTTCGCCATCGAACTGCTCTTCAAAGTGCCGATCATCACCGTGTTCGCGATCATCATCGCGCTCCTCCTCAACCAAAAGATCAAGTTCCGGGGCCTGTTCCGGGGAATCTACTTTTTACCGGTCATCATCGCCTCCGGTCCGGTCATCAACCAACTGATCAGCCAGGGCGCCGCGACGATTCCGCTCGTCGAGGAATCCGGCCTGGTCGACCTGATCGGAACCGTGTTGACGCCCGATCTCGCGCGGCCGATCGCCGGCATCTTCAGCCAGCTGATCGTCATCCTGTGGTTCTCCGGCGTCCAGATTCTGCTCTTCATCGCCGCGCTTCAGAAGATCGACCATCAGACCTACGAGGCCGCGATGATCGACGGCGCGGGACCTTGGGAATCGCTTTGGAAAATCACGATTCCGGCGCTGTCGAACATGATCACCGTTTCGGTCATCTTCACCGTCATCAATCTGGCGACGTTTTCGGAAAATCCGGCCATCGGCCACATCAAGCGCAACATGTTCGCCATCGACACCGGGTTCGGCTTCGCTTCGGCGGTCGCCTGGATCTACTTCCTCGCGCTCGCCGTCATGCTCGGCCTCACCGTGTTCCTCGTGAGGGGCATGCAGAAAGAGAGGGCGAGACGATGAAACCGACCTCTTGGATTCGATGGAAGAAACGCCTGCTCGGACGCCAGGGCAACGACGGCATTTTGGGAAGATTCTTCCTGTACGCGCTGATCGTCGTCATCGGCTTCGTCTATCTGTATCCGCTGATCAAGATGTTCGTCTATTCGATCAAGGATCTGGAAGACCTGGTCAGCCCCGTGGTCGAATGGATTCCGACCAAGATCTACCTCGAGAACTACCGCACCTCCTGGATCGTGCTCAACTACGGCAAAACGCTCCTCTTCAGTCTGACGGTCACGCTGATTCCGGCGGCCGTGCAGACGATCACGACGTCGCTTGCGGGCTATGCGCTCGCAAAGTTCAAAATGAAGTTCAAGGTCGTCGTCTTCGCGCTGATCCTGGTCACCTATCTGCTTCCTCAACAGGTCTACATGATTCCCAAGTACGTGCTGTTCCTGAAACTCGGAATCATGGAGAGCGCCTGGTCGATCCTTCTGCCGGCGACGTTCGGACAAGGGTTGTCCTCGGCGATCTTCATCCTCATCTTCTATCAGTTTTTTAGGATGCAACCGGCCCAGCTCGACGAATCGGCCGAGATCGACGGCGCGAATCCCTACCAGACGTTCCTCTTCATCGGCATTCCATTGGCAACACCCGCCTATCTGACGGCCTTTCTGTTCTCGTTCGTCTGGTATTGGAACGAAACCTACCTGTCCAGTCTGTTCCTCGGCGAATCGCTTTACACCCTGCAGCTGCGCCTGATCAACTTCCAGTCCGCGTTTTCGCAGGCGCAGGGCATCTCGCAGACCATCGTGAACGAATCGATCCGCTACGCCGCGACGATCCTGATCATCGTTCCGGTGCTCATCACCTACATCGTCATGCAAAAATGGTTCGTCGAAGGCATCGACCGGACCGGCGTGACCGGAGAATAAGGAGACGATCATGAAAAAACTGACCGCATTGCTCTTGTTGTTCCTGGCCTCCCTGTCGCTTCTGGCGTGCAACCTGACCACGACGACGACCGCTTCGACCACCGCGTCCACGACGACATCGACGACATACACCGATTCGGTGACGTCGAGCTCGACCACAACCACGACGACCACCACCGAATCGACGACGGAGCCGACGACGACCACGACGACGGGCACGACCACCGCGCCTTACGTCTATTCGCCGATCGAAGTGTCACAACCCGTCTACGACGAACTTTACAAAAGCTTCCTGTTCTTCTACGAAGCCGTGAACGGCGATCCGCAAAGCCCCGGCTTCGGGATGATCACCGACCGCATCAATCCGACGACAAGGACGATGGGGGCCGCTTCGATCGCGTCGGTCGGCTTCGGCATGGCCGCGCTGCCGATCGGCATCGAAAACGGCTGGATCTCCTATCAGGAAGGCTACGACCGGACCCTCGGGACGATCGACACCCTCGAGGGGATGCAGCGGACGCACGGATTCTATTATCACTTCGTGGAGATGAACTCCGCCCGGCGCGCCGGAACGAGCGAAGTCTCGATCATCGACACCGCGATTCTGATCTGCGGATTGCTCGTCGCCGGCGAGTATTTCGGCGGCGAAATCAAGGAGCGGGTCGACGCGATCTACCAGGCGGTCGAATGGGATTGGTACTTCGACGCCGGACGCCAGATGTTCTACATGGGCTACACCCCCGAGCGCGGCTTCGGCGGCGCGTGGGACTATTACGGCGAGCAGCTGATGATCTACGTCCTCGCCGCCGGTTCGCGGGACCATTCCGTGGGCAAAACCGCCTACGACGTGATGAAAGGAAGAACCCCCAAGCGCTCCTACGGCACCAGCGGCTCGTTCTACGCGTCATGGTTCGGAACCTTGTTCACCTACCAGTTTTCCCATGCGTTCCTGGACTTCCGCGATTTGCGCGACCAGCAAGGCGTCGACTGGTTCGACAACTCGGTCCGCGCGTCGAGGGCGGCCTATGATTACGGAAAACTGCTTCAGGCCGACTACAAGACCTACGGCACCGTCGCCTGGGGTAACACGTCCTCGGACGGACCGGACGGCTACGCGGCCTACGGCAACCTGCCGGCGGGCGGCACCATCGACATCGACGGCACCCTCGCCCCCGCCGGACCGATCGGCTCGATCGTCTTCGTGCCGGAACTGGTCTTGCCGACATTCGACTACTTCAGCTCCATCTTCTCGCTGCAAAGCCGCTACGGCTACAAGGACGCCTTCAATCTCGGCGTCACGGATACGGCATCGGCCTTCGTCAAGCGGCCGACCGCGACGATTCCGCCGTCGGGCTGGTTCGCCAGCGACGTCATCGGCATCGACAAGGGCATCACCGTGCTGATGATCGAGAACTACCGCTCCGGATTCGTATGGGAGTACTTCATGCGAAACGAGTCCGTCCAAGCGGGTCTTGCCGTCCTGGGCTTCACCAAAGTCGCTTCCTAAAGGGCTTCACAATTCCCACGAGTTGTTTCGATAGTCAAAAAAAATAAAAAGGAGGAACCACCATGCAACTCAAGAAATGGGCATCATTCCTGCTCGTCCTCGTTCTTGGCTTGAGTCTGACGGCGTGCTTCACGACGACGACCACGACGACCACCACGACCACGACGAGCAGCGCAACCACGACGACGACCACGACCACGGCCGCGCCGACCACGACGACGACCACAACCACGGCCGCGCCGACCACGACGACGACCACGACCACGGCCGCGCCGACCACGACGACGACCACGACGACCGTCACGACGACGACGCTCGCGCCCGTCGTCAGCCTGCTGTCCGGACTCAAGGACGGTCAAGAAGGCGTCTACCGCATCGCCGTTGCCGGCGGCGTCGCGACCATCGCCTACAACAAGCACATCTTCGCCTGGCCGAGCTTTGAAGTCGACGCCGTCGCCGAAAACTACGGACGCTTCAACAAGCTCGTCCTCACAGTCGCCGGCAAAGGCAATCTGCTCGTCCGTCTGATCGGCGCCCAAACGCTGGAAGTCAATCTCCCGCTTACCGCCGTCAACGTGACCTACCAGATCGACCTGCGCACGCTTGACGCGTTCCTGGCGGACTTCGAAGCGATCGAATTCGTCGTCAACCCGGGCGTTGTCGGCGAACAGGGCGAACTCGTCCTCTCCAAGCTCGAGTTCGACACCGGAAGTCCCTTCGGCAACGTGCTCGAAGTCAAGACGCCGGGATTCAACGCGATGTACGACTTCGTCTCCAACGACGCGGGCAAGTACGTCTTCACGACCAACATCGACGGTTCGGTGAAAGTCGCCTACGACAAGCCGGTCGGCTTTGAATGGGCCTTCATCCGCAACAACTTCAACGCCGCCGCCGTCGCCGGCTACAACACCCTGACGATCTCGATCCAGGGCACCGCCGGCAAAGAAATCCTCCTCAAGCCCAACGATTTCTGGGCCACCGAAAAATGGGTGCAGTTGAACGGCATGATCCAGACCTTCACCTTCACCGCCGCCTCCTTCCAGAACTTCCTCCTCTTCGCGGAACCGAACACGGTCGCCGCGGGCGAATTCACGATCCATAACATGACGCTCTCCTATGTTCCGGAAACCGACTACGGCTTCTTCGGACAAGCGCCGGTCGAACTAAAGACCAATTGGACGGGCGATGCGGCCGGCCTCGAATTCTACGAATTCACGCTCGTCGGCTCCGCTTTGAAAGTCTCCTGGGACCGTCCTGCCGACAAGCAATGGACTTGGCTCCGCTACAACCTCCCCGTTTACTACTACGGCGTGCACAACTCGCTCGTGATCGAAATCCAGGGCGAAGTCGGCAAACAGGTCATTCTGAAGCCGCTCGACAACGGCGCGTTTGAAAAGACCGTCACCTTCACCGGCGAAGTCCAGACCGTCGTCCTGCCGACCACCGGCGTGCCGACCTTCATCCTCATCTTCTCCGATCCGATCAACGGCTCGATGACCGGCGAATACACGATCCATTCGATGAAGACCGCCTACACCCCCGCCGGCAACAACGTGACCTCCGGATTTGCGGAAAACGATCCCGACACCTACGACTTCACGACCAACCTTGACGGCTCCGTCACCGTCGACTACACGAAGGGCGCTGGCCAAGAATGGGCGTTCGCGCGCAACACCTTCGAAGTCGCCAAGACCACCGGCAAGAACACGATGCTCGTTCTGCTTTCCGGCACCCCGGGCAAATCGGTTCTCTTGAAGCCCAACGATTCCGGCGCGCTCGAACGCTGGATCACTTTCGCGGACGAAAGACCGGTCTATGTCTGGTTCTCCGCCGAAGCGTTCACGAACATGATCCTGTTCGCGGAACCCTCCGTCGCGTCGGTTTCCGGCAGCTTCACGATCCACGGCATCTGGCTGTCCTATGAAGTTCCGCTCGCCCTCGCCAAGGAAGAAGTCGCCGACTTCACGTTCGGCTGGTTCGACAACGGCAACACGGGTATGTACACCTTCGCTACCGTCGGCACGAAGAACGTCGTCACTTACAACAAGACCGGCGCTCCGTGGAACAACATCCGCTACAACTTCACCGACAACCTCATGAACCTGAACACGATGACC
>Ga0116204_1001016_pt1 | contig 15845 bp, 13 predicted proteins | sample LakKivwa52mmetaG_FD_94481 | JGI IMG/M metagenome (GOLD analysis project Ga0116204, IMG submission 94481) | Anoxic lake water microbial communities from Lake Kivu, Rwanda to study Microbial Dark Matter (Phase II) - Lake Kivu water 52m metaG | ecosystem: Environmental > Aquatic > Freshwater > Lake...
ACGCAGCACCCGCCGCCGTGGTTTCTTTTTTCGTTTTTTCGGCGCGCTGGCTACGCTCCCGGCTGGTTTTCAGCCCAAGTTTTGGCTATTAATGAACGGCTTCTTGCAGAGGACTCAAGTATGACTCCAACCCAAAAGACCTTTAGTACGATAGGAGGAGCATGTGTGCATGATGTACTGTTTCGACGGATGATTTTCTTGACATTTCTCAGTTCTCTATATATACTTTGAAAACGCTTTCAGAAAGCGTTTTCAAAATGAATTCTAAATCGAACTCTGCCACAATTTCAAACGTAGCCGCACATGCGGGTGTCTCCATTGCCACGGTCAGCCGTGTGTTGAATGGCACCACGCCTGTTCAGGCAGATAAAGCCGAGCGGGTAAAGCGCGCCATTGCCGAGTTGAATTTTGTCCCGCGCCCTGCTGCCCGCACACTTGCCAGCCGCAAGACCAATACGATTGGATTGGTCTTCTCCGAGATTCGCGGCGCGTTTTTTCCTCATTTGCTAAAAGGCATTGAAGCTCAATTGCATGAGGCGGGCTATGAATTGCTGGTGTATTCCACGCATAGCGACCGACCCATAAAACGTAAGCCCATTGGCGAACATAATACCGATGGGTTGTTGGTTTTTACGACAAGTTTGGATAAGGAAGAGATTGCCCGTTTATATCAGATCAATTTTCCGATCGTCTTAATGCACGAGACGCCGCCTGCCGGTATGGATATTCCCGTGATCACGGTTGAAAACAAAGATGGCGCCGTCATGCTGGTCGATCATTTGATAACGCATGGACGGCGTCGGATCGTCTTCCTGCGCGGACCTGATGGGCACGAAGACTCACAATGGCGCGAACGCGGCTATCGTGAAGCGCTTGCCGCGCATGATATTCCTTTTGATGAAACCCTGGTCTCTTCTGGCGAGTTCGACCAGGAGACAGCCTATCAATCATTGAAAAAACTAATTCACAACGGCGTGGATTTTGACGCGGTCTTTGCCGGCGATGATGATGCCGCCATTGGAGTGTACCGCGCCTTGAAGGAAGCCAACCGCCTCATCCCCGACGATGTGGCTGTTGTCGGCTTTGATGATGTGGATTTCGCCGGATACATTTCCCCGCCGCTGACGACTGTCCGCGCACCGATAGAAGAAGTAGGGAGGGAAGCCGTCCGCCAGTTGTTAAGCCTCTTGAACGGCGAACAGGCTCAAAGTCTGGTGTTGAAGCGCACGGAGTTGGTCATCCGCGAGTCTTGCGGATGTTTGAATAATTCATAACGGAGGTGACACATCTAATATCTGGTCAACCGTTTTCAGTCGTCGAATCCAAATTAAATTTCTCGGAGGAGAAACATGTCTAAAAAAATGTTCGGTGTGTTAAGTGTGCTTTTGGTCGCGTCCATGCTGTTGACGGCTTGTGGCGCTAAACCTGCCGATGAGAATGTCCTGCGCGTGTGGATCCAGTGGGGCGACAATCCCCAGCAGATCCAGGAATTGTTCGATAAATACACCGCCGAGACGGGCATCAAAGTGGAAGTAACCGCACCTATTGACGATGACAAGGTGCTGCCCGCGCTGACCGGTTCGAACCCGCCCGATATCCTGGTGTTGAGTGGCGGCGATGCTGCGAAATCTTTCTACAAAGAAGGATTGGTGCTTGAACTTTCGGAATCCATCACGACTGGCAATATCGATATGACAGACATGTACGAACCCCCGTTGAGCCAGTGCCGGCAGGGCGACAAGATCGTTTGTCTGCCGTGGGGCACCGATGCGTACGCGCTGTTCTGGAACAAAGACCTGTTTGAAGCCGCCGGTCTTGACCCAGAGAAACCACCTTCAACCATGGAAGAATTGGTGGAATATGCTGAGAAGTTGACTGTTGTTGGACCAGATGGCTCACTCGAACAGGTGGGTTTCATTCCAAATCACTCCTGGAGCCATACCGATCTGTACGTCCGCAACTTTGGCGGATTCTGGTATAGCGATGACGGCTCTGCTCTGACCGCTAACAGTCAGGCAATGATCGATGCCCTCACATGGCAGCAGCAGTTCTACACCAAATACGGCGTGGATAACCTGCAGGCATTTGCCTCTGGCTTTGGTGAATACAGTTCGCCCGATGCTCCGTTCTATGCGGGCAAGGTTGCCATGATGGTGGAAGGTGAGTGGCAGGTGGGACCCAACTTCATTCCCAAACTCAAGCCTGAATTGAACTACGGCGTGGCTGCCTTCCCGCCGCCTGCCGACCATCCCGAACGCGCCGGTACCATCGTCAATCAGGGGACTGCTGTGGTTATTCCCACCGGCGTGGCGGACAAGGAAGCCTCTGCAAAACTGCTGGCGTGGATGATGTCGCCTGCCATCGTGGCGGAAGAGTTCTGTTACAACGCCAACCTGCCTACCAGCAAGAAGGCTGCTGAGGCACAATGCTTCAAGGATTTGGGCGAGAAATTCCAGGTCTTTGTAGATTTGATGGCAAGCCCGAACGCTTATGCAGTTATCACCACCCCGATCTCGTTCGAGATGAATGACGCACTTGGCGCAGCAGAAGAAGCGATACTGCTCACAGGCGCAGACCCGAAGGAAACGCTTGACGCTGTTCAAGCCGAATTTGAACCCAAGTTCAAAGAGGCAATGGGACAGTAAAAAATCAGAGACCCTAAAGGTCTGTCAGACCTTTAGGGTCTCTTCCCGCTGGAGCGTGAAATGGAAAACTCAACTGAACGTAAATTATTCGGCTTCAAACTCCCGCCCAAAACGGTGTGGACAAAGCGCGCCAAATCTGATTTGCGCACGGGCTTGCTCTTTCTCTCGCCATGGCTCATCGGTTTTTTGGCGTTCACGCTCTATCCAATGGTTGTATCTTTCTACTATAGCTTCACCATCTATCATTCCAAGCGCGCCCCTGAGTGGGTTGGGCTGCAAAACTATGCCAACCTGTTTGCCGACGATAAATTTTGGATCTCGCTCAACAATACGCTTTACATGGTGGCGATCGCCGTGCCGTTAGGATTGTTCGCTTCTTTTGTCTGCGCACTTCTACTCAACCTCAAAGTGCGTGGACAGGCATTTTATCGCGTTATTTATTTTCTCCCTTCCATCGTCCCGACCGTGGCGGGGACGATCCTTTTTCTTTGGTTGTTGAATCCGCAGGTCGGTTTGGTCAATACCGTGCTGGCTAAGGTCGGCATTGACGGACCTAACTGGATGGCAGACCCGAACTGGTCAAAACCCGCGTTGATTCTGTTGGGTATGTGGGGCATGGGCGGTACGATCATCATCTATCTTTCAGGTTTACAAGACGTGCCGCAAAGCCTTATCGAAGCCGCCGAACTCGACGGCGCCAATTGGTTCCAACGCCTGTGGCATATCACCATCCCAATGGTTTCGCCGATCACGCTCTTCAACCTCATCACAGGCATGATCGGCATGTTCCAATATTTTGCACAAGCCTACGTTGTCGGTGGCGGCGACAGCCTCGGACGCCCGCTCAACTCTACCCTTTTTTATTCCGTTTATCTTTATCAGAACGCCTTCCTCTATTTAAAAATGGGCTATGCCTCCGCGATGGCGTGGATCCTCTTCATTATTATTTTGATTTTGACCCTGCTCCTTCTCAAAGTCAGCGATAGATTCACCTACTACTCAGGATGATGCAATGATGAACCCCGCCTCTCACCTGACCTCGAACCGGTCGCGCCAACCTGAGCATGATCCACGCCGTGACCGCACCGCGCACAAGATCCGCAGCCTTTTCATCTCCACCCTTAGCCACGGACTCATCATTTTCGTCGGCATGTTCTTCGCCGTCCCATTTTTGTGGATGCTTCTCACTTCTTTCAAATCCGACAAGGATGTCTTCCATACTCCGCCGCGCTGGCTGCCGCATGACGCTGTCCGCGTGGAAATTAACGGAGAAGAGTATCCGATATACAACGTCAAAACCGAAGACGGGGTCAAGCAATATGCTGCGCTTAAGATCGAAAGCGGCGTGGCGTATTTTGTAGACCCCGCCTATCCCGATGTGGTCATTCCCACCAAATTACAGCAAGGTACAGAACGAGTCGCCGAATTGGTGGAGGAAGTCTCCTTCCGCTGGCAAAACTTTCCCGACGCAATGAACCGCGGCAGTCGCCCGGGAGTGGGGGCGAGTTTCTGGGTCTACTTCAGAAACAGTCTCGTCATTGCCTTTTTTATGATCGTCGGTACTCTGGTCTCGAATACACCTGTGGCGTATGCCTTTGCACGGCTGAAATTCCCCGGACGCGATGTGCTCTTCGTCATCGTCCTTGCCACCATGATGCTTCCATTTCAAGTGACAATGATCCCAGTGTATCTTTTGTTCAACGACACACTCGGCTGGGGCGATACCTTCTTGCCGCTCATCATCCCCGCCTTCTTCGCCAACGCCTGGGACGTGTTCCTCCTGCGGCAATTCTTCAGGACCATCCCGGAAGAAATGTGTGACGCGGCAAGAGTGGATGGCGCCAGCGAGTGGCAGATCTTCACGCAGATCGTCCTGCCGATTTCCACGCCTGTGCTTGCCACCATCACGGTTTTCACCTTCCTGTACGCCTGGAACGATTTCACGGGACCGCTATTGTTCCTCAATAGTCCGCGCAACTTCACCATGGCATTGGGCTTGCAGGATTTTCAGGGGCAGAACATCATCATTTGGAATCAACTAATGGCGGCGGCAACCGTCTTCACCCTGCCCATCATCGTGGCGTTCTTCTTTGCACAGAAGACGTTTATTCAAGGAATCAAACTCACGGGATCGAAAGAGTAATTGGTAAATCGTAATTACCAATTACCAATTACCAATTACTACTATGAAACTCCTCAAAGTATCCAACGGACAAATCCTCACCTCCGCCAACCAACCCATCCGCCTGCGCGGGTGGAACATCGGCGGCTGGCTCAACATGGAAGATTTTATCAATGGCTTCGTCGGCGCGGAGCATAATTTACGCGCTACCATGAGCCGCATTGCAGACAGGGAGAAGGCGCAGTTCTTTTTCGACCGTCTGCTCGACCACTTCTTCACTGAAGACGATGTAAAAGCAATGGCGAAGTTCGGTGCGAATGTGATCCGCATCCCGTTCAATTACCGCCACTTTGAAAGCGACGACAAGCCTTTTGAATACCTCGAAAATGGATTCAAAAGGCTCGACCAAGCCATGGATTGGTGCGCTAAACACGGTATATATGTCATCCTCGATTTTCATGCCGTGCAAGGCTGGCATAACCCCGACTGGCACAGCGACAACGCGCATGTCCACATCCTGCTTTATCAACACAAACATTTTCAAGAGCGCTTTGCAAGGTTATGGAAAGAGATGGCAAAACGTTACAAGAACCATCCCGCCCTTGCTGGCTATGGGTTGATGAACGAACCCTGCACACGCGTCCATTACGAGAACTACGACTCGCCCAATTACAACTGGGACGGATTGAACAGTGTCCACCGCCTTGCCGCGCAAGCCATCCGCGAAGTGGACTCGAATCATATCCTCTTCGTCGAAGGGGATAACTTTGCCTGTGAGTTTGACGGGCTGGATGTAACCTTCGATGAGAATATCGTAGTAGAAAGCCACAACTACATGTCGCCCACGGGTGGCGGCGCTGCGTATCCTGGTGTCATTGACGGTATGTACTGGAACCGCGACATCGTCGCCGCGGAGTTCGGGATGCACAGCGGGACGCGTCTCGCGTTCAAACATCGCAAGCCGATTTTTGTCGGCGAGTTCGGGACGTGGTACGCGGGCTACCCCGACGCCATCAAATATCGCGTCGCCGCATTGGACGACCAACTCGGTGTGTTCGACTCAGCGGGAGTCCACTGGGCGGTGTGGACGTGGAAGGACATCGCTTCGATGGGGTCGTTCAATCTCGATCCAGCTTCAGAGTATGTGCAAACCATCGCACCGATTCTCAAGGCAAAGAAAGACGCTGCCGATTGGGAAGGGGAGATGCCCAAAGGAAGCGTGGCGAAGGCGTTGAAAAATTCTGCAGACGCGATCGATGCTTATTTGGCACAGACCAACCTCAAAGTCCAGATTGACCGCCGCTGGTTCGTGCAATACACCCTGTTCGGCTATCTCGCACAATTCCTGCAAGTGCCATACGCGAATCTGTTCAAAGACATCTCCGAAGAAAAATTGGACGATATGCTCAGCGCGTTTGCATTGAAGAACTGCGTTAAGAACAAGACTATCACAAAAGTATTGAAGAAACACTTGACCACCTGAAACCTGATACCTGGAACCTGTCACATGGCAACCTACAAATTCCCTCACAACTTTCTCTGGGGCGCGGCGACCGCGTCCTACCAAATCGAAGGCGCTTGGAACGCAGACGGCAAAGGCGAATCGATCTGGGATCGCTTCAGTCATACGCTTGGAAAGATCGAAGACAAATCTACAGGCGATATTGCCTGTGACCATTATTACCGCTGGGAAGAAGACATCGCCCTCATGCGCCGTTTGGGATTGAAAGCCTATCGCTTCTCGATCTCGTGGACGCGGGTTCTGCCTCTCGGAGCTGGGAGCATCAACCCAAGCGGACTCGATTTCTATGACCGCCTCGTGGACGCTTTGTGCGCCGCGAACATCGAACCGCTTCTCACCTTGCATCATTGGGATTATCCGCAAGCCTTGTATGAAAACGGCGGTTGGACCAACCGCACCAACCTGCATCACTTCGCCGATTATGCCGCTATCGTTGCCAAACGCCTCGGCGACCGCGTAAAGTTCTGGACGACCTTCAACGAGCCAGGCGTCATCGCATGGGATGGCTATCTCAGCGGTGAACATGCCCCAGGGGAGCAGGATGCACTCAAAGCGAAGCAAGTGGCGCACAATCTCATGGTGGCACATGGACTCGCCGTACAGGCGATCCGTGGCGTGGACCCAGATCTCAAAGTTGGCATCGTCCTCAATCAGTGGATGGCAGACGCGGCGGACGATGACCCGCAGTCCATTCGCAATGCCGAAAGCGCGTGGAACCGCAGTGAGACGATTTTCATCCATCCCATTTTCAAAGGTTATTACCATCCTGAGTATGTTGAATATGCTGGCGGCTTGCCTGAAATTCAAGCAGGCGATATGGCGCTCATTGCTCAAAAGCTGGACTTTCTTGGCATCAACTTCTACTCACGCAATTTGTATAACGCACAAGGACACGTGGAAGAAGTGGCGGGTTCCGAGTATACCGAAATGGGTTGGGAAGTTTGTGCATCCGCCCTGCGCCGCATGTTGAACAAGATCAACCGCGAATACAACGTGCCGCCTATTTACATCACAGAGAACGGCGCGTCCTTCCATGATGAAGTCAGCGCCGATGGAAAGATCCACGACCCGCGCAGGCTCGATTACTTGAAGAATCATTTCATCCAAACCCGCCTCGCCATGCAAGACGGTGTAGATGTGCGCGGATACATGGTCTGGTCGTTAATGGATAACTTCGAGTGGGGGCACGGCTACACCAAACGCTTCGGCATCATCCGTGTGGATTATGAAACACAGAAGCGCACGATCAAAGATTCTGGTGAATGGTATGCGGAAGTGATACGGAAGAATGAAATAAGTGATTAAACATTTGACCGCAGACCGCTGACGATAGACCGTTGTAACGGTCTGCGGTCAGTGGTCAACGGTCAGTGCGTTGCGGCGTTATGGTTGAGGGTCGCCGCATAACAAATCCACCCTATAACCTCCATATCTCTATTTGGAGGCTCCCCATGGGACACCACGACGAACACGAAAATGAAAAGGAACACAAACACGAATCTCATGCGCACGATCACCCGCATCTGCATGAACACGAGCATCATGAGCACGACCATGATGAGCATCATCACGATCATGAACATGAACATGATCACGGACATTCGCATTCCAACAATCCTGTGATTCACTGGCTGCAACATCTCTTTACCCCGCACAGCCACGGGCACCAGCAAGCCGCCCTTGACCCGAACCTTGCCACAGATAGAGGCATGTGGGCGTTGAAGATTTCATTTGCAGGGTTGATAGTCACCGCGATCTTTCAGGTTGTCATCGTTATCATCAGCAGTAGTGTCGCCCTGCTCGCCGACACGATTCATAATTTTTCAGACGCACTCACAGCCATTCCATTGGGCTTTGCGTTCTGGCTTTCCCGAAAAGCCCGCAACAAACGTTACACCTACGGCTACGGTCGCGCCGAAGATATTGCAGGGGTCATCATCGTTTTGATGATCGCATACAGCGCCTTTGAAGCCATTCATCAGGCAGTGTTGCGCTTCATTACACCCGAACCGATTACAAATTTGGGATGGGTCGCCGCCGCGGCTGTGATCGGATTCTTCGGCAACGAACTGGTCGCCATCTTCCGCATCAAAGTTGGCAAGGAGATCGGCTCCGCCGCACTCATCGCCGACGGCTACCACGCCAGAACAGACGGCTTTACCTCCCTCGCAGTTTTAGCAGGTGCCATCGGAGTCTGGCTTGGCTACCCCATTCTCGACCCGCTGATCGGCTTGGGCATCGGCATCGCCATTCTGGGCATTGTATGGCACACCGCAAGAGATATGTGGCATCGTATGATGGACGCCGTTGACCCAGAACTGTACGGAGAATTCAAACACATCGCTTCGCATGTAAACGGAGTGATGGACGTTCATAGCGCCGCCGTTCGTTGGGTGGGTCACCGTTTGTGGGGTGAAATGCATGTGACGGTTAATTGCAAGTTGTCTGTGCTGGAAGGTCACCGCATCGTAGAAGAAGTGCGGCACGCGCTCTTCCACAAGTTCCCCGCGCTGGTCGAAGTCATCGTCCACGCTGACCCGTGCGAGTGTGACAAGACCATTGAGTACCATCCCACCGCGCATCACCAATTTTTATCCGCGGCAGATTGATACCCGGAACCTGAAACTTGAAACCTGAAACTGGAGTAAGTTACTTCGCCAACGGCTGGCTCCATCACTTCGAGCGCGACCTCGAAGATATTCTTGCGCATCACTGCACCTACATTGTGCATTGTTTCAGCGAGAACGAAATGGTATTCGCCCGCCAACGCACCGCGCAGTTCTTTCAAATGACTCGCGACGCGGGACTCGGCTGTTGGGCGAATCCCTGGTCGGTGATGGGGCTTTTCGGTGGCGAACAGTTTTCTGCGTTCGTGCCGCGCAACCCCGACGCCTGCCAGATTCTTTCCACGGGTCAACGTGCGCCTGCCGCCTGCCCTTCCGCGCCAGAGACCCGCGCCGCGATGAAACTTTGGCTCGACATGGCAATTGACTTTGGCGCCGACACCATTTTTTGGGATGAGCCGCATCTTTACATCCCAGATTGGGATGACTTGCACTTCGCTCCTGACTCCGCCTTTGCCTGCTTCTGTCCGAGATGCCGTGACTCCTTCCAAGCTCGGTTCGGTCAACCTATGTCCCAAACAGGACAGGGGCAAGCCCTGCCCATACAACCTGAAATGCGCCAACACCGCGAAGACCTGATGGTGGACTTCCTCTCCGAGATGATCGGTTACGCCCACGACAAAGGTGCGAAGAACGCCATCACGCTGTTACCTGTGGATGATGAAGCGAATGAATCATTGCCGTGGAATCGAATTGCCGACATTCGCGGACTCGACATCTTCGGCACCGACCCGTACTGGTATCTGCATGACAAAGATTGCGAAACCTTCGTCGGCGAGCAGATGAAAAAGACGATGGATGTTTGCCAGCCGCGCGGGTTGACTCCGCACTTTTGGGCGCAGGGGTTTGGAGTCCCATCGAGCAGGGAAAATGAACTCGAAACAGGATTCAGCCTCGCCGTGGAAAGAGGCGCAAAATCCATTGCCATTTGGGGCATGCACGGTTGTTCCGCGTACGATGGCACGTCGGATGATCCCGAAAAGGTTTGGGATGTGGTCGGTAAAACATTTGGAAAATTGAGAAACCGATGAATAACACCGAATACTTTCAACATGCGCAACAATATCTGACGGGCGGGGTGTCGTCGTCGTTTCGCTACAACCCGTTCACAGCGCGACCGATGTATCTTTCAAAGGCAGAAGGCGCGTACATCTATGATCTCGAAGGCAAGCGTTTCATTGACTTCTTCATGGGGCATGGCGCTTGCACACTCGGACACAACCGACCTGAAATTTCAGTGGCAATGAAGCAGGTCTTCGACATTGGTTTCTTCGCCGAATTCGACCACCCGCTGACGGGAGAACTTGCAAAGAAGATCACACAGAACATTCCAGCGGCAGAACGGGTGCGCTACGTCAACTCAGGTAGTGAGGCCACCCTGCTTTCGATTCGGCTGGCACGCGGATATACGGGGCGGCAAAAAATTGTCCGCATCGATGGGCAATTCCACGGCGGGCATGATTATGCCTTGGTCAATAATCTCGCCGCGAACATTGACCGTGACAACCCTGGCGATAGATTATCGCAAGTCAAACATGCCAGCGCGGGCATTCCGCTCAAAGTGGATGAGACGTTGTACGTAATCCCCTGGAACAACGCCGAGTTATTCGAGAAACTTTGCAAAGAACACGGGCATGAGATCGCCGCCATCTTGATGAACCCGATCGATTACAACAATGGCTGCATCGGTTCGTCGGCGCAATACATGCAAGCCATTCGCCGCATTTGTGATGAACATGGCATCGTCTTCATCATTGACGAAATCCTTTCGGGCTTTCGCACTGGCATGACAGGCGGACACGGCTATTACGGTGTCGCGCCTGACCTGTGTCTGTTCGGCAAGGCGCTCACCAATGGCATTCCATTGGCAGCAGTGGCGGGTAAAGAAAAAATCATGATGAAGATCATGGATCCTGTTGACCCCGTCGTGGCGGGCGGCACGTTCTCAGGAAATTTATTCGGCTGTGCGGCGGGTATCGCATCCTTGACCATCATGGAACAGGCAGGCTTTTTCGATGGCTGGCTCGAGCGCGTAAACAGTTTCTACACTCAACTCCAAACCATCTTTGACGAAGCAAATTTCCCCGCCATTGTGCAGGGCCTCGGCTGTACCTTTGGCATCTACATCGGCACACGCGAACCAGTCACAAATTATCACCACATCGCCGAGCGGACAAACCCCGAATTACGCAAAGCTTTTTTTCTGAAGTGTATCGAAAAAGGGCTGTACTTCCATACTGATTTCACCATCTCCGCCCAGCATGATGAGGCATTATTGACGCAGTCGCTGGATATCTTGCGTGAAGTTGTGCGCGAAGCGAAGAAGAGGATGTAAAGGAGGTGAAACGGCTCAAAGCGTAGAAACAGTTTTCCCAAAGGTATGAAGCGTGTTCTTTATCCAACAAAAAGAGGAGAAACCATGAATACCAATCGAAATGTTCGTTTGTCCCGCCGTGACTTTTTGAAACTGGCGGGTGTAGGAACCGCAGGGCTTGCGTTGAGCAACTATCTGGCAGCCTGCGCTCCGGCAGGCAGTAATACATTAAATGTGTTGGTGCCTGCTGCGCCAGACCCAGCGCCTCCGGGAGTTGGTCAATTTAGTTTGGATGCGTTTGAGCAATGGAAGAAAGATAACGGGTTTGAGGTCGCTTATGAGGCGCCGCCCTGGCCCCAACTGCACGATAAGATGGCAGCAAATTTTGCGGCTGGGCAATATGTACATGACATCATCTACATGTCTGGCTGGGTACCCGAGTTTGCAGATTACTTGATCGACTTCACCAACGATCTGCCAGCCGATTTGATTGCGGACTTACCTGCCTCGTCGTTCAGCACATTGACATGGGGTGGCAAGCGTCTCGGTGTGATCTTCACCTTGTCTCTACTTACGATGTTCTACAACACTGAAATGCTTGAAGGCATTGGCGTTAAAGAAGCGCCCAAAACCTGGGATGACCTCAAAGGCGTTGCCAAAGAATTAACCGGCGGCGGCAAATACGGCTGGGTGTTGAACTACGGCGCACCCGAAGGCATCGGCGGTGTGGCATCGTATTGGATGTGTTTCCTGCAACAAGCGGGCGGCAAACTATACGGCGACGATGGCATGCCCGCATTCAACAACGCCGCAGGCGTGGATTCGCTCCAGTTTATGGTTGACTTGATGGAGTTCACCGACCCAGGTTCGTTGAGCTATGTCGGCATCAACGACGCGACTAACGTCTTCTCTGCCGGTCAGGCGGCGATGATGATGAACTGGCCCTTCATGTGGAAGCCCGCCAACGACCCGGCCTCCTCGAAAGTGGTAGGCAAAGTCGGTTCGGCGATTCTGCCTGCGGGTCCGGCTGGTTCCGCTTCGATTGACGGCACCGACGCCTACACCATCACCAAACTTTCACCGAACCCCGAAGGCGCTCGTAAGTTGATCGAGTTCTATCTCGATGCGGAAGTACAGAAGCGTCAAGTGATTGATACGGGCTGGTTGCCGATTCGCCTCTCGGTGTTGAACGACCCCGAAGTGCAGGCGGCGGCTCCCAATGCGGCGACTGTGCTCGAACAGGCACAACATCCATACGACAGCTACGTCACGCCCGATTACAACGCCGTGACCACCGCCATCGGCGTGGAAATCCAAAAAGCGCTGGCTGGTACACAATCTGCGCAGGATGCGATCACGACGGCTTCTGATCTTGTGACTGAGATCGTGAAGAAACGCGGATAATTACCCTCACCCCTAGCCCCTCTCCCATTGGGAGAGGGGCTAGGGGTGAGGGCGAGTACATTCATGCAAACCTCCAACAACTACAACCGCAGCCGTTACCGCCTTGGCATTTGGTTCACCGCCCCGGCAGTGATCGTCTTGCTGATCGTGCTGGCGTATCCCATCATCGCGTCACTTGTGCTTTCATTTCTCAAAGTGCGTTTTGGCGGCGATGGTCTCACTTTTGCATGGCACGGCGTCACCAACTACACCGATCTGTTCACGAATCAATTATTCCGTGAGGCTCTATTTCGTTCAGTTTATTTCACAGTCGTTGAAGTCGCCGCTGTAATTTTTCTTGCGCTCAGTGTTGCGCTCATGCTCAATCACCCACTCGGACGCTCCGCATTCTATCGGGTCGTTTTGCTTGTGCCATGGGCGTTATCACCTGTTGCCAACGCCGTTTTATGGAAGTGGATCTACAACGCCAACTACGGCATTCTCAATCAGTCGCTCATCGGTCTTGGTCTTATCAAAGAAAACATCATCTGGCTCGGCACACCGTGGCTTGCCCTCAACATGATTCTCATCGCCGATGTATGGAAAGCCGTGCCGTTCATCGCGCTGCTCATGCTTGCGGGTTTGCAAAACATTCCATCGTATCTGTACAAAGCCGCCCGACTCGACGGCGCGAATGCGTGGCAACAATTTGTTCACGTCACACTACCGGGTCTCAAAACCACGCTCGTCATCTCGGTTGTGCTTCAAAGTATTTGGGCGCTCAAAGTTTTCGACCTCATCTATGTGCTCACCAAAGGCAGTCCCGCCGACAGCACCGTGCTCCTCAATTATCTTTCGTGGCGTGAGACCTTCAGCAATCTCGATGTCGGTTACGGTGCGGCGATCGCCAACGTCCTTTTCATTTTGATGTTCATGCTCGCGCTGGTTTACATTCGCGCATTACGTCCGCGCCAGACGGCTCAAAGGGATGGATGACATGCCCCGATATCTGACTCAATTCTTCATCCGTTTCGGATTAATTGCCTTCACGCTTCTTTCACTTGGACCTGTGGTCTGGTCCGTCGTCACAAGCCTTTTACCCCTTTCGGCTTTGACCTCCAAACCGCCCGACCTCAACCCGCTCAATATCACCCTCGAAAACTATAGTCTCGTACTCGACTCCTCACGCGGACTGTTCTCTGGCTTGGTCAACTCACTTATCATCGCCACCTTCACCGCCGCCGTGGGGTTGGTCATCGGCTCGATGGCGGCGTATGCGCTGGCGAGATTAAATATGCCCAGCAGTAACAAAATCCTGATGATGATCCTTGCCACACAGATGTTCCCCGGCATCGTCATCGCTATTCCACTCTTCCTTGTCATGAGTCGCACCCGTCTCGTGGATACCCATTTCGGACTCATCGTAGTCTATCTCTCGTTCATCCTGCCCATCGTCATCTGGATTCTCAAAGGCTTCTTCGAGAGTGTACCAATGGAACTCGAACGCGCCGCCGCTGTGGATGGCGCATCCCCCATTCAGACGTTTCGCTACATCGTGCTTCCCATTTCGTTACCGCCGCTTTTCGCCACGGGTGTTTTTGCCTTCATCGAAGCCTGGAACGAATTTTTCTTCGCCATCATTCTCACCCGCATCAACGTCAAAACTGCATCCATAGCGATTGCTGAATTCTCAGGTCAATATCAAACCCTCTACGGGCAGATGCTGGCGTCGGCGGTGCTGGCAAGTATTCCGGTTGTTGCATTGGCAATTATTTTCAGACGGTTTATTTTGGAAGGTTTTGCTGAAGGAGCAATCAAAGCATAATGGCTACGCTTGAACTAATCAACATCCACAAAAAATTCGGTGACTTTGTCGCCGTGGAAGGTGTCAACCTGCGTGTCGAAGAAGGCGAGTTTGTCACGTTGCTCGGTCCGTCGGGATGCGGCAAGTCTACACTGTTGAATATGACCGCAGGACTCGAAGACGTGACCTCTGGTGAGATTCGCATCAACGGCAAGGTCGTCAATCAACTCGGTCCGTTCGAGCGCGATGTGGCGATGGTCTTTCAGAACTATGCCCTCTATCCGCACATGACGGTGGAGGAAAACATTGGCTTTTCGCTCCAGTTGAGAAAACGTCCCAGAACCGAGATTCAGGACAAGGTCCAGAAAGTTGCGTCCATGTTGGAGTTGGAAAAATTCCTGCATCGCCTCCCGCGCGAACTGTCGGGCGGTCAACAACAACGCGTCGCCATCGGTCGGGCAGTGATTCGTGAACCGTCCATTTTTCTATTCGATGAGCCGTTCTCGAATCTCGATGCGGCGTTGCGCCTCAAGACGCGCGGCGAAATCAAGGAACTGCATCAGCGCCTTGGCGTGACATCCATCTTCGTCACACACGACCAGGAAGAAGCCTTATCGCTTTCCGACCGCATCGCTGTGTTGCGGCTTGGGCGTCTCGAACAATTCGGCACGCCTGAAGAGGTTTACTCAAAGCCTGCATCAAAGTATGTGGCAAAATTTATCGGCACACCGCAGATGGATTTGTTTGCAGGTGAATTTGTTGAAGGTGGTTATCAAATCGGTAGCGTAAAAATTGCACTGCCAAGATCGCTAAAGACAGCGAACACCCCTGTTGACGTTGGCATACGCGCCGAGTTCGTCACGCTCGGCGACACAGGCTTCGACGCCGCCATTCGACTCGTGCAACCTGTCGGTCCGTTCACTTATGTCACCGTGGATTGGGACGGCGGTAGTGCCACAGCAAGAGTCAATGGCGTGTCGCATTTGAAGCCGAAAGAAACCATCAAAGTGGATATCAATCCCAATGGATTGCTTTTCTTCGACAGAAATTCTGAAAAACGATTGGATCTCGTATGAAAAAATTTCCCAACCTCCCCATTGTCGACCTCATACCTTTCTCTGAGATCGATGATAAACGTCCTGCACTGCTCGTCACTTCAGGTCCCGCGTGGAATGCCGTCAAAGATAATTTGCGTGGGCTGAATATCACAGCTACCATTGAAGTAAAAGAAGCTACAACTGAATATTGGGATTCGCTTTTGACCGCAGACGATGGACCGCAGACCGAAACTGCGGTCAACGGCCTGCGGTCTGCGGTCGTGTATGCTGTCGGCGGCGGTCTCACCGCCGATGCCGCCAAATACTTCGCATCCAAACTCAACCTGCCGCTTGTGGTTCTTCCAACCGCCCTCTCGGTGGATGCGTTCATTAC
>Ga0116204_1001017_pt1 | contig 15794 bp, 5 predicted proteins | sample LakKivwa52mmetaG_FD_94481 | JGI IMG/M metagenome (GOLD analysis project Ga0116204, IMG submission 94481) | Anoxic lake water microbial communities from Lake Kivu, Rwanda to study Microbial Dark Matter (Phase II) - Lake Kivu water 52m metaG | ecosystem: Environmental > Aquatic > Freshwater > Lake ...
CCCTTCCTGCGATCCTCGAGCATGCTCGGAACAAATTTTGCGCGGAAACAGAATTGCTGGCCGTCTTTTTTGACTTTAATCTCCTTAATTATTTCCTCGCCACCGATTCCTTGCCGGATGAGGGTATGAATATCCGGAACGGAAAAAAATGCCAGCGACACACTGTCCGCGGTGCATGGCAACAAAAGTCAATGCATTATGCAAACACAGAGATGCACTATTCAGGAAAATATTTTTTTGGGGATGTAATCAAAATTAAAAAATCGAAAGAAAATATCGTTGGATTTCTCGTATCAAACAACGACCGCTGTATTCCCAGGGGTTTTTAATCCTTCTTCATCTGGTACATGTACCAGATCTTGCACGCTCCTTCATGGCTGACCATGCACGGTCCCACCGGTTTTCTCGGGTTGCAGACCTTCCCGAAAAGCTTGCAGTCGGATGGCTGGGCAAGTCCCCGCAGGATCTTGTCGCAGCTGCAGGCAGAGTGTTTGGTGATATGTTTGAACTCGATCCCGAACTTCTTCTGGGCATCGTACTGTTCGAACTCCTTCTTCAGCCGGAGGCCGGAGCCGGGAATGACCGGAAAGCCCCGCCATTCAACATCAGAAGGCTCGAAGACCTCATACATGATATTCTTCGCCTTTACGTTCCCCTCGCGGCTTACAGCACGGGGGTAGGCGTTATCGACACGGTGCGTGCCTTCCTTTACCTGCTGGACGAGCATGAGCAGCCCGAGCAGGATGTCCTCTGCCTCGAACCCGGCAACCACCTGCGGGACGGGGAACGATTCATACTCCTCGTATCCCATGACCGTGCAGACATGGCCGGGGAGCATGAACCCGTGGAGTTTTGCTTCGCCCTGTTCGAGCAGCCACTTCATGGCAGGCGGGACAATGCGGTGGCATGAGAGAATGGAAAAGTTTTCCGGAGGTTTTGTCAGGAGCATCGCAGCAACGGTCGGGGCTGTGGTCTCGAAACCGACCGAGATGAAGACTACTTCCTTGTCAGTCTTACTTGCAACCTCCACGGCCTTGTGGATACCCTGCACGATCCGGACATCCCCGCCACAGGACTCGAGCGAACCCTGCGACCCCGGGACATGGAGGAGATCACCATACGTTGTGATGATGCAGTCCCTGCCGGCAAGGTCGAGAGCTGCGTCGATCTCGCCCTGTGGCGTGATACACACCGGGCAACCCGGTCCCATCACGATCTTCAGCCCCTCCGGCAACAGGCTGCGGAGTCCCGTGCGGGCAATGGCCGCTTCATGCGTGCCGCAGATGTGCATGAAGGTCATATCGTGATCCGTGATATCACGGAGTTTTTCTGCTATCTCTTTTCCTGTCGCCATAACAAATTCAAAAGTATTAATTTTACGATAACATAAGGGTACGTATGGACATATCAGGACTCGGAACGAACTACATTCTTGCTGCACTTACCATTCTTCTCGCGCTCTCCATTGCCTTCCTTGCCCGGAAGATGGTCAGCTGGCTTGAGTTGAAGGCCGGCGAGACCGAGACCTACTGGGACGATATCATTGTTGCGGCGATTGGTACCCCTGTCCAGGTCGCCATTATAGTTATCCTGTCATATTTCGCTGTCACCTGGTTCGATATCCTCCCGCAGAGCCTGCAGTGGATTCACGATCTCCGATATGCAACGGCGTTCTGGATCCTGATAAGCGCCTGGGTCGTGTCAACCTTCCTCCACAGCATCATCCATATCTATGGCCGTGCTTTGGCAGAAAAGTCAGCAAGCGACATGGATGACCGGCTTGTTGATCTGCTCGAACTGGTTATCCGGTACGTAATCTGGTTTGCCGCGGTCCTTGCAATCCTTAAGGTCTTCGAGATCGAGATAACCCCGCTGCTTGCAGGTGCTGGTGTTGCGGGAATTGCTGTTGCACTGGCAGCACAGGACCTTATCTCAAACGTCTATGGTGGCGCAATCATCTCTGTAGACAAACCCTTCAAGGTCGGGGACCGGGTAAAGATTGATAATTATTATGGTGACGTCATATCAGTCGGCACCCGAAGTACCCGGCTCCGGACTCTTGAGTACCAGATCGTCACTATACCGAATAACAAGATCACGACCAATGTCATCGTCAATTATTCCGAACCGGACGAGAAACTGCGGATTACTGTTCCGGTCACGGTCGCCTATGGGACTGATCCGTTGCGGGTCAAGAAGATCCTGATGGAGATTGCCCATGATGCGATTAAGAATACCGAGTTTTTTCTTGAAGACCCTGCACCAACCGTCTTTTTCGATGAGTTTGCCTCTTCAAGCCTCAACTTCATCCTCAAGATCTGGATGCGGAAATACAACCTTCCTGATGAATCAAAGGACGCGCTCAACTGCCGGATCGCGGTGCGCTTTGAAAAGGAAGGCATTGAGATCCCCTTCCCCCAGCTGGATATTCACATGAAAAAATGACCTTTTTCTCACAATTTTCCTTTTGTTCAGGTATGTCTGAAAAAATCAGCAACCAGTCTTTCCCCGCGCTTCCGGGTATTTATGACATTCTCCTCCGGGTTTTATCCGATCTTTCCGCAATGTTTTATAGGGATTACTCACAACGTTGTTAGCAACCTGTCGAAGGATAAAGATCGGGCATTTTCCGGATCAGGCTGCAGTAAAAATCAGATATCCTGTGCCTATGTGACACAGCCCGGCAGTGTGCCTCCTTGGTAAGGTATGTTAATTAACGACTAATTCCCATGCCCCAATCAGGAGGAAGTCGCGAGTTCGAATCTCGCCATAGGCTCTTTTTGTGTTTTTCGGGGTTTTTTCCCTAAGAAAATGATTTGTAAAAAGGTTTTTTTCTGGGCGTGGGTATGCAGCACAACCCTGTTCCCGGTTACAGTATAAAAGTCACAACATGGCAGTTACCGGCAAACACGGAGGCTTCCGGGAACGTGAACAACACCTTTTTTGCCGTGGCGTTCTGGGGGATGACAAAAGTCAGCTCAGTGGTGGTGCTTTGGGACGCATTGAGGTCAAACGTCAATTGTGATCCTATACTATAGGGAAAATATTGCGTCCCCTCCGAATCAGCCAGCACAAAATCACTGCCGGATACCTGGATATTTCCCGTGTCACGGGTATTTTTCAGGAGACGGATACGAGAAAAAACTTATTGGAATTATACGTCTTCTCGCCTTCGCGAGCGGAACTGATCGTTATCTGGAGGTTATTGTTTCCCACCGGTCTGTTCAGCGAGGATTCAATCACGGGTGTGCCGGTCTGTTCTGCTGATACAGCCTCAGAAAAATTCTGCCCGATGCTCATGGAATACCGGGCAGCCGGAAGGATAATGAAGATAATAAGGGTGAGAGAAATACAAAGAACCATCCCGATCTTCAGGTATCTGCCGCGGTTATCAGCCTTTTTTACCTCTGCATCCAGTTTTGCACCACATTCAAGACAGTGGGTAAAAAAATGGGGATTCGTCTTACTGCATTTCAGGCATTTTTTTGCTGCCATATCCACTCCCATTTATCCCCACCACGGTATGCCGGACTTTTTTCAATCAACCCAATATCCGCGATGATTCCTTTTATCGTTACGCATATTTTCTGACAGCCTGCTGGAATATATCACGAAAAATAAATCGACGGGCAATCCGGAAATCAGTAAATCCCGCAAACAGCCACGACAGGAATGGCCGAGGGCACACTTCAGGGATCCCTTTAAGGTTGTTTCCATCGAATATCTGGTGATTCAGAAAGGCTTACCATGAGTCAGCTATCCCCCGTGAAAGGTAAAGGTGAGATCCCCGCCCAGCGGTATACCTTTGCCCCCCGTATGGCAAAAACGCCCAAATCGTTTATCAGGGAAATTCTCAAGGTGACCGAGAAGCCGGAGGTCATCTCGTTTGCCGGGGGGCTCCCCAGCCCGGCCCTGATTGATGTCGAAGGGATCCGTGGTGCCTGTGCATCCGTACTGGAAAATGACGGGAAGGTCGTATTGCAGTATTCCACGACCGAGGGGTACCTGCCGCTCCGGCAGTTTATCGCTGACCGTTACAAAAAGCGGCTTGGCTTGTCTGTTTCTCCAGACGAGATTCTGATTACCAACGGATCCCAGCAGTGCCTTGACCTTATCGGAAAGGTTATCATCGGGACCGGTGACCATGTCGCAATCGAACGACCAGGATATCTGGGTGCTATCCAGGCGTTCTCCCTGTATGAGCCGGTCTTCCATCCGGTCCTGCTCGGAAATGATGGGCCGGATATCGACCAGCTTGAAACCACATTCAGTTCATCTCCTGTCAAGATGTTTTATGGTGTGCCGAACTCGCAGAATCCCTCCGGGATCACCTATGCCCGAAAGAACCGGGAGGAAGTAGCCCGGGTCATGGAAGAGTACGGAGCATTATTCGTGGAAGATGATGCTTATGGCGAACTGAATTTTTCCGGGACGTCCCAACCTTCAATACGGACATTCCTTCCTGGGCAGACGGTTATCACCGGGTCCTTTTCCAAGATCCTTGCCCCGGGAATGCGAATGGGCTGGGTTGTTGCCTCCCCCGCGATTATGGAACAACTGGTGATCGCCAAACAGGCGTCAGATCTCCACTCCAATTACCTCTCGCAACGGATCGCGTACGAATATCTTACGCACAATGATATCGACAGCCATATCAGGAAAATACGGGATGCATATCAGCATCAGTGCGATGTGATGATCCGGGTACTCAGGGAAGAATTTCCCCAGACCATTTCGTTTACCCGCCCGCTCGGAGGTATGTTCGCTTGGGTGACTCTCCCGGGGGGTTGTCCCTCCATGGAAGTGTTCGAGCAGGCCCTGAAAGAGAATGTGGCCGTCCTTCCTGGCATGCCCTTCTATATTGATGGGGGCGGCGCCGACACAATCCGGCTGAATTTCTCAAATTCGACCCCGGAAGATATTGTCGAGGGTATGGGCCGGCTTGCCAAGGTCATACGGTACATCGAGAGGAAGAATAAAACCTGACGGATCGTGGAAAAACACTCGCGTGTATAAAAATACTATTAACAACTCAGTGACTCACATCTATTACTACCGGAAAGGGTATATGGCGCCGGGGTGCAACCTTTATACCAGTATTGATTTGTATCGCAGGCGCTCGCGATAGCCTGTATGACGGCAAGAGGTATCCAATTCCATGAATAATAAGAGTGATGCGGAAGCATTGTTGCGGCAGGGCATCGAACTCTATGACCTTGGCAGGTTTCAGGAAGCCATTGTCATGTTTGACCGGGGCCTCACCCTGTATCCCCGGCTCGCAAAAGCCCATTATTTCAAAGGTATTGCACTGTATGACCTGGGAAAATACAATGAAGCAATATCGGCTTATGACGAAGCATTCCTTCTGGATCCCACAGATCCCAATACGTTATACAATAAAGCGGCGACGCTTGCTCAGATAGGAAGGAACGAAGAAGCCCTTGATACCTGTGACCGGCTCCTGGCCCTGAAAGTCGATAATGCAGAAGGCTGGATCCTTAAGGGGATTGCCCTGTATGAACTTGGCAGGTACAAGGACGCGATCGTTGCGTATGATCATGCTCTCATGGTGGATCCGCGTCATGCCAAGGTATATTACAACAAGGGAATTGCACTTGCAGACCTCGGGCGTCATATGGAAGCAATACTTTCCTATGATAAGGCAATTGAGGTAGTTCCCGGTTATGCAAAGGCGTTTTATAACAAGGGGATCTCCCTGTATGAACTGGGAAAGTATGATGAAGCCCTTCTGGCCTTTGCACAGGCATATGATTTTGATCCGTCCGATGCATGGGTCTGGTATTATCGCAGTTTCATCCTTGCCAAACAGGAAAAGAATGATGACGCCATAAAGTCAGCTGATATATTCTTTGCAACGGAACCGGACCATGCTGATATCTGGACAATCCGGGGCATCTCCCAGTTCAAGACCGGAAAGCCGGACGAATCCGTATCTTCCCTCAAACGTGCACTTGAACTGAATATGAATATGGCCGATGCATGGCTGTACCTTGGCCTTGCTTATAATACGCTGGAAGATTATGAGGATGCGATTGATGCTTTCTCTCACAACATCGAGATAGCACCATCGAATGCTCCTGCCTATTACAATCGCGGGATAGCGTTCCTGCGGCTGAAAAATTATCGTCAGTCGATTGATGATTTTGATGAATCCCTGTCGCTTTCGCCACGGAACCCCGATGCATGGTACAAGAAAGGGATTGCCTGTATCTATTTAAGCCGGTACGAGGATTCACTGGATGCCTTTACCAAAAGCCTGGCGCTCCGACAGGATCATGCGGGATCGTTCTATTACAAGGGACTCGCCCATGCAAAACTGGGCCGCCTCAAGAAATCGATCGAATCGTTCGAAAAGGTCCTGTCCCTTGACCCCGGGTGTGCTTCTGCCGCGTTCCAGCAGGGGCTTACGTATATCAGTCTCGGGCGCTTCGCCGAAGCAGTCAGTGCATTTGACCTTGCGCTGAAAATTAGCCCCGACTATGCAGACGCCCTGTACCAGAAAGGGTTCGCGCTTGCAAAACTCGGAAAGAACGAAGAGGCCATCACGGCATTCGATCAGATCCTTTCAGAAAACCGGGACAACGTCCAGGCTTACCACCAGAAAGGTTCGCTGTTATTGAAGGTAGGCCGGTATGAAGATGCTATTGCCGCGTTTGACCAGAGCATCGGGCTCAAGCCCGGGTACGCTCAGTCTTTTTATGACAAGGGTATTGCGCTTCTCAAGCTCCAGAGGTTTGACGAAGCAATTGATGCATTTGGCAGTGCCCTTGATGTCAATCCCAATTATGTCAATGCTTTTTATTATCAGGGTATCGCGTTTACCGAACTCGGACGTTTTGAGGAGGCCATAGACGCGTTTGGCCAGGCTCTGGAGATCGATCCAATCCACACCCTGGCACTGTACCACCGCGGTACTGCGCTCATGCAGATCCAGCATTACCCCGAGGCAGTGTCGGCCTTTGACACTCTGCTTGCCATCTCCCCCCAGTACACTGCTGCGATCTATGAGAAAGGAATCGCCCTTGTCCACCTCTCCCGGTTCCATGAGGCATGCCAGAGTTTTGACGAGGCACTTGATCTGAACCCCTCCCTTGATGATGCCTGGCTGTACAAAGGGATTGCCCTTGTCAGTCTCGACCAGAGCGAGGAAGCGATCGCTGCTTTTGACCGGGTGCTGACCCTGAACCCCAAGCGGACGGAAGCTGCTGTAAGGAAAGGTATAGCGCTCATAAATCTTGAAAAGTTTGATGAAGCAGTCGTGGTGTTCAACCGCGTAATCGAGGACGACTCCCGTAATACCCAGGTCTGGTATTATAAGGGTATCGCCCTCACCCATCTTGGACGCGATCTCGAATCAATCCGGTCATTTGATAAGACCCTTGAGATCGATCCATCGTGCACACGTGCATGGGCAGGCAAGGCTGATGCCTATCTCCATCTCCAGAAACCGCATGAAGCCCTTGCCTCATACGATCAGGCTCTTGATCGGGATCCTGAAAATCCGGGTATAATCTTCCGGAAAGGTGTGGCGCTTTTCAGCCTCAAAAAATATGAGGAGGCACTGTTCTCATTCAGCCAGGTCCTTGAGATCGACCCGGAATTCCGCGAAGCGGAGTTCCAGCGGGGGCTTGTCTTCCTTGACCTCGGGAACCTGGAGGAGGCAGTAAACGCCTTCAACGCAGTTACTGAGTTGGACCCGGAGAATGTTCCGGCACTGACTGCCACAGGAACTACCCTCTACCGTCTTGGGAAATTTGATGAGGCAATTGCGGTTTTTAACCGGCTGCTTCTCGTTTCGCCGAATAACGCAGAAGCACTGTTCCGGAAAGGGCAGGCACTCAAACACATGGAGCGGTACCAGGACGCACTGGATACATTCAGTGCTGCAGCAGAATGTGATCCCTCCCTCCCTCTCGTTGCTCTCAATGCCGGCATTGCGCATGCAAAACTTGGATCTGATGAAGAAGCTATTGCTGCATTTGAACAGGAACTTGCCCTGAATCCAAAGAACACGGAGGCAGCTACCCGCAAGGGGGTATCCTTCCTCCGGCTCGGCCGTCATACCGACGCACTTAACATCCTTGCAGATTCTGTGGAGAATGATGCCGGTAGTAAATGGTCATGGTTCTATCTCGGTGTCGCGTATTCGACTGCGGACCATCTCGACGATGCTGTCCGGGCATTTGACCATGTAATCGAGATTGACCGCCGGTGTGCCCGGGCATATTTTGAACGGGGTAATGCCCTGGCCCGCATGGGAAAACCACTAGAAGCGGTTGTCTCCTTCGATCAGGCTCTCGATCTTTCTCCACGGGATGCCAAGACCCTGTTTCACAAAGGCATAGCTCTTGCCCAGCGAGAAAAGTATGATGATGCAATCCAGGCTTTTGAAAAAGCCCTTTCCATTGAACCGGACAATGCAGAAGGCCTCTATTACCTGGGTGTAGCCCTGACCGGCAGGGAGAGGTACCACGAAGCGATCAGCGCATTTGATAGATCCCTTGCACTTGATTCCACAAATGCACTGGCATACCACTACCGGGGCATTGCTCTTATTCAGGCCGAACAGCCGGAAGAAGCAATAGAGGCATTCAGCCAGGCCCTTCAGCGCGATGCCACCAATGCGTTCTCCCATTATTATCTCGGGCTGGCTCACATCCAGCTGAAACACTATTCCGAGACCATCAGTTCTCTTGACCGGGCGATTACCCTGGATCCCGGCATGACCGATGCGTATATGTACCGGGGAATAGCCCTGGCTGCGATGAACCGCCACGAGGAGGCAATCCAGTCGCTGGACCACAGCCTTGCCGCCAACCCCTCCCTTATCGAGGCCCTCATCTGCCGTTCAGGGGCGCTCTTCAGTCTCGGGCGCTATGACGAAACCATCGAAACAGACGACCGCATTCTTTCCCTGAACCCTGCGCTGATCGATGTCTGGATGCAGAAAGGCAATTCGCTTTCAAACCTGGGCAGGAAGCAGGAAGCTATCCAGGCATACAGCAAGGCACTGGAGATCAATGCAAATTTTGCCGACGGCTGGGTAAAAAAAGCGGATGCACTGGGTGATCTCGGGAAGAGACAGGAAGCAATTCTCGCCTATACGCGGGCGCTGGACATCAATCCCGCTCTGCACGAAGTATGGATGCGCAAAGGGGATACCTTAAATATCCTTGGTAAAAGTGAAGAGGCCGTGGTCTCTTACAAGAAATCCCTGAGGATTAACCCGGAACAGGAGACCGGTTGGATTAAATGCGGGAGGACATTCTTCGACCTTGGGCGTTACCAGGATGCAATCGACGCCTTTGACAATGCGATCGGACTGAACCAGCGGAGCACCGAGGCTTTCTATTATAAGGGGCTCTCCCTGGAAAAAATCAACCGGGCCGAAGGAGCAATCCATGTCTTTGAAGTGCTTCTTGAGATCGATCCCAAGAATGGCGATGCTCATTACCACAAGGGGCTCGCGCTTGCCCTCCTTGGTGACCACCGCGATGCGGTAAGTTCGTTCAACCAGACCATCGAGATACTGCCTGCCTTTGCGCCAGCCTGGTACCAGAAGGGTAAATCGCTCTCTGTCAACGGAAAATATGATGATGCGATTGCAGCATTTTCAAAGGCGCTTGAGCTGGAACCTTCCTTCACCGAGGTACATTTCCATCTCGGCTACGCGCTCTTGAAAACCGGTAAGTTTGCCGGGGCAATTGACGAATTTGACCGGAACCTTGCAAAAGATACGGGGAATGCAGCTGCATATTTCAACCGGGGTATCGCGTTTGAGAAACTGGAGAAATTCCCGGATGCGCTCGACTCTCTCGACAAATCGCTCATGCATGACCCGGAGAATGCCCTCGCGTTTTACCACAAAGGAAAATCCTACACGGATCTGAGACGGTACAGTGATGCGGTCTTTGCTTTTGACAAAACACTGCAGCTCAAGCCGAAATATACTGATGCACGGATGCGTAAGGGCCTTGCATTGTATCACCTTGGACGTTACCGCGATGCGATTACCGATTTTGACCGGACGCTCCTTGAAAATCCCCACAACTTCCATGCCTGCTATTTCAAGGGCAGGGCCCACCAGGACCTGAAAGAATTTTCCGAGGCCATTGATGCGTACGATCATGCCCTTGAGATCGATTCGCATAATGCCGAGATACATCTGTACCGGGGCACAACACTTCTTGCACTCTCTCGGTTTGATGACGCGCTTCATGCGTTTGACCAGAGCCTTCTTGTTGACAAAGGATATGCACCCGCCCACTATCGCCGCGGATACACCCTGGTCAAACTCGGGCGTGCACGGGAAGCGATTGACTCTTTCGATCGCTGCATCGCCATTAATTCCCCTTTCGCCCCGGCATACTATCTGAAAGGACGGGCGCTTTATTCACTTGGGTTGAACCAGGATTCTGTCTATGCTTTTGACCGGGCCCTTGAATCTGATCCCCGTTGTATACAAGCAGCGATCTCCCGGTCAGCGGTCCTCCATGATCTGGGGAATAACGAGGAATCGCTTGCATCAAGCGAAAAGGCCATTGCAATCAGCCCTGACTCTGCGGAATCCTGGTACCGGAAGGGTGTTGCTCTGGCCGATCTCGACCGTGCCTCTGATGCTGTCGACGCATTCGACAAATCCATTGAACTCGATCCATCTGCAGCTCAGACGCAGTATGACAAGGGACTTGCCCTGATCAAGCTTGCACGCTATCTCGACGCAATCAATGCATTTGACCGTGTTCTCGAGATAATCCCGAGTTTCTCCCCGGCTTTCTTCAACAAAGGAATCGCTCTCGCCGAACTGGGAATGCACGAAAAAGCGATAATGTCTTTCAATATTGCCCTCGAGATCACACCCCAGGATGCCGCCACCCACTACCAGAAAGGCCTGTCGCTTATAAGGCTGGAGAATTTTGAGGAAGCTATTGTTTCCTTTGATGAGGCATTCCGGCTTAATCCCCGGAACGCAGACCCGCTGTATCAGAAAGGGCTCTCGCTCGCAGCGCTCGGTAACCAGGAGGGAGCTGAAGAAGCCTTCAACGCAGCTCTTGAAATTGATCCTGGGAACAAGGACGCCCAGTATCACAAAGGTCTCGCCCTGGCTGAAATGGGTAAATTCAAGGAGGCAATCGAAGCACTCTCTCGAACGGTTGAAGATAACCCGAAAATCGCCAATGCATGGCTTATCCGCGGGTTCTGCCTTTTTGCGGTCGAACGGTTCCATGATGCGGTACTTTCCTATAATAATGCCATCGAACTTGACAGGACCAATTCCCATACCTGGTTCTACAAGGGGAGGTCTCACCTCAGCCTGGGAAGCAATGAGGAAGCAATCGCTGCATTTGATAACGCCATTTCCCTCGTGTCTGACTTTGGTGAAGCGTATTACTACAAAGGTGTCGCGCAGTTCCGTCTTGGTAACCATGCTGGCGCTGCAGAGATGTTCGGGGAATCCACCCGCCTCATGCCGGACTTTATCGAGGCATTCCGGGAATATGGCCGCACCCTCGGAATCGTGGGCAGGCACCAGGAATCTGTGGATGCATTCGGGCGAGTGCTCACTGACCTTCCTCAGGACCTGACCGCGCTGTACGGGCAGGCGCGTGCCTACGACCACCTGGGATTATACAAAGACGCAGTTGCTTCGTATTCCCGGGTGAACCGTGTCGAGCCCTCCTGTGAACGTGCGTTCTTTTACAAGGGTTTTGCCCATATCCTGCTGCACCAGTATGATGAAGCAGTGGACGCATTCACGCACATTATCGAGATCAATCCGGAAAACGCGGAAGCCTGGCAGGAAAAAGGCAAGGCGCTTGTTGTTCTTGAAAAATTCGACAGTGCAGTCGAAGCTTTTAACGGGTTCCTGGCACTTCGTCCGGAAAACGCCGGTATCGTTTTTGAAAAAGGACTTGCACTGACAAAACAGGAAAAAACCCAGGAAGCGCTCGACACATTTATCCGGTGTATCTCCCTTGGCATGGATACCGCAGAGGTTCATGCAGAACATGCGTATGCACTGTTCCGCCTGGCCCGGTATGATGAAGCGCTGGCCTCACTGGACCGGTCCCTCGAACATTCTTCTGACGATCCGCATGTCCATCTCGTGCGGGGCGAGTCCCTGATGCATCTCAACCGGTATGAGGATGCACTTGCTGCATTTGATGCAGCCATTGCACGGGATCCGGAAAACGGACAGGCACACAGCGGGCGCGGTCTGTCCCTGATAAAACTGGAGCATTATGAAGATGCGGTAATCAGTCTTGACCGGGCACTGGAATCCGATTCTTCTAATCCCGATCTTCTCACGTCCAAGGGCTATTCGCTGTACCGGTTGAAACAGTTCACAGACTCTGTCGAAGTCCTTGGCAAATCCCTCAAGCGAAGGCCTCAGAATCCGTTCACCCTGTTGTACCAGGCAAAAGCGTACAGGAACCTCTCACTGTGGGAAGAGGCACTGGGTGTCTTTGAAAAGTACCTTGAACTTGATGATAAAAACGTTTCAGTCTGGTATTTCAAGGGTCTGTGCCTGACCCGGCTGAAACATCCCAAAAAAGCCCTTGAAGCATACGACAAAACTCTTGCACTTGACGAGTCCTGCGCTCCTGCATGGTTCAACCGGGCCTGCGAGCTTGTTACGCTGAAAAGATATGAAGAATCACTGACGGCATTCGAACGGGCTCTCGAATTTGCGCCAATCATGCCGGATCACGTGGATATCGCAGATCTCTGGTTGCGCAAGGGTACAATCCTTCTCTCTCTTGAGCGGTACCTGGAATCCATTGATGCGTTCACCCGGGCACTCGAAATACGACCGGACACGGTGGCCGCATGGTACCGAAAAGGAAAATGTTTCATCCACCTGACAAAATATCCCGAGGCCGTTGAATGTTTTGACCAGGTTATTTCCCGGAACGATGATTGTGACGGAGCGTGGTTAAAGAAAGGCAGTGCTCACCTCTCTATTGGCCAGTTCGAGCCTGCAGTGATGGCATTAAGCCGCGGTCTCGAATTAAAACCCCGCAATGCGAACGGCTGGTATGACCGGGCAATTGCTCTCATAGAGCTGCAGCGATATGACGAGGCCGTGGACTCTTATAATCACGCAATCTCGATCAACAGCAAATATACGAATGCCTGGTACGACAAGGGTGTTGCTCTCACCCGTCTGGGGAGGGATAAGGAAGCGATAATGGCATTTGATAGTACTATTGCTATCGACCCGCATTTCGCCAGTGCGTTCTTAGAAAAAGGTCTCGCACTTGAACGCCTTTCCCAGGACAGGGAGGCACTTGCAGCATTCGAATCGGCATTGTCTCTTGACCCCTTGATCGTGCAGGGGCATTATCATAAAGGGCTGATCCTTTTCCGGATGAAACGGTACATGTTGTCTCTCGGTGCTTTCGAATCGGCGCTTGCCCTCGACCAGACCCTGACTGATGCATGGTATTACAGCGGTCTCTGCAACGTGCACACGGGTAATAATCCTGCTTCCGTTAAAGCATTCACCCGGGCATTGGATCTCGACCCCCGGCATTACGATGCATCTTTCGAGAAGGGACTTGTCCTTTCGGACATGGGTAATTATAAGGAAGCAGTTGCGGAACTGTCGCATGCCCTTGAAATTGATGATAGTAAACCCGATGCTCACTTTGCAAAAGGCCTTGCTCTCGAAGCTATCGGCCGGTACGATGATGCGTTGACTTCTTTTACCCAAACGATTACGCTGGATCCCGAGTATTCCAAAGCCTACTTCAACCAGGGAGTTGTCCTCATGCAGCTTGGGAATCTTCGCGACGCGATAACGGCTTTCGACAACATCCTGTCCCGGGTTCCGGAACATGCAGCAGCCTGGTTCCAGCGTGGAATAGCATATGAATTCCTGCAGAACGATGAAATGGCTGTCGAATCGTATGAGAAAGCCCGGCATTACGATCCCATGAACGGGGAACTGCTTTTCTTTGAGGGCAAGACATATGCCCGGCTTGGAAAGTTTGAAGACGCGGTCCGTATCTTTGATCTTGCCTTGGCGGTCACCCCGGATAACGGTGACCTTTTTTACGAAAAAGGACTTGCCCTTTATAGTCTTGGGCGTTACCGCGAGGCCGAGACAGTCCTTGAACGGGCAGCACGATTCCTGACAAAAAAACCTGATCCCCTGTCTTACCGGGGATTATCCCTGATGAATCTTGAGCGGTATGCCGATGCTGTACCGGTATTCACTGCGGCGCTCGATATCGACGCGGGGAACCCTGAGCTCTGGTTCCAGAAAGGTATCGCCCTTGCCCGGCTGGAGCAGCCCCAGAAAGCTGTTGTGGCTTTTGAAAAATCGATCGCCCTCCGTAAGGAAGATACCCGGGCCCTTCTGGGGCTTGCCCGTGCGCTCGTTTCACTGGATAAATATGAAGACGCGATCCGGTCATACGATGTGATTATTGATCATTCCCCGGAAGATGTTACAGCATGGTACGAGAAGGGATTGGCTTTATTCCACCTGGAAAAATACCATGAATTGCTTCCGGTCCTGGAAAAGGCACTCATGCTGAAACCGGACAACAACGATGCACTGTACCATCTTGCAGTATCCCAGCTGACGCTGAAGATGTATCCGGAAGCAATTGAATCCTATAACCGTCTTCTGTTACTGGAGGCCGGGAACGCTGCGGCATGGTATGAACTCGGTATAGCGCTTGCGTCACTAAACCGGCCGGAAGAATCGCTTGATGCCTGTGATCATTCCCTCAGAATACGGCCGGATTTCTTCGATGCGCTTTATCAGCGGGCCCGTATGCTTGACCGTCTGGAACGCCTGAATGATGCAGTATCGGCATATAATCAGGCACTTTCCCTCCAGCCGATGCATGTGCCCTCGCTCCATTATAAAGGGTATGCGTTATCGCGGATGGACCGGTTTGAGGACGCTGTCAAGATTTTTGACCGGGCACTTGAGATCGATCCCGCATACCTTGATTCATTGTTTGAAAAAGGGCATGCGCTCACATCCCTTGGCATGTACCGCGAAGCTGTGAAAACATTCGATAAGGTTCTCCAGATTGAAAAGAACCATGCAGAAGCATATTTTTACAAGGGAGTGTCGCTTGCGTGTCTGGGAAGACATGATGGCGCAATCGTGGCGCTCAACATGACGCTCGAACTCGATTCCGGGAACAGCCAGGCATATTATCAGAAAGGGCTCTCCCTGGCAGCTACCGGGAGGCGAGAGGATGCACTACTGGCATTTGATCGAACCCTTGAGCTCGAACCCCGATCCACCCAAACCCTGCTTCACCGGGGAAGCGAGCTGATCCAGCTCGGGCGTTTCAATGATGCGATCGAATCTTTCATCAGGATACTTGAGGTTGATCCTACGAATGCCGAAGCATGGTACCTCAAGGGAACTGCCCAGTTTGCGCTCGAAGGGTTCGAGGATGCCATTGAAGCGTTCAACCGGACTCTCGAGATCCGTCCGGATTATGTATCAGCACATTATGAAAAAGCAAAGGCCCTGTCTCGATTGGGGATGTTTACCGAAGCTGTACTGTCTTTTGACAATGCTCTGTCGTTCCAGCCCAAATTTGCTGATGCGCTGTATTATAAGGGTCTTGCCCAGATCCAGCTGGGCAGGTTCGAGGATGCAGAATATTCCTTTGACCTGGCCCTGAGGATCCGCCCCAACAACGGCCATATCTGGACAGGAAAGGGTATCGCGCTCTTCCGGAGGGGCAAGTATGCGGAAGCCATTACCTTTTTCAGAAAGGCTCTGGGTATCGATC
>Ga0116204_1001018_pt1 | contig 15782 bp, 12 predicted proteins | sample LakKivwa52mmetaG_FD_94481 | JGI IMG/M metagenome (GOLD analysis project Ga0116204, IMG submission 94481) | Anoxic lake water microbial communities from Lake Kivu, Rwanda to study Microbial Dark Matter (Phase II) - Lake Kivu water 52m metaG | ecosystem: Environmental > Aquatic > Freshwater > Lake...
CCAATATCCTGAAGGTAGATTTGTTTTTCCATGAACCCATTATATCATACCTCGTTCTTAAAATCAATAATATCTGTCGGAGTAGTATTACTTAGATTACAAAAAATGATTTCACAGATTTTTCTTAAATTTCAACGTCCTCTAACCTATGCAATCGGAAGTTGACCGGTGTAATCTGAGATTTCTGACTTTTTTCAGAATCTCAAAAAAATGCTTGACATTCGATTCCGGATTATATAGCATCAAGCCTGGTTTGGATACAGTATACAGAATTTTGCCGAGAAAGCAATACCCCAAAAGAGGGTGGGAGAGACTTCATCAACGTATCTTCGCGTGTTCTTATTTAAATCCATACCCCATGCAGGGGGAAGATCGAAAAGGAGGAGAAGATGAAAAAGAATATTGCTCTTTTTATTGCCATCTTAGCAGTTAGTCTTTTGTGCGCATCGGCAGGATTAGCCCAGGTAACGGAGTTGAAGGGCGTATCTTTTTTACCGAAGAACCATCGTCTCTGTGCCATGATTCCCGTGTGGATCGACAAGGTCAATGCCGAGTTAAAGGATGTTTTGAAGATAAACTGGGTCGGAGGGCCGGAGGTGACTCCGCCTTTTGAGCAGCCCGAAGCGATCAGAAAAGGCATCCTTCAAATGGGCTTTATCCCCGCTGCCTACTATATGGGCCTTCTTCCTGAAGCCGATGCCATCTCCCTCTCGAAATTTGATTTTAAAAAGGAGAGAGAGAAAGGCGGGGTTTGGGATTATTTTGTCGAAAGACACAAGAAAATCAACATGATGATTATCGGGACCTGGTTGTACGATCCCTTTCTTCTCTATGTGAAGAAGCCCGTCAAAGGCATCGATGACCTCAAAGGGCTGAAGATGAGAACCGCCGCCAAATATGACAAGATGATGCTGAAGCTGGGCGTGGTTCCTGTAACAGTGGCGTTTGGTGAAACCTACACCGCTCTTCAGCGAGGAGTGGTGGATGGGTTCGGGTGGCCCACCATTGGACCAAGGGAATGGGGCTGGCTGGAGTTCTCCAAGTTTGTCATTGATATTCCTTTCTATACAAGACAGAACACATTCTTTGTGATGAACCTTGACTCATGGAACAAATTGCCTAAAACCGCCCAGGATAAGATCATGGATATCACCATCAAATATGAACCCGAGATGCAGGCCTATTTTGAGAAGGAGATAGACAAAGAGAAGAAAGAGATGGAGAAGATGGGGGTACAAAGAATTAAATTCTCCGCTGACGATACCAAGAAGTATATTGATTCAGCCAATTATCCGTTCTTAGATGACCTGGAGAAAAAAGTGCCCGAAGAAGTGAAGGTTATTAAGAAGTTGATGGGCTATTAAAAACAAAAATTCGAAGCACGAAATTCGAATTACGAAACAATTTAAAAAATCATAGATTCAAATGTTCCAAACCTGTTTTGATTTTTTTCATTCGATTATTTGAATTTGTTTCGAATTGGTCCTAAGAGGACGCTTCGCCCGATATTCGGATTTTGAGTTTAATTGTAAAGTGGGATGGAATAAAGAATGGGGGGATGTTTGATACATCCCCCCTGGTTTAGGTGGGACTTGGGTATGGATCGTTTTCTTGAATGCATTGAAAAGGTTGTATCAATCATCTGTAAAGCCTTTCTCTTTATTGCCTCGCTCATGATGGCTGCTTTGGTGGTTATTGTCTGTATCGACCTTAGCCTGAGATATTTTTTAAATGCTCCCCTTCTGTGGGGCACAGAAGTCACAGAGATATTGCTGCTATATATCACCTTTCTTGGAACAGCCTGGGTCTTTAAGGAAAATGGACATGTGGTCGTAGATGTCTTTGTCAGTCATATCCGGGAGAGAAGAAAAAAGGTGTTGATGCTCTTCGCTTATTCCCTGGTCGCCCTGGTCTCGCTTGTCCTGATCTATTATGGTTTTTTCACCACTTTTGACCATTACCGCAGAGGGGTGTTCAATCCGACGGTTCTCGAAACACCGATTGCTCTCATTATTATCATTATTCCCATCGGATGCACGCCACTTTTTTTAGAGGTGTTGGTCAAAGGATGGAAGCTATTAAAACAATAAATTCGAAATTCGAATATCGGGCGAAGCGTCCTCTTAGGACCAATCCGAAACAAATCCGAATATCGAATGACCAAATATTTCAAACGGGATCTTTTGTTTAGAGTTGAAAATTCGGTAATTTGATATTGTTTCGAAATTCGGATTTCGTATTTCGGATTTTTTGCAAAAGGCAAAGTATGGATTGGCTAACTCTTTTTATCCTCATTCTTGCCGCACTGATCGGCCTCTTCTTTTTGGGCGTCCCGGTCGCCTTCGCTTTCCTCTTCATCAACATCCTCTTCTCCTATCTTTTCTGGGGAGAAGCGGGTCTGACTCAACTGATTTTAAGTGTGTTCAGGTCGATCACCTCTTTTTCGCTCCTTCCTGTTCCACTTTTTCTGTTGATGGGAGAAGTCATGTTTCTGTTCGGGATTGCGCAACATATGATGGAGACCATGGAAAAGTGGATGGGGAGGTTGCCAGGGCGACTGAGCCTCCTTGCGGTAGGCGGTGGGGTTATATTTGCAACCCTTTCCGGCTCTGCCATGGCGGGATGTGCAATGCTCGGTCAGACCCTCCTGCCGGAAATGGAAAAGAGAGGCTATCAATATCAGGTGACGCTGGGTCCGATTATGGGCTGCGGAACGCTTGCCGCGATGATCCCTCCAAGCGCTCTTGGAGTGTTGCTGGCCAGCCTCGCTCAGGTCTCTGTGGGGGATTTCCTCCTGTCCATCATCGTCCCCGGGCTTCTGATGGCCACTTTGTTTGCAGTCTATATCGTCGTGAGATGCGCTTTCAGCCCACGATTGGCGCCGCAGTATGAGGTAGAAAGGGTTTCAATTGGAGAAAAATTGAAACTGACCGGGAAATACATCCTTCCCCTGGGCCTGGTGATCTTTTCGGTGGTCGGCCTCATCATTTTCGGGATTGCCACCCCTACTGAATCGGCTGCCGTAGGGGCCCTGGTTTGTTTTATTCTGGCCTTTATTTACAAGGGGGTTCGGCCCGACATTGTCAAAAAAGCAATTGTCAGCAGCGTGAGGATCACAGTGATGATGTTTATGATCCTGACCGGTGCCACCGCTTTTTCTCAACTTCTGGCCTATACCGGAGCCAGTTCCAATCTCGTTGGTTTGGCCACAGGACTGCCCATTCCTCCCCTTGCCGTGGTCATCATCATGCAGTTCATTCTTGTCATCATGGGAACATTTATGGAACCCCTATCCATCCTGATGGTGGCGCTCCCTATCTATATGCCGATCGTCCGGCAGTTGGGATTTGATCCCCTGCTTTTCTGCTCAATCCTCTTGATCAATATGGAGATGGCAACGATTTCTCCTCCCTTCGGGCTGGTCCTCTATACTATGAAAGCCGTAGCTCCTCAATACAGCATGGCTCAGATCTACAAGGCCAGCATTCCTTTTGTCATCATTGACGCTATTGCCATGGCGTTCATCATGATCTTCCCCGAGATTGCACTGTTTCTCCCGTCTATTGCCAAATAGTAATTTTAAAGGGGATATCAGGCGATCAGGATATCAGGATGGAGGGAATCAGGAAATCAGGGTACCAGATAACTTCTTGAAATGGAATAATTTTTACTTTTTAAAGGCCTTCACCACTTCTTCCTTCATGACCTTTCCCATTTTATTTCTTGGAAGTTCACTCAGGAAAAGAATCTCTTTCGGGCATTTCCAGTCGAGAAGGTGTATTTTGCAGTGATCTCTTATCTCTTTTTCTGTGGAAACAGCACCTGGTTTTAATATCACGGCAGCCACTGCCTTCTCACCCCATTTTTCATCAAGGATGCCTACGACACAGGTTTCCAGAACATGTGGATGCTGGTTGATCACCGATTCGATCTCTTTGGGAGAGATATTCTCTCCTCCGGAGATAATGATATGCTTGAGGCGGTCTGTGATATAGTAATATCCGTCCTTGTCAATTTTCCCAAGGTCTCCTGTTCGGAACCACCCCTTTACAAACACAGCCTCTGTCTCTTTAGGTTTATTCCAGTAACCCGGAGTGACATTAGGGCCCTTCAACCAGATCTCCCCCACATCCCCTGGATTCCCATCCTGAAACGTCTCAGGGTTTACAATTCTTGCCTCAACCTTTGGGAGGGGAAGACCGATGGAGCCAGGTTTTTTAACCCCCCGGAAGGGGTTCGAGAAATTCATTCCGGTTTCAGACATTCCTTCTCTTTCCACCGGTTCTTTGCTAAAGACTTTCTTTATTCTCTCAAAATCTTTTGGAAGGAGAGGGGCAGAGCCACTGGCGAGGAGTCGAAGATGGCTGAAATCCGGTCTGACTCCTTCGATTCGATCCATTAGCCTCAGATACATGGTTGGAACAGCCATGAAGATATTGCAGGCCAGATCCCCTGTTTGTTGGGAAAGAATATTCAGAGTGACATCGGGGGAGAACTCATCGCACATCACGATCTTTGCTCCAGCGATCAAAGACGTATGAAGGGCAAAGCATAATCCGTGGACATGAAACAGCGGAAGGGCGTGGCAGAGGACATCTCTTTCGGTTATTTCCCAGACTTGGATGATATTTTTTGCATCTTGAATAAGGTTTTGTTGAGTGAGAATCGATCCCTTGGGTTGGCCAGTTGTCCCGGAGGTGTAAATCAGCAGGGCAGGATCATAAAATCCGGCTTCTGCAGTGGTTGTTTGAGAAGAGCATTCAGGAAACAGTTTTTGTTCAGTAAAAGGAGTTTCAGTATCAAAGGAGAGAAGAAGCCGTTTATCATCAATAGATCGAATCAACGCCTCTTCTTTTTTCCCAGTGATGACGATCCGGGCATCAGTATCCTTTAGAAAATATTCCATCTCGTCCTTTTTAAAACCCGGGTTGAGGATGACTGAGATGGCCCCTATCTTCTGGACACCAAGATGAAGCGTTACCAGGTCCAGATTCTTGGGCATAAAGAGAATGACCCTGTCTCCCTTTTTGACTCCCATCCGTATCAGTCCATTGGCCACCCGGTTGTAGGATTGTTGAAGGGACGAGCAGGCCATTCGTTTTTCTATTCTCCCCTTTCTTAAAAAGATGATGATCTCTTTGTTGCTTAATCGGAGAGCTGTCTGGTCAATGAGGGATATCAATGTCTCATTCATATGATTAGATCGTCAGGATGACTCCAATGACAATGAGGAAGGTTCCGATGACTGTATAACGGTCAAACGCCTCGCCTTCTCTCATGAAGAAATAAGCAACCAGCATCGTAAAAAGTGGATAAATGCAGGTGACGGGGACCACCAGCGCCACCTTACCGATCGACATGGCCCAATAGAAAGTGATAATGGCCACGGAATTGCAGAGGCCGGCAAGAATAGCGGTATATAAACCATATGTTTGACTCGATTTCCATTGCCACGCCTGGCGAGAAAAAAGGGCTAATACGATCATGATGACAAGCGCTGTTCCGTTGGCAATAAGGACGCCATAAAAAGGATGGAGCCCGCTCATCAAACCTTTTTTAGCAAAGATCGGTGCCACCCCAAAACAAAAAGATGCAATGGTCGCCTCCACTTGACCGCGCAAGTGACTCATCTCTTCCCCTTCACCATTAAGAGGTAAACCCCGAACAGGGTAAGACCAATTCCAGCCCATTGATGTAAGGCCAGTTTTTCGCCCAGCACTATAATTGCAAAAGCGACTGAAAGAATCGGATAAGTGGAACTGATGGAGGTACTCTGCGTAACACTGATGAAACGGAAACTGCTGTAATAGAGACCTCTCCCTAAGACAAAGTTTAAGAGCCCTGCAACCCAAAAGTAGAAATAGACGGGTGCAGGGAGAGTTAGAAAAACAGAAAACCCTTTCCCGATACCTAACGCGATCAGAAGGATCAGTATTAAAAAATTTACCGTCAGGGTAATGAGAATTGCCATCTGGAAAGGGATGCTACCCATCGCTTTTTTCAGGTAGATGGATTGAACTCCCCATGCTATTGCACATACGATTGAAAGAAAAATGCTGAGGTCCATTGATAGCCCTGCCTTGCCAAATTCTAATACATCTACCGTCTTTTTTGTAAAATATTTTTAGAATTTGAAAAAATTGACAGATGTTCTCCATTTTGATAAAGAATTTGCATATTCTTTAGGTAACAACATCGATTTATGATTCACTGTTAACCTTCCACTTGGAGTTCCCCTCTTTGGCAAAGAGGGGATAGGGGAGATTTTTCAATGCTTCTGGTAAGTTTATTGGTCTCTTATTCATATGAAAAGAGGGAACAAAATGAATTTATCTGCTGACCGACTTTTAGAGATTACCCAATATTCGATTGTTCATCTGGATGGGGGATGGTTTTTAGCGCTGGCGGCAAAACTCGGTAAAGAGAAAGCATGGGAGATGGATATAGAAGCGTGGAAACAGTTCTCCCAAAATCTCAAAATTGTCAAAATTGGGGTCAGGTCTATTTTGTTTGTATAACTGTTTCGAAGGTAAAAGAAAAAATGCCAACAAAATAGACCTGACCCTTTACTCTAATAATAATACTCTAATGATCCGCTTCTCTTGATTAATCTATTGGGATCGGAGTTTTTTTGTGGCTTTCAGGTCTACCTTTAATGTTTTTGGATCGATGACTACCTTATAATCTTCTTTGGCTTTTTGAAGGGTGACATATCCGTTGAGCACATCTTTTTCGACCATTTCAGGGTCACGTTCCAGCGGGTTCCCGCAGCCTCCTCCTCCGGCTGCATCAATCGTCACCGCATCGCCTGGCTTGAGCTGAGTCAATCCAAATGAATTCCCGGGCAGTCCGTTGACAAGGAATTGTGCTTTGGCTCCGGGTTTCCCATTAAAGAGCTCCTCGGGCGCATGGATATGCCTTCCTGCCTGGATTCCGAGGTTGACCGGTGGGATCGGGGCATATTGATCATCTGGAATTTTGAAGACCTCCCTTTGCCCAAGGCCTCCCTTCATCTTGCCTGGACCTCCAGAATCGGCGAGAAGTTCTCTGCTCTCGACGATGAGGGGGGTGTCGCTTTCGAATATTTCAACGGGCGTATTGGCGCCATTTGCCGGAAAGATATAGACATAGTTTCCGTCGCTGTTTGAACTGGCTCCCATACCACCGCCCCGGATGATCACGGAGTGCCAGGGCCTGGAATCTTTCCTCTTTCCATAGAAAACATTCATCTGGGCAGGTGTTCCTCCGCTTGCTGCAATGACCCTGTCAGGCAATACTCCGGACATGGCTCTGTAAATGATTTCAGTAAGAAAGTGTCCGACGACTAGCCGGGCGGCCACAGCAGCAGGAAATTTACAGTTGACGACACTTCCCTCAGGGGCTTTGAGTAGGATGGGTGATGTGCAGCCATCATTATTCGGGATATCCGGGCCGAACATGCTCTTCATCGCCATAAAGACATAGGCAAAGGTGAAGTTAAAGACGACGTTTCCTCCCCAGTTGACCTGTGGGGAAGAACCATCCAAGTCAACAATCAGGTTGTCTCCTTTGACCTCAACGGTTGCTTTAACCACCAGATCCTGCTGGCCCTTCATCTGTTCTATCTTGCCTTCGGCCCGGTAAATGCCATCCGGAACCTTTGCGATCTCTTCTCTCATGCTCTTTTCCGTATGGCTGATGATTTCATTTCCCAGGTCGCCAAGATCCTCCAGTCCGGTTTCCCCGAGCATCTGTGCTATTTTTTCTGTGCAGACATGGTTAGCAGCGATCTGCGATCGAATGTCTCCGACTACTTCATCCGGTGTCCTCACATTCCATCGGATCATGTCAATCACGGACTGGTTCAAAATCCCTCCGTCATACAGCTTCACCAGAGGGATGAAGAGTCCTTCCTCAAAGACATCATGATTATCCGAAGAGACCCGGCCGCCGATATCCGAGTGATGAAAGACACAGGCAGTGAATGCCACCAGTTTATTCTTATAGAAGATGGGACTCATGACGCAGACATCATTGAGATGCCCGGCCAGGGCCCAGGGATCATTGGTGATGAAGGCATCGCCTGGCTTGTAAGTTTCGGGCGGGAGTTTCTTGACAAGGTTCTTGATTCCCAGGGCCATGGCTCCGGATTGGCCCGGGGTGACATAGGTCCCCTGAGCGAGTTCCCGGCCCAGGTGATCAGTAAACATGCAGGTATAGTCATGAGCATCCCTGAGCAGACTCGAAAAGGCAGTTCGGGCGACTGCTCCGTCGGCTTCATCCACGATGGAGATCAGCCTCCGCCAGAGAATTTCTAAGGTGATGGGGTCAAACGTTCGTCCCATGTTTTACCTCCCTGAAACAATTTCGGATTTCGGAATTCGGATTTCGGAATTTCCAATCTGCTTTCTACATTCCACAATCCGCAATCCGAAATCTGCAATTCATTACAAAAGGTTTATCCATAAAAACCCAAACTCATCCACAGTAATCGATGCATCCTCACCGACAACGACCGTGGATTCCTTTTCTTCGATGATCGCAGGACCTTGAAATGTTGAATGCGGAGAAAGCTTGTACCTGTCGTAGACAACATAGTCTATAAAGTCCTTCGCAATCGGGGAATAAGCCGGTCGTTTTCCTTTGACCGCTTCATCAAGAGACAGTCCCTTCTGTTCGATTCGGGGAAGGCGGAGAAGTCGCTCAGGGAGACTGGCCCTGACTTTGAAATTGAAGAATTCCACTTCTGAATCAGGGTAGGTCCGTCCATACAACTTTTCATAGACCTCATCAAAAAGCTTACGGACATCCAACTTCTTCATTCCAGTGAAATCCTTTGCAGAGATCGGAACATTCGTTTCAGATCCCTGACCAACAAACCGCATATCCAGAGATCTCTCAAATCGAATCTGTTCAGAAGCATTTTGTTCTTTCCCGGGACGGTCCTTCTTATCTGTCGCTTCCTTCTGGAGAATTTGTTTAGCTTCTGATTCGAGTTCTCTAAAGATCTTTTCAATCTCATTAAAGTCAGCAGAGACGAGCGAGACTTTATGACTTCTGAGGAGGTCAAATGCGCGGGGAGCAGTGAAAAAGCCCAGGGCTGATCCCACACCCGCGTTGGGTGGAACGAGCAGGCGTGGCGCTCCCAACTTCTTGGCCAAGCCGTAAGCATGGACCGGTCCGGCCCCCCCGAAAGCGACAATCGTCACGATTTTAGGATTGCCTCCTTTTTCAGCGATATGAGTTTTTGCGGCAGCCGCCATTGTCTCATTGATGAGATCATGAATTCCCCAGATGGCCTGAATCGTCGAAACTCCGAGAGGCTTGGCAAACTTTTCCTCGACCCCGCGTCTGGCAGCTTCTTTGTCGAGTTTCATTTCACCACCCAGAAAGTAGTTTTCATCCAGATAACCCAATAAGAGATCGGCATCAGTGACACAAGGATCGGTTCCTCCGATACTGTAACAGATGGGGCCAGGATCTGCGCCAGAGCTTTCCGGGCCTACCTGAAGCGTTCCCATCCGGCCTACCTTTGCGATGCTTCCGCCTCCGGCTCCGATCTCCATCAGGTCAACCACAGGCACCTGAATGGTCAGGCCGCTCCCTTTCATGAATCTCTGGACTCGTCCGACTTCGAATGTTGGGACGACTCCTGCGACTCCTTTCTGAATCAGGCAGGACTTGGCCGTGGTTCCTCCCATGTCGAAGCAGAACATCTCTGAGATATTGAAGAGGCGTCCATAATATTGACCCGCAATGACCGCCGCGGTCGGGCCGGACTCAATGATTCTTACTGGAAACTGGGCTGCCGTCTCAACTGAGGTGACCCCTCCGCTGGAAAGCATGATGAAGAGTTTTCCTTTAAAGCCAATGGTCTCCAGCCGTCCAGCCAATTTGGAAAGGTATCTTCCCGTCAGGGGTTTCACGTAGGCGTTGGTTACAGTGGTGCTGGTTCTCTCATATTCCTTAATCTGTGGGAGTACCTGGAATGAGATGGAGATTGATATTCCGGGCGCCTCCTTTTCGATGATCTCTTTGAGCATCCGCTCATGGACTGGGTTTTCAAAAGAGTTGATCAGGCAGATTGCAATCGACTCCACCCCCATTTTGAGAAGAATTTGGGCAACCTGTCTGGCTTCATCGGGGTCTAATGGTTTGAGGATACTTCCATCGCTTCGGATTCTTTCGTCCACTTCGAACCTGAGATGTCTCGGGATGAGAGGTTGAGGGAATTCGGCAAATACATCATACGTCGAATACCGGATCGACCTTCCAATCTCGAGGACATCGCGAAAGCCTTTTGTGGTGATCAACCCTGTTTTGGCGCCTTTTCTCTCGATAATTGAATTGATCACCAGGGTGGTTCCATGGATCACCTCGTCCAGGGTTTGAACAAATCCAGAAGTCTTTTTCTCCATCTCCCGGATTCCATGTTCAACGGCATCCGAAGGATCTTTCGGGGTGGTGAGGCACTTATACGTTTTGATCTCCCCGGTCTGATCGTTCAGCAGGACAAAGTCGGTGAAGGTGCCACCGATATCACACCCCAGCCGGTAACCTTTTTCAACCATGAGGACCTCCGGTTCATTCAAATCCGAAATTCGAATATCGAAATCCGAAACAAATCCGAACTTTCAAAATCCAAATTCTCTAAATATTTTGTTTGGAACATTATTCATTTGATCATTTGGTATTGTTTCGAATTTCGGATTTCGTGCTTCGACATTTTTTTTCATGCCACTCCTTCAAAAGAAACTTCTGAATCTTTCCGCTTGCTGTCTTTGGAAGCTCTGGTAAAAATTCCACATATTTTGGGATCTTATATTTTCCTAACTTGCCGCGGAGAAACCGAAGCGCTTCTTCTTCGGTCATGCTCTCCCCTGGCTTGGGAACAAGATAAGCTTTTCCGACCTCGCCCCATTTCTCATCCGGGACCCCGATCACTCCGGCATCAAACACCTTAGGATGGGTGAAAAAGACTTTCTCAACCTCGGCGGGATAGATGTTTTCTCCACCACTGATGTACATGTCTTTTTCCCGGTCTACAATGTAGAAGTAACCTTCCTCATCTTTTTTCGCCAGATCTCCAGTATAAAGCCAGCCATCACGGATGGCTTCGGCAGTGAGGTCCGGCCGGTTCCAGTAACCGCTCATCAGGGTAGGGCCCTTAATGATGATTTCTCCCACTTCTCCCGGCTCCACATTTTTCCCTGATTTGTCAACGATCCTGACCTCTCCGTGGAATACGGGTAATCCTACAGACCCCATTTTCCCCCCCGCTATTTCTGCGGAGAGGAAAGTGATGGTAGAAGCTTCGGTCTGCCCAAAGATCTGTGAGAGGGCAATTCCCTTGTTAAGGTAGTCTTTCAATAAACTAATCGGGATTCTTTCGCCACCCGTGAAGTAACAGCGAATGGAACGAAGGTCATACTTGGAAAGGTCACATGCCTGAAGGATGAATTGATAGACAGTGGCTGGCAATTCCAAAATCGTCACTTTGTATTTCTCAATCGTTTCAAGGATTTCCGGCGGGCGAAATCTTTTTCGGATGATGATGGTTCCCCCTTTGTAAAGGAAGGGGGAGGACTCGACGAGGAGTCCGCCAGAATGGAACATTGGCCGTGAAATGATCATGATATCTTTTGATGTAAGGTTGTAAATGATATCTGCATTCAGAACATTGAAAAAAGTCTTTCTGTGGGAGAGGACTGCTCCTTTTGGGATTCCCGTTGTTCCGGAGGTGTACATGATAATATGAGGATCTTCTCCTTCTACTGGTCCATTGTTAAAAGGTTCCAGGGTCGGTTGTTTTGAAATTGAACTTTCGTAATCGATTGACCAATCCGGATGAGGTCCTCCGACGGTGATATAACTCCCGTTGGAGAGATTTAAGCTGGGTCGGATCGAAGCGACTACCTCTTCAAACTCCGGCTCGAAGATTAACATCTTGCAGCCGCTATCTTTAATGATGAACTCGAGCTCAGGCCCTGCCAGTCTCCAGTTGAGAGGCACGAGAATGGCGCCGATTTTTGAAAGGGCAAAGTAAATTTCAAGATATTGATGGCAGTTGTGGAGGAGAACAGCGGCCCTGTCTCCTTTACGGACGCCAAAGTTAAGCAGAAGGTGGCAGAGTTGATTGGTCCGCTGGTTGACCTCCTGATAGGTATAGGGATGGTCCTCAGAGATGAGAGCTATCTTTTGAGGTTGGAGCAAACTCCATTTGCTTATCCAGTCGCCGACGTTCATAGTTTCAACCTTTCATTTGAATCAACCTTTCTCTTCCTCAGTTGGATGATTATGATGATGGTAAGAAGACCTAAGCCTAAAAGATCTGACTGCCATCCTGGTTTGATGAGCAGAAGGGACATGAACATCAGGTATCCCCTCTTGAGATAATTCAAATCACCTAAAAACCATCCCTGGACGGCAGCCGATAAAGTCATGGTTCCAATGAGCCCTGTGATCAATGCCAGGAAGATATCCTGGAAACTTCCTATTAATATGAGGGCAGGCCCGTAAACAAACATGTAGGGCACGAGGAAACCTGCGATGGCGAATTTGACAGCCAGCCAGGAAACATCCCAAACCCTGGCATTGGCGATGGCGGCTGCCGCATAGGAAGCCACGGCCAGGGGGGGTGTTAAGGGTGCGATACAGGCGAAATAGAAAATAAAAAAGTGGGCCGCCAAGGGATGGACTCCCAATTTGGTCAAGGCAGGAGGAAGAACAGAAGCAGAAATCGCATAGGCGGCTGTCGTGGGCATTCCCATTCCGAGTATCATTGCAATCAACATCGTTAAGATCAAGGCAATGAAGAGTTGACCTTGAGAGTAACTGATGATGATCATGGCAAATTTCATTCCCAATCCGGTTTGAGAGATGACACCCACGATGATTCCTGCCGCGGCGCAGGTGGCGGCAATCTCCATCGTATTGCGGGACCCATAGGAGAGAACATTCAGTATTTTTTTTAGACTGAGACGCGTTTCTGGTTTGATCCATCCGAACAGGATCAGGGCCAGAATGGCCCAAATGGCCGACCGGAACGGGGATATCTGGGCCACCATCAAACAATAAAGAAGGACAAAGAGTGGAATAAGAAGATATCCTTTTTCTTTCATCAAGCGACGAAACAGAGGCAGTTCGCTTTTAGGCATCCCCACCAACCCCATTTTTGCCGAGTAAAAATCGATCATCCAGTAGGCGGCGCTATAGTAGAGAATAGCCGGAATAACAGCAGCCGTGGCTATGGTTGCGTATGGAACTCCTAATATCTCCGCCATGAGGAAGGCGGCGGCTCCCATCACCGGTGGAACGATCTGCCCTCCGGCCGAGTTCATCGCTTCGACCGCAGCGGCGACCGTTGGCTTAAAACCACTTGCCTTCATCAATGGGATGTTGAAGACCCCATCCACAACAACATTGGCTACCGATGAACCGGAAGCTGTCCCGATCATGGCACTCGAAACAATCGAAACTTTGGCCGGTCCCCCTCTTCGTCCTCCTGCGACTGAGCGCGCAAAATCAACAAAAAACCGAGCGGCTCCAGAAGCCTCCAAGAAAGCTCCGAAGAGGATGAAAAGAAAGATGTAATGAGCCGAGGCAAACACAGGGATGCTCAATATTCCATCCAGGCTGAACAGGTAGGTCAACATTCGCGACCAACTATACCCTTTGTGCTGGAAAAAACCCGGCATATATTCGCCAAAACGCCCGTATAAAATGAAGAGAATAGCGATGAGGGTTAAAGGAATCCCTGTCGTTCTTCTCGACATCTCCAAGACTCCAAGAATAAAAAGGAAGGAGAAAAACGTGTCCAGGGTGTTTGGAACCACTCCTACCCGGTAAACCCATGTGTCAAATTCAATGAAGATATAGACGACCGGCAAGAGGAGGCTAACGATTAAAAGATAGTCCACCAGTTGAAGAGTTTTTTGCGGGCTCTTCTTCCAGGCGGGGAAGAGAGAAAAGACCAGGATGCCTGCAAAAACGACATGGAGGCTTCGGAAAAACCAGGGATCAATAGGCCTAAAGACGAGGACAACGATATGGAACAGGGACATCAGAAGGCCGACTCCCCAGAGGACATTTCCGATGACTCCCGTAAGCTCTCTCTTTGGAGAAACCTCAACGTCTTTGATTTTCTCTAAATTTTTTTCTAAGTTCGACTCCACTTTAGGCATTCATTGACCAAATGGCTATCTATCGGGGAGAGAGCAATTTGTCGGGCAAGCGAACCCCTTTCTCTTTGTAATATTTGATAGCCCCCGGGTGTAAGGGAAGAGGACTGTAAATAATATTCTCTGGCTTGGTCTCGACGGCGGATTTATGGGCCGCAATCATGATGTCCGTATGTTCATATATCTTTTTGAGCACTTCGTAGATAAAATCCTCCGGGATATCCTTATGGGTGATGAAGAAACTCCAAAAGGTAAGCGTATCAATATCCATCTCTTTGTTCGTTTTGTAGGTGCCCCTAAGAATCTTGCCCGGAGACAGGTAAGGAAGTTTTTCAAGCACCCTGTCCATATCCTTTGCGGGCATGCTAAAAATATTGATCTCGTGGGTCGTTTCGATTTCTGTCACAAGGGCCCAGGGAACACCGACTGACTGGGCATTGGCATCGAGAAGCCCATCCTTTAATTGGGAGTTGAGGTCAGAAGAACTCGCATTGACAACCCGGGCAGGCTTAACGGCCAGAGTTTCAAGAATGACAGGCCAGATCAGCGCTGATGTTCCTCCGATCGGTCCTACGCCCAAACTTTTTCCATTCAGGTCCTGAATCGTCTTGATTCCTGATTTTTTTAGTGCATACATTTGAAAATAGGTATTGAACATCGGGGAGATGATACGGATGTCTTGATGCTTCTTGCCCTTCGCCCATCCGGTTCCGTGCCAACCATCATAGACTGCCGGTGCGCTCACCCCGCCGAATACCGCCTCCTTGGCATTGACCAGCTGGGTATTATGAACAGGTCCTCCTGTGGCCTCTACTGAAGCGGTGATCCCCATTTTTTCATGAAGGACTTTTGCAAAACCTCCGCTGTAGACATAACCCGTTCCGCCTAAAGGGGCTCCTCCGATCGTCACAATCTTCGGCCAATCTTTTCCTCCCTTGACTTGCGCCTCCGTCGTGTTACAGAGCGGCAACAACAGCATTGCGAATACAAGGGGACCCACAAAACTAACATGTCTTTTCATCATACCTGCCTCCTTCGATGATATCTTTTCTGAAGTTGTTTTGAGTGGCATCCTCTTTGACTATCGAGAGGGATGCACTGGTTGAGAGCCTTCTGCTTGTTTCATCAATCACTCTATTTTAAAAACCTACCCTTCGGTATTAGGCCTGAATCGTATCGAAGGAAAAACGATAAATTCCTTCACAGTCCTCGTGCAGGAGGAGGGGTCGGCCTACTTATGAACGAAATTTGCATTGACCTTGGGGCCGTTTTTCAGGAAATTCTCTATCCCAATATTCCGGTCCTGGGTAGAGAAACACTCACCGAAGATCTTGGCTTCGAGTTTCAATCCTTCATCAAGGGTCATTTTTGCCCCGTCTAAGATGGCCTTTTGAAGAAGTTCATCGATCTTTCGGCTCAGATGTCCGATATCGACCTCCGGAAGCTTCGAGGGGATAGGAAGAGGCCCTTTCGGGATGGAGGGAACATTGACTTTCCCCAAAAGAATGTTTTTTATCCAGTTCATAGCGGCCTCCATCAGGTCGCCCTCCACTTCCTCCTGAATCAGCCCCAGCTCTTTGGCCTGAGATGAAGAGATGGGGTTCGAATTTCTGAGGATCGGCC
>Ga0116204_1001020_pt1 | contig 15771 bp, 13 predicted proteins | sample LakKivwa52mmetaG_FD_94481 | JGI IMG/M metagenome (GOLD analysis project Ga0116204, IMG submission 94481) | Anoxic lake water microbial communities from Lake Kivu, Rwanda to study Microbial Dark Matter (Phase II) - Lake Kivu water 52m metaG | ecosystem: Environmental > Aquatic > Freshwater > Lake...
TAAATTCCTATTTTTTAAGTTTGTTCCACCGGTCCAAAGCATGGTTCCCTCCAGGGGTATACTGTAACCACACTTTGATTCTCCCTGAAGCAAAGTGCTCCTTCCCAAGCTCCCAATTTTCTTTCTTGGCAAATATTGAAGCAAGTTCCTGTGGGCTTTCTGCCTTAATTTCCGGAGTTACAAAATAGGGGAGGGTCGGGTCAAGGATACAGCTAATTTCGAGCAACGCCAAATCAGCATTTTTGACCTTTTCCTCAACCCTTGAGACAGCATCTGCCATAGTCTGGTCAAATGGTTCCAGCCATTGACTGAACGATTTTCTTGCAAGACGCTCTCTTAATAATTTGATATCCTTATGTGTCTGCAACAAAATGGCGAGTTCCCTTGAACTATTTGCTTTCACGTCCTCAGTCAGCTTGTAAGGCCGAATACGTTGCTGGGCCTCCCCGTCAAGTACATCTTCATATACTGGAACATCTTCCCCCTTAAGCCAACGCTTGACCTCAGAAGCTCCCCACCTCTTTTTACGCTCCTTGATTAGAAGACCTGCGAGAAGAATCTTAAAGCGTTCTGATAGTTTATCGGGGTGCACCAATTTTTCTGAAGTGTGTTTCGTAAAGATCTGCAAGTCTGTTAAGCCATGGAAAGGACTTCTACCTAAAAACAAATATATGAGCGTAATGCCAAGCGCATAGTAATCGACTTCAAAGCTGATGTAATGCTCGCCTTTCCATCCAAACATCTCCGGTGCTGCAAAATCAAATGTCATTGCTCCCTTCGTCTTTTTTGATGTCATTTTCTGGTCAAGCAGTGAAGAAATGCCGAAATCACCCAGAACGATGTCCGTTTGATCCTTATCTCTGTAAAATAAATTACCGGGCTTGATATCCCGATGAATTATTCTGTTCTCATGGCAAAATATAAGCCCATTCAGAACTTCAGGAATTACGTGCTTCGCTAATTCTTCTTCTGAAAAAGGTCTATCCTTCAGACGATCCTGAAGTGATCCTCCAGCAGCATAATCCATAACTTCAAAAAATTGACCCTGGGCATCCCCATAATCAAGAACATTGATTACATCTTTATGCGTAATATTTGCAAGCACTTTAATTACTTCTTCTTTCGCTGAAAAACCCTGATGATACAGCTTTAATACGCCCTCCCTCTTATTTTCCGTGTCCAAGCAGAGGTATACAATCGCCTCGCCACCTGGCTGTCCTAATTTATTTATCACCTTATATCGTCCCTTGACAATGTCGCCTTCTTTGAAGAAGGTTGGAAAGACATTTGTGCTCTCCCCGCCGAGCCTGTCAGTTCCCTCCGGAGAAAGTTTCGACGTCTCATTCTGAAGCCTATCGGTCCCTTTTGGGCTATCATTCAATCTTTCCGTATTCTCGGCCATATCGTCTCCTTGTCTTCGCCATTCTGTATTTCGATCAATACGAGTGTTATATTGTCCTCGCCACCACGTTCATTCGCACAACTAATCAGTTCATCGGCTTTCTGGATGATTGTTCCGTCAGATCCTAATATGTTCTCAAGGCTCTTTTCATCTACCATGTCGGAAAGTCCATCACTACAGATCAGTAAGATATCATTATCAAAATAACCATATTTATCACTAACTTCAGGCTCACACCTGTCGTTCCCCCCGCCAAGACTATTTGTTATGACATTCTTTTGTGGATGAGAGTAGGAATCCCGCCTATCTAATTGGCCCATATCAATAAGCGACTGAACAAAAGAGTGGTCTTTTGTTATTTGGAACAAAGCCTTGTTTCTAAATCTATAAACACGACTATCGCCCGCATGGAATGTATATAAATTATCTGCATGAAAATATAAGCCGGCGATAGTCGTTCCCATTCCGCGGTGCTCGGCTGATAAATTACTCATATTCAGAATTGCTTCATGGGCGGTCATTATAGAATCGCGGAGCATATCAACTATCTCCTCAGCCTTTAAACGATCTTTCCGAGTGGCCATCATCCTACGACTCAGCAAGTTGAGGGATACATCACTTGCAACCTCGCCAGCATTATGACCACCCATACCGTCGGCAACAGCCAGAAGCAACCCATAATTTCGAATGAATGAAGAGTGAATTGGTATTTCCATATATATTGGGGATGCATTCTCTATCACATTCCCGATCAGAAACACATCCTCATTGTAGTCCCTTTTCTTGCCAACGTCGCTCCTTCCATATATTATTAGCTTCACCTTTACGTACTCCTGAATATGAATATCGTGTCGGCCAAGATTATTCTATCGTTATCTTTAAGTCGTTGGGTTTGACCTTGCTCAAGTACTTTGAAGTTCACTTTAGTGGGATTTGTAGTGCTCTCGGCCCTGATAAACCAAGCATTTCTCTGACACAGAAAGGTTGCATGTTTTCGCGAAATAAAGTTGCTCTTAGGAAGTCCTGTGACATCGATATTACCTTCTCTACCTATGACGTAACCATCTCTTAGCGCAACCTCAAAGCCTGGATATGACTCACAGTAAATTCTTGGCAATGCATCTCCTGTCGGATCCAGCAATTGTGAGCACTTGCAACACTTCTCAGCGTCCGGGCTATTTCTGGAACCGCAAGAAGGACAATATTTATATTGGTCCGGAGACGAGCAGCAAGTGCATGTTTCATTTTCAAGGAGTTCCTTGCCGCAATTGCCGCAGAGGATATAGATCTCGTTTTCAAGACCCCAGGAGCATGTGGTGCAGGCATCCGCGGTCGTCTCATTTTGATGACCTTCGGGACATTTCTTAAATCTTTGTAATCCCTTTGTCGTATTCATATTAGTGTCAACAGGCTGGTGACAATGGACACAAAAAATACTATCCGTGGGTGTATCTTTGCCACATTCCATGCATTTGAGATATCCCATACTTAATTCCCCCTCAAGATGCTTAGGCCCTTTGCTTTGAATGCCCTTTCAAGGCTCTCATGGAATCCGCGTTCCGGAATCCCAATGATTTTCAGGGTGTTGTTTTCTCCAACCTCAAAGGTAAGCTGTCGCCTTGCCTCATACTCTGCTTCGGCGAAGCGGCTATATTTTTGGGCTCGCTTGCTCAGCACAAGAAATCTCTGATTGTCAGAGCCCCGCCAGAGCTTCCTATTGGACTCGTGTTCTTTGAAACGCCCGTCGATCAGAATATCAACCGTTTCGAGTATTCGTCGGGCACTCATTCCCTGTGCTCTCAATTCATCGAGTGTATATCCTGAATACACCATAATATCGAGTTGCGTTTCGGTCTTGACGCGAAGGAGTAGTGCATACAAAGCATCTGCTTGTTCGAAGGGTTCTCCCCCTGAAATAGTGAGCCCATCCAGTTGCTGCGCAGCGTATTTAATTCTATCCACCACTTCATCCACGCTCACGAGGCTTGATTGTCGCCGGTTTTGCATCGAGACAGCCATGCAGCCAGGACACTGAAGTGAACAGCCTTCAAGCCAAAGTACAAAACGTCGGCCAGGCCCTAGATTTGTAATGGGGTACGAATAGCTGTTGATATATAGACTATAAGTGCCCATACCTCTCATTCGACATCAAGCGCATAATAGCTTCCGCCACCGCCATCCCCTTTCATCTGAATGCTTTTAACGGTGAACGCCTGACCCTTAGCAACGTTTTCATCGAAGAGTTTGCGGGCCAGAGGATTGACTATCGTCTTTTCGATTTCGTTGCCTACTCCGCGCCCTCCATCTTCGATCTTTTCGGATACTCTGTTCAAAAGCCACTGTCTTACTTCATCGGAAATAGTAATGGTTATGCCATGTTTTGTGGCCACTTCACTAACAATGTTATCGAGTATTTTATCGATAATTTGTTTCATAATCAGTGGGCGAATGTAGTCAAAAATAACGAAATTATCGCCGAACCTGTTCAGCAGTTCAGGCCTTCCCATTTCAAACTTAAACTTGTTATTTATCGCCGATAGAATCCTCTCTCTAAGAACACTGTAAGGGGTTTCGATGCACTCCAGGTCAGCGCTCCCGCATTTACCGCACATCGAAGGTTTTTGCCCGGTTGTGTCTATCCAACTCTCAACAGGGCATTTCGTGCAGCGCCATGAGATGGGATGAATATTAACCTTTCGCTCTACAATTCCATTGCCCTTCGCGATGTCCACATAAGTGCCTATATTGCTCGTAAAAATAATGATTGCTTCTGAAAAATAGACTGTTTCACCCTTGCCGTCGGTCATGCGGCCATCTTCCAGAATCTGAAGGAACTTATCAAGGATGCTCGGATGGGCTTTCTCGATTTCGTCAAAAAGCAACACGGAAAAGGGATGTTCCCGTATCTTATTGGTAAGCTGTCCTCCCTCTTCGTAACCAACATAGCCCGGGGGCGCGCCGAGAAGCCTCTGATCGGCATGCCCCTGAGAATATTCACTCATGTCAAACCGGATGCAGGCTTTTTCATCGCCAAACAATACTTGGGCGAGAGCCTTGGCAAGCTCCGTCTTGCCGACGCCAGTCGGTCCAGCAAAAAAGAGTATTCCTCTCGGCTTGCTTGCACTTGATGAGTGTTGTATCCCCGAAAGCCCCATGCTCGCCCTTTTAATAATGTCAAGCACGGAGGCAACCGCCTGTTCTTGCCCTTTGACGCGTTTTCTGAATATATTTTCGGCGTCTCTGAGCTTAGGGATCAATAAATCCTTCTGCCATTGGCTCTCAGTTACGCCGTATTTATATTTATCGACAATATTCCTGATCCCCTTTTCGTTAACAATCCCATCCGTTGTGGCCACTGAAATTCCTTCTTTTACCGATATTGTCCGCAAGCTTGCAATCTCTACAATACACATCCCATCTGTGAGATCTGCGGTCAGATTGATGGCCTTTTCTTTTTCTTCTTCATTAATGTCCTTCCCTCCTTGAAAGAAATGAATATTCTTCGCAATGTATCTTTTCCGATCTTCAAAAGATGGCCTCTCAATGAACAGAACTTTTGCCTCGGGGTTATTGAGATAAAGCCATGCCGGTATATCGTTGACTTTATCGCATATGAGAAAAAGCACATTGTTATAGATCTGGCCTGCTGTTGCCACGGCTTTAGCACCTTGAATACATTTTAGAATCTTCAGAAATACCTTACTTTCCCCTTCGTCGAGCTGATCTGGGCGCTGGCATATGCGGGAACTGTAATCCATAACAAAAAAAGAGGGGACATCCGACTTCGACATTGCAGCCCTGATGATATCTAAAGCCCCTTGGATATCGATTTTTTGAACGTCCCGATTTTCCTTATCATTTTCACGTTTAATTACTGTAAGGCCGTCTACGATGTCAAAGAAACCTGCTACTCCATATCCCTTTTGCGTGAAAAACCGTTTGAGTACCTCTCGCAATGGCAAATATTCATAAAGATTCTCCGTTGTAGTAGGGTACGGAATTTTATCGTAAATATTCCCGTATAAAAGAAACAATTTTTTCACGGGGAGATACCGATCGATCTCAGAAAACCACTTCTGATATTCCGCATTCATTCTCCCACCCTCCTTTCCCTTAAGTCAGCCCTTCTTTTTTTCTTCGGCTTTACCATTTGCTGAACTACAGAATCATGAATTTTCTTTTCCAGCTGGATTGTATATAACAATCCTCGTGCTTTGAGCCTCTCTCTAAGCTTTGGCAGATGGGAGCAAAATTTCTCTTCCTGCCGCCTGAATGCCTCTGCGTTTGTATCAGGTGAATCCTCCGGATGAAAAAGCTGGGCGCTGAATTTTTTATCCAAACTTAGCCCTAATCTTACCGCCTCGCCGCCTGGAATCTGAAATTGCATCTGTCTGTACTTATTGCTCCCGGCCGTATGGATTTGTTGTGCTTTATATCCCATATCAGTCAGAATTTCCTGCACCTCGTTCATTATGTGAATCCTCTCAAGATCATTTTTCTTTTCTTCGAGGTACTCCGCATAAAGATTTTTTATTTCCGGCCTAATTCGTTGAAGTTCGCGATTTATTTCCGAGACATCATCGAGTAAGTAGAGCTTAGTAAGTGACTCCCGGAAAGACGCCGCTTTCTTCCTGCCGCTAAATTCAGTCGAAGCCATGATTGCATCTAGGTCTAGGAGCAATTCTTTAAGCTCACGCTCGCTCTGCGAAAGCAGCTTCTCATCCGCTTCGCGTTTTTTCTCTGCAAACCTAATCCCTTCAGCGAGCCTTTGTTTAAGGCCTTTCAGCAGATTTTCCGAAAAGGCATAATTCGCCCCGGCAGTTCTTTTAAGTCCTTCTAAACATTCTCTTATTTGGATAACGTCTTTTTCAATTAATTTGGAATAGCTCTGGGGCAGACACTCGATATCGGTTTCTATCTCAGCTATTAAGCCGCCAACTATTCGCTGCTTCTCTATAGGGTCATATCCACACTCTTTTATGCCACAAATCCTCCTTCCAAACTCTTCAATACATGTCTGAATAATTTCACAGTCCTGATCCATCATGTGCGCCAAGGAATCTTTAATAAGGCCGCTTTCATCTTTAAGCATTGTCCTCAATTTCGGGTCCCTAATATCCGCTATCTGACAGGTATGCCGCTCTAATTTAATACTGAGGTTTTGTTTTAAGGCATCGAGCTGACTCATAGTAATAGATGACATTGCCGAGGCGACCCTTTCTCTCCCGGCTATTTCCTTTAGACGCCGGTTCCTTGCTGATTCCTGGGACTCTCTTTGAGCCTGCAGCTGAACTCTTTTCCTCTTTCTATCCTCGATTTCATTTAATTCTATCTCCAGTTCTTTCTGCGCTTCCATGCGGAATTGGCCTGCCTCCCTTTCTATCCTAAGTCGCTGCGCCTCCCTGTTTGCCTTTTCTTGCTCAGCGAGTGACTTCACAACAGATGCGATTCCATATATAGTAACTCCTGTTATGACGATTGGCATTGCTGCAATTACTGCTATTCCGCCAATTGACTCGCCACTCATAATGCCTCCTCTTTTAACCTCTGATAGTTCCCCCCATCAGTAGCGCTCCAACAGCCTCCGCTTGCTCCGAGGGTTCCCCACCACTAACGATGACACCATCAATAGGTCCGGAAGAAACTAACTGCCGTGCAAAATCATCTACATCTACTCCATCGCCTTTATCCCACATCTCCGGTGCGATGCACCCTTCGCAATGGAGGGAACATCCCTGCACCCAGACAACGGCGCGATGACCTGGTCCAAGGACATCACAAACATTGGGCTGCCATTCGTAGATTCGTATCTTCATTTCAGCAAAGATGTCAGTATGTGACGAGTCTACCTCCTGAAGACCCTGTCGATGAACAGCCTAAAAGCAATAAGCCCAATAAATATCACGGCAACCCATACCTTCCAGGAGCTTATTCCTGAAAAACTCGCACTAACGGCTTGAGTAACGGCTGACCCCAAAAAAGGAAGAAGTATAAGAAATAGCACGAAGAACAGAATGCTTCTGATCCGTATCACTCTGAATATAATTCCAAATGCCAGCACGACCATAATTAAAGGTGCAAGAGAATTAATTACCGAGATGATTGCAGACATGGCCTTCCCCTTTGTTGTCAGCGTTTATAATATCTTTCAATTATCGCTGAGGCTGTTTCGTAATCTTTTTTCTCCAGAGCGTCGCTTATCTTCAGAAATGCCCCATCGCCCAAAAGACTATCAACGTGACTCTTCAATATATCTGTCCTTCCCTCAAAATAGGCAGCGTTTAACGGCTTTTCGCCAACCGTAGCTTCAAGCTTTCGCACAATCTCAACTTCCTTCTCATAATCAGATGGTATCTTTGGGATTTCTTTACCCCCCGAATCTATATTCTTAAGCTCGCCCCACGCGCCCGCTTCTTTACGTGCAAAATGCTCTGTGATTCCTTCATTCAGGCGCGATGGAAGCTCACTCATGCTTTTCTGATGGAGTTTTTCATGAATGCTTGTGACGAGTGTATCACCTTGGTCTTTGACAAAGGCCTTGCCATCTTTGCCATCGTAAAAACCCTCTATGCGCCCGATGTCTTCCTCTGTAGACGAAATATTTCTATACCTTGCCTCTTCGGTAAACTCGTTTTCGCCAAGATAATAGAAGTCCTTAGCATTATCCATCCGCTTTTCAGCAGAAATTGGGAAATCACTCTGTACCATATTTTCTATTATCTCTGACTTTTTCTCCCTGGTTGCCGTCAATTCTGAAATATCCTGGGCCCTTTCAACACGGCTTTCCTGAAAACCGGGGAGAGACGTTATATTGTCAGATTCTTTCGTATGTTTGGTTTCTAAGTTCTTTTGTCCCAGGTCTTCGCGTGTATGGTCAAAATCAGTTGCTTGAGCAAGCCTGCTCTCGGAATCCAGCCTGTTCGCATCGGTAATATTTTGCAACTCCTCACGTTCTTTCCCTTCTCTCAATCCATCATCAAGCATGGCCCCTCCTCATCAAACACTATCGATTCCTTTTTCAAAAACGGCATTAATGTTTCTAATCGTCTTTTCCTGAACGATAGGTGCCCAATCCTTTTGGGCCACCTTTTGCGTTAAATAGCAGAGGATAACTCCCTTTGAATGGCTAATGATCTGAGAGGAAATAATTTTGTCTGTTGCCTTCTTGCACAGCTTGGCCAGCTCATTCCACATTCTTAGGTCATCATCAATCTTGGTCGTAATATAGTCAAAATCAGCGTTAAGAGCAGTATCCTTTAACAAGTGTGAGACCTCATGCCGATAGACGCAGATCTTCTTGCACAGATAACATCCAGCATAAGGCGATACTGATTTTGTTCGGAGATCAAAAAAGACTTTCTGAAAAGTCTCAAGTTTCTTTCTGTCGATGGTGGCATGAAATATAAACGACTGTATCAAGTCGAGGAACACATCCATCAGTTGCTCTGCAGCAGCAAAAGGGTATCCATAAAGCCTGCCTTGCTCTTCTATCGACAGATATGCAGCTTGAATAATAAAACACAACCAAATATTCTTTAGGTCATCATTCCCTCCAATGACTATTTGCTCGCGGATTGTTCTGTCAATCTCAGAAAACGGATCAACATGTAAAGAGCCGAAGGCAGCCGCAAAAAACAATTTGCTGAATCTTAATCTGTTTTCGTCCCGTGAAAGCAAAGTCTTAATTGTTTCTCTTACAGATTCACATCTTTTTTTCTTGGTGAAACAATATCTGCATTCCCTATACTTCATTAGAAGATCTCTATTTGAATGATAAAAGTGTTCTTTCATATGCTGAAAAATGTAGCGGTTGGGCACAGCCTTGGACACGACTAAGGGGTTTAGGCTCTCCTTAATGGGAACATATATCAAAAACGGGCTATCCATTCCCTCAGCAAATAATACTGCCCGGCCCTTATCAAGCGTCGTAATATATCTTTTTTGCACCTCGCTCATATTCATGGTATCACCCATGATTTCACGGTCATCCTTGGCCACAAGACGATGCATGATCTTAAGATTGGTATTCTTCATAACATCTCTTGCTAACTTGCATGGGATCTGTTCACATACAAAAACACCTTCACCGTACGCCCTTATTTCTGATAGCATATTACAGAAACTCTCAACAGCTTTACTCCTGACATTCCCATCCAGTTCTGAGGCTTCTTCAGATACATGTTTGAGTAGTCTATGGGCTTCCTCGATCAGAGTCAGATGCTTTAGCCCCTTTGCTGCCTGCCCGGTACGTGGCGTGCCTTCGTAGTATTCGTATATTCTTGCCAAAATAATTCCAATTAAAAAAGCCTTTTCATCGTCATTTCCTATCTTTTTAAGTTCCAAGAGGACCGATTTCTTCATTATCTCATCTATCGGCACTGCCTGGATCGTGTCCAGCATGAACCCTTTCCCACCTAAACGCAGGTTGTTGACTCGGGTTCTAAGACCCGCTAGGATGTCCTTGGAGATCCGTTCATCATACCCCAAGCGTGTCACCACTTCGCCAATTTTTTCATAAAGGTCGGTTAAGGTAGGAAAAGCGCTTAAACCTTCCCCTCGTTCATTCGAATTAGTTGAAAGATTCCATCCCTTGTCTCTATAAACCTCATATAAAGCCTCATCCAAAACATAAGGCATCGGTGCATACATCACAAAGCTTGCTCTGAAAAGAGATTTTATGTAGTCGAGGTGTGTTTGAACGAGAATCCCTTTTGGAACCTCAAAAGGGTTTATCCTGAATGGAGCTGAGTTCTCCGGCGTCTCATCTCCCAGAGTGAATACGAGCATATCTCCAAAAAGAGGGTCATTTAGCAACTGCCTGTATTCGGATTTCGCTGACTCAACTACCAAGAAAGGGATCCCTTTTTCTTTTAACTGCCTCAGAAGGTAAAAAGAAGTCGTGGTCTTGCCGCTCCCTGTGACGCCAGCTATTAACCCATGCTTCGTCAAATCAGAAAGTTCCATTCTATATCTATTCTCTGTTATCAGCTGATTTCTGATGACACACCCAATGGTAATCGGCTCATGTCCTGTAAAATCAGCAGTAGCTGTATCAAACCGAGCTACCTTTTGAATCATATAGCCAGGGGCCTCCTCCTGGGGGATACTGACCAATGGGGACACTTCTGAAGAAATCAAAAGGTTGGAGAAGGAAGCTTTTAGTTCTGTTGCCTTACAACAAAGATGGGCCCTGACAGGTTGTATAATTGACTTCTTGTGACCGAAGCTTGCGCCGAGTATACCTAAACCCTGCCGAATTAGAGTTTCATCATCTGCAAAAAAATAGACACCCACCTGCCACGCGCCAGTAAGCCGAGCGATTTCAATTCGTTTTAAATTCGCTTCTAAAAGACTTTGGTAATGTTCTGCAAGCCTCTTGTCCTCATAAAGGATATCTTCTCTTATCGTACGGGTTTTAAGCAATGCGATTTCTGATATAATCTGATCCTCATATTCAGTGAGTATATTTCTCGGTATACAAAAACCGTTGACAAGATATGTCCATTTCCTCCCCTGCAGGGATCTCATCCAATGGTCTGAAGGTACCATCCTTTTAATTGACGGAACTGGAGGAATATTTACAGGGATACCTGTTAAAGCACCACAGACTGAATAATTATCCAGAGTCCTTATTTTTTCATTGATTTTCTTATCCACGGTTAGATAATCATACCCCCAATATCCTTCAAAAATACCCTTGTGGACAGTGGAATCCTTAGATGAGTCTATTGATTTGCTGCCGAAGTAGATTTCAATCTGATCAGGATATGCATCAATGAGATAACAGAATGGATTTTGCATTGAGTACATTCCCACGAGAAGATGCTCTTCGACTTCCTCTTTAAGATTCGCATGTTCATTCTCGCTGAGAAATTGAGGCCTGCCACGTAGACGATAGTACTCGAACTCACTCAGTAATACCAGATGATTGGGAAACTGAAGGGGCAATCCGTCAATATCTCTTCTTTCAATTAGGGAAAGCTTCTCTTCAAGTGAATGGGCGTCTTTAAGGTTGGGAAAAATCATCGATAGTTCACCAAGAATAGCGCTCCAAGAAGCACAATTAATCCAAGCAGTCCAGCAAAGATTATTCGCCAGTAATCGCGACGAAGCTCCAAAGCGGTTTGTAATGTCCGGTTGTACCCTCTTTGCATAATCAAAGTTCCATTTTGCCATCTCCCGTCCAGTTCTACCTCGTCCCCCCTACGAAAAGTCCCACTGACAAGTTCCCCCTTGATCAGAACGGGTCTTTCACCTTCTGAATTCTGGATCGTCAACCGTACAGTTGGCACTTGATTCCTCTGCGGAATCCTCGGAAAGATTACCGCAAGCAAAATACCTAAAGAATTAATTGTGTTCGCAACATTGAAAGGGCTTATGTCTCGGGAGAGCGCTCTGAATCCAAGTATGGCTAGCGAAATCCAAAGCACAAAACTCATCGCAAAGATGGCTATTAGGGGCGGCAAAAACAATAAGAAAAGGACCAATTGAGAAAGAAATCTATACCAATTAAAAACAATATTCTCTGTTGTCGTTTCAATCCATGTAATTCTTCCAAGTAATGCACCTGAAGATACCTCGTATTCTGCATCCGGCGTTACAGGTATACGGGTTTGGACCCCGGTCGGAGGGTTTAGTTGTGTTTGGTTACCTTCTTGATTGCTTTGAGGCGTAGATTGCGAAGCCTGCCTATCAAGAAGAGGGCTGTTGCACAATCGGCATGCTTCAGCGTCGCTTGGATTCCCTGCAAAATTGCAGTTAGGGCATGTTATTGCCATAAGGCTTTCCTGGTTAGGCGTATTTCACGTAACTTCAGCACCCCAATAGACATAAAAATATTCGAGATTATCTATTCCTCAACAATGTTTCCCAATATACCATTCGAAGACGGCCTTCCCCTTAAAATGTGGAACATCAATAATATCCAGTTCGTTCTGAAATAATCCTAAGGGCCTATGCCTCTTTCGGAGTTTCAACCGGAAGATGGTGCTCTTCGGAGCAGCCTGCCTCATCATTCCTCGTAAAGCAAAAATCAATTTTTTTCTCTGAGAGATTGTGGATACCGTTTTACGGGAAAGTTTATTCTTTATATCGGCAAATTATTTTCAATATTGATTCACTGAGAACTTAATCTATAGAAAGTCTAATTTATCTTGTAGAAATAATTATTTAACTCGTGTAAGCCTTCTGTGTGCTTAGGCTCTCTTGCACCTTGATCATACCCCTTAACTTTAGGAATTGAATGATTCCCCCTCCAAAAACTCCCACAAAAAAAGAATAGGTTAATCTTATAGGAAGTAAGAGAATGGCAAACCACCCAGTCAGTATATTGTCCAGCTTTTGACATATCCAAGCTCCTCCTGGGTGGTGCCATCCAAAATAAGTTCCCCAAAAGAAGTAAGCAAACACAATGGCCAAAACAATCGCAAAAGCGCCAACTTCTTTAATCATTCCAATCCCAAAGAGAAATCCTATCCCACCCGCAATGAAAGAGCGCGTAATTTTTTTCTTTGCGAATTCTCTAGCACAATCAAGGCATAAAAAAAAACCTGTTTTTTCCCTTTACAAAAGGAGTAGCACATTCCGAGCAAAATTCTTTCTTGCATTCACAAATACCCTCGACAGGACTACTCGGATGGTATTTACAAGGCATGATAATTCCCCCTTTCAGTTTTATGTAGATTGGCTATTTCTTAAAAACGAAAAAGAAATTTACCCCCATATTCCTAACCCCAATCTCGACCGTGGCGTGGGCATAATTTGCCAGCCCCACGACAGTTGGGGCAAGGTTTATCTGAATATCCACTTAGAATTCCCCCTTGAGATGTTGTCCCTTTCCCTTTGCATGTTGGGCAGGTCGTTAGCTTCGAATTACATTTTCTGCAGTAATTATCGGCCATTATTAATCCCCCCTTTCTTTTTTTGACTGGTTATTTTTCAAAATATTCTTTGCCATTACAAAATGGAAACTTTCCAAGTTTTATTGCATTCTCGGCATTCCGTCTCTTTCATCCTTTCAATACCAAACTCACGAATTAGACCTGAACCGCCACAATGTTGGCATTTTTTAGATCCATTACACCTATCACATTTAATTTTAGCCATTAACTCACTTTCCCCTCCTGGTTTTAAGTTTTATATTATTGGAGATGTAATTTTGATATATGGGGTGATTGTTTTATACAATCTTTTTATTTGAACAATTTAAAAAAATTCAAATTTGTCGGAAGGAATAATAATCGGGGGGATGGGCTATGATCTAAAAGAGAAGGAAATAATCAATTTATCAAATTACTGGTGCTACTCTCTATGCCCCCTCCCTTTTTGTAACAATTTAATATCAATAATATTTTTTAAAGTCAATAAGAATTTTTTCCTTGCCCACCTTCACTTTTGAATGGGTAAATTGGAGTCGACGGAGGGTATCCGGGGTGGGAAACGAATCCCCGATCGAAGAAGAAAGTGTTTTAGGAGAGTCAGGTCCTTTGATAGCCGGTCTCTGATCAACGGTGGTGCAGGTTAGGGGTGGGAATTTTATGACCCTTTTATGGGTTCAAGTGAAGGGTTGCCTAAGAGGCAAAGAGTTTGTTGAGAGCGAACATACATTCTGTTTGAGGGAATCGTGATCATTGTTTGAAAGAAAGCTTGATGGGTTTAGGCGGACAGAGGCACCACTGGATAACCCCCTTGCCCCGAGATAAGCGATGAAGCATCTTAAGAAGGTCTCGGTCTGCCTGTTTGGAAAACCTCTTCAAAGAGAGTCGTAAGATCCCAATGGAGAGCACCGAAAGGGTTCGGGTCGTGCCATGGCGGGGTTTGTGTCTGCGGATTTCCACAAAGGCCCTCACGACCAAGGCCTCTTCCGTGGAGCCTAAGGCCAGACAGAGCAAATAGCTCAAGGAGAAAGCCAGAAGTAATCGGGTCAGGCGGGGGGCGGGATTGACTCCGTAAAAGATTAATCCACGCACCCCCAGATGAGTCTTCCAATCTCGAAACCCTTGCTCAATAGACATCCGCTTGGCATAAAGCTCAACAATTTCTTGGGCCGTCAGTGAGGTTCCTGCAGGAACCAGCAGATACCAGGGGTCTTTGTACCCTTTGCCAAAATAAATGATTAAATCCAGAGGTTCTTTTTTCTGGGAGTGATACAGCACCGAGTAACGAAGCAGTTGCCCTGGCTTGATCTTAAAACGGCCCAGGGTTTGGCCCTTTCCGTTGAGGTAAACCATGACACTGCGCTTGGCTCGGCACAAAAAGGGAATCCCTTCTTCGCGCAGATGAATGAGTAAACTGACACGGGCATAACCCCGATCCAAAATCAGTAAAGGACGAAACTCGACAGGAAAACAACTCATGGCAGCCAAGATCAAACTATGCTCCAGAATGTTTTGGCTTTTATGGATAAACTTATTCATAAAACAGGAAAACGCAATCGGAAGCACCCGTCCTTCAAACACTAATCCGATGAGCAGGGTTTCAATCCCCCGGATCGTCGTCTGATCCAGGATCATCGGCAGACGCTCCCGAAGCCTGGTCCCACAGGCCAGGGCGATATGCAGGGGAATCAGAAGCTCCGGAGTCAGCCGAAGATTGCCCAAGAACCGGTAAAGCCTCTGTTCTCTCTCTTTGGGCCCTGTCCCCAACGGCAGACATCGGGCCAGGGCCGCTTTCGAAAGCCAACCGTTTCCTCCCCGAGCCCCGTGATACAATGTCACCAACGCATAGGTCACCAAAGCAATATTCTTCAGAATCGTCACTCGGATCATCCCCCGGTAAGCCAATAAAAGCTCCATGAGCTTACGAAGCAGATCATCCGATTCAATGCGTTCTTGGTTACGAGAGCAAGAGCGCTTCTTCACTTCCCCCCGCCCTCAATCTGAAAGGTATTGGGAGCCGTACGGGAAAGCCCCTGACGGCGGTGAACCTTTTTGACCAGAGCGCTCACCAGGGACTCTCGATCCAAGTCCACTCCGTGTTTGGTTTTGACCTGGGCGATGATTTCAGAGATATGGAGGGGCTGCTTGGCCCGCCGAAGTATGTCCATCGCCATATCCATATTAGACATACCTTTCTCCTCCCCCCGTTTTGCCTTGAGAGGTCGGGGGGATTTGAGTTGCCGAATGGCACGAAGTTGTGCTGAAAACAGCCTTTCGTAGAAAGACAGAAACCATTCTGGAATTTTAGGCTCCATGTCACCCTCCTTAATTTGGTTAAAAGAAGAGTAACACAACCAAATAGGTATGTCAAGTAAAAAATATACATACCTACTTGAGCGGATATTCTGTAGAAATATTACTGACTTTTAGAAAAGTGAAGGTGGGCAAGCGCAAATAGCTCTTGACATACAACTCCTTTTTTGGTATATTCAA
>Ga0116204_1001021_pt1 | contig 15760 bp, 21 predicted proteins | sample LakKivwa52mmetaG_FD_94481 | JGI IMG/M metagenome (GOLD analysis project Ga0116204, IMG submission 94481) | Anoxic lake water microbial communities from Lake Kivu, Rwanda to study Microbial Dark Matter (Phase II) - Lake Kivu water 52m metaG | ecosystem: Environmental > Aquatic > Freshwater > Lake...
ATATTATGTTAACTAAAACCGATTTTAATAGTGAGAATGACAATTGCTTCAGTTTCATTTGTAACAATCAAAACAGACCAATAGAAATTAATGAGCTTGAACAAGCATTGGGGGGAAAGCTAAGAAAACGTCTTGCTCACATTGTACGAGACCTCGGTTTTACAAAGGAACTCAAAACAATTTTTTTTCCAGTTGTTACAAAATCACAAATTATGTTTGTAAATCCAATCACCAAGCAATATTTTTACAAAAATAGTTTACCCACTTTAAACTTCAAAAAACTGGGAGACAAAGTAAGTCAGAGTAAGCCAGAGTAAGTAGTTGTTCGTAATTGTAAGTTTACAACGACATATCCGTCTTTCTTCAATACACTCCTCTCATGAGTTCAAAAGAAATACAAAACAAAAGTGATCAAGAGGTAAACAACATTAAAAAGCTTACTGAGCTTTTTAGTTTGTTAATTGAAATTGATCAGGATATTAAGCGAAAGGAAAAACAAAATGATAGACACAATTAAATTAACACTCGATCAAACAATGTTTGCGATCATCAAACCTGAAGAATTTCAGAAAGATATAAACAGCAAGGCAAACGGATTTTTTAAGTATGTACTGAATCCGACTAAAGGAGAACTTTTACGAGGCATTTACAAACCAAGAATAACAATAACAAAGAGGTTTAATTGTGCAGGTAGATTTGAGCCAACACTCACAGTTGAGCTATCGTTACCGAAACTGTTATTCGGCAATAACTTTGTTGAGCTTGTAGATGATGACTTTCAAACAATAATTAAAAAGCTATCAGTAGTATTAAAAGAAATGGGTATTTTAGTTTATACGGACAGACTTACAAATGCTCCTGTCTCGGCGATCCATTACTCTAAGAACATAGTACTTGATAATGGATTAACTCCGTATATTTTAATTAACAAAATAAAAGATTCAAATATAAGAATGTCGGCTGATGTTGACCGAACTAGTTTTAGAAATGATGGTTATAGCTATAAATGGCATGCGAACATGTACGAGGTTGCATTTTATGACAAAATGAATGACTTGAAGAAAAGCAAAACAAGTTCTAAGCGATCAGAAGAAAAAGACAATGAAATACAACTCAGCCTATTTGAAGAGATTAAGAAAAACGAAAAGCTTCAAATTCTGAGAATGGAAGCAAGATTAAACAATAGGACAAAAATCAGAAGTCTGTTTAAAACATTACGCACGACATCAGATTTAACATTTAAGGATTTGTTTAAACAAGATTATTCTAAAAAAGTATTGCTACATTACATTGATGAATTAGAATCCAATAGACCAATTATATTAAATTATTCTGCTCATAATGCAAAATCGCTTCTTACAGATTTAATTATCAATAATCCAAAACTTAAACCCCACAAAGTTTTTGAGTTGTTTGGTATTAGACAGGCATTAGAGCATTACTCCGAAAGAGAACTAAAAGGGATATTTAATCCAAAAAACTATCATACATGGTACAGGTTGATGAAAAGCACAAAAGAAATTGTTGTTCCAAATCAACAAAGCCCTTTATCTATAATCAAAGAAAAAATAAACGAATTTAAACCAATTTCGACACTTGATTTCGATAAGTTAATGATAAATAATGATAAATAACTAAGCATGAAAAAAGAAGAATACTATTCAATAGAAGAAGTGGCAAAAATGCTCAAGGTGGCTTATTTGACTGTTTATAGATGGATTAAAGCTAATAAACTCAAGGCGATAAAGGCAGGAAAACAGTATAGAATAAGTAAGCAAGAATTAGAGAAATTTATAAATAAACCATGAACAATACTGACCAATTAGTTAAAGATGGTTATATCATAGATTATATCTCAGGATCAGAGGTAAAGTCTTCACCTGAAGAGTTAGAGGCAGTTCAAGTCTTTTCAAGATCTTTGGTTGAAGACTATGGTTACCCAAAAACACATATCATAACTAGACCACAATTCAGAGTTAAGGTCAGACCTTCAGATATTATCAAAGAGTACCCTATCGATATAGCAGTATTTAATAGCGAAAATAAAAACGACGACACCCTTTATATAGTTGTTGAGTGTAAGAAAAAAAATCGTAAAGACGGTGTTGGGCAGTTGAAAGATTATCTTCGATTATCCAAATCTTATTTAGGTGTATGGTTTAATGGTTCTGAAAGAGTTTTCCTAAAGAAATATGAAAAAGATGGCAAGGTCTTGTTTGAAGAAATACCAAACATACCAAAGTACGGGCAAAGGCTAGAAGATATTGGGTTGTTTAAGCGATCCGATTTAAGAAAACCAAAAGACTTAAAGGTGGTGTTTCGAGCCGTACGAGGTCATTTAGCAGGCAACACAGTTGGAGCAACCCGTGATGAAGTTCTTGCCCAACAGCTAATAAATCTTATCTTTTGTAAAATTTATGATGAACGATTTACTAAACAAGAAGACATGGTTAGCTTCCATGCAGGAATTGGCGAAAGTGATGAGGTAATTGGCGATCGCATACTTTCTATCTTTGACAAAGTTAAAACAAAATACAAGGAAGTTATTGATTTTAGTGACAAAATAACACTCGATAATAAATCCATACGCTATATCGTAGGCGAACTACAAAATTATTGCATTGTAGAAGCAGAAAGAGATGTTGTTGCAGACGCATTCGAAACATTTATATCTGGAGCCTTAAAAGGCGGAGAGGGTCAGTTTTTTACTCCAAGAAATGTTATTAAGTTAATGGTGGAGATTATTGACCCCAAACCTGATGAATTGCTTATCGACCCAGCTTGTGGTTCGGGTGGTTTTCTTGTCGAGTCGTTAAGGTATATGTGGTCAAAACTTGAATCACAAGGAAAACAATTTGGGTGGTCTGATTTAGCCTTAAATGAAGAGAAGATTGCTACCGCTATCCATAACATACGAGGAATCGAAAAAGATGATTTCTTAAGTAAAGTTGCCAAAGCATACATGGCAATTATAGGTGATGGTAAGGGTGGTATATTTTGCGAAGATAGCTTGGAAGAACCTAAAAACTGGAAGCCAAAAACTCAACAATCAGTCGAGTTAGGCAAGTTTGATGTTTTGCTTACCAATCCTCCTTTTGGAAAAGAGATTAAAGTTGTAGGTGAACAAAAGCTAAGGCAATATGATCTTGCTTACAAATGGAGTGTAAGTGAAAATCATTTTCAAAAAACCAGTAAACTAAACGATGATAAGAATCCACAAATCCTTTTCATAGAACGGTCGTTACAGCTTTTGAAGAATGGTGGAAGAATGGCAATAGTTTTACCAGAAACATTTTTCCATGCTCCTAACATGAAACATGTAATGTCATATATGGCTAGAGGCAACAATATAACTTGGCTAATTGATCTTCCCCATAACACCTTCAGGCCACATAATAACGCTAAGTGCATAATATTGGTTTTGGAAAAAGGTAAACCTCAACAAGAAATTATAAACATGGCTGTAGCAGAAGAAATGGGTCATGATCATCAAGGCAAAGAAATTTATCGATGGGATTATACGAAAAGTTCAGTTGATAAATTAATGCTGTGGGACGACATTGCCATAATAATTGATTCAATCCGTGAGAAAAAAGAGTCAAAATATATATTTGAGGTCAAATCGTCAGACATCTTTGATAAATGGATCTTTGTACCTAGATATTATTGGCAAACTAAACTTGAGGAAATAAAAACCAATGCTGACAAGTTGGGTTTAGATCTTGTACCGATTACCACCCTTATTAAAGAGGGAATCATAACCAACTTTGATGGACATGGATCACCACCTTCTGAAAACAAAGGTATGGGAGACACCCCATATATAAGAGTTAAAGATATTGTTAATTGGGATGTCTATAAAGATCCCACTGCTAAAGTACCTAAGGAACTTTTTAATAAAATGGTAAATGAAAATAAAAAATTAAAAGATGGAGATATAGTATATGTTAGGCGAGGTAGTTATCGTATAGGTAGCGTCGCATTAATTACAACCTTTGACTTAAATGTAATACTTACTCGTGAGATATTGGTAATTAGAGTTAACAAATTAGAAAATAAATACAATATTGATCCATATTATTTAATATTCTTACTGTCTCACAGATTAACTCAAGAACAAACCAAAAACAAAGTACTTATTGAAACAACACTTCCTAACATTGCAAATAGGTGGAAAGAATTGTTACTACCTATACACAAGAACATTGAAGAAAGAAAGAAAATTAGTGATTTTGTTAAGAGCATATTTGAGAACAAAAAGATGGCACTAGAGAAGATTGAAAACATAAAAGAACAATTTGGAGATTTTACAACTTAATGAAATCCATAATAATCGCTAGAGTAAGTACAGAAGAACAAAAAGAAGCTAACAATTCCCTACCAGCCCAACTTCATAGAATGGAAGAGTACTGCATAAGAAAAGGTTTTAATGTAATTAAAAAATTTAGTTTTGATGAGAGTGCATATAAAACAAGCAGAGATGATTTTGATCAAATTATAGATTTTGTTTTGGAACAAAAAGAAAAAGTAGTAGTATGTTTTGACAAAGTTGATAGATTTTCTCGCAATGTCTTTGATAAAAGAGTTTCATTGTTATATGGAAAGGCTGTAAAGAGTGAAATTGAATTGCATTTCGTGTCTGATGGGTTAGTTATAAATGATCAAAAATCTGCTTCTGAAAAATTTCAATTTACAATAGGTCTTAGTCTGGCAAAGTATTACTCCGATGCTATTAGCGATAATGTAAAAAGGGCTCAAGAACAAATGATAAGAGTTGGAGTATATCCAACCAGACCACCAAGAGGATATATAAGAGTAGAAGTTGCAAAAGATAAGACCGAAATAGTAGTTGATGAATTTAATTCAAAAATAGTTGTTATGGCTTACGACTTATATGCTTCAGGAGCTTTTTCACTAGAATCATTAAGAACGAGATTAAATACCGATTATCGAATCAATTGGTCAAAAGGCTTTTTAGATAAAGTATTAAAAGATAAGTTCTACTTCGGAATAATGACATGGAATAAAAAGGAATATTTTCATAAATATACACATCTTATTACCAAAGATTTATATGATCGTGTACAACAATTTAGAGCAGGTTTTAGGAAGCAACCATTCAAATATGGTGGTAAACCTTATGTTTATAGAGGGTTACTGAGATGTGGTCACTGCGGTTTGGCAATTACACCAGAAAAACATAGAGGAATTGTTTATTACCATTGTACGCAGTCCAAGGGAAAGCATGGGGCTGAATGGCTTACAGAGGCTCAGATAACCGAACAAATTGGCGATGTATTTAAAAGAATAAAACTACCTACAGAGGTATTGAATAAGATTGTTGAAACACTCAAAGATAATAACGAATCAAAGTCTAGTTTTAGAGATGCTCAATTTAAAGAGCTTACCTCAGAACATGAACTATATGCCAAGAGAGTAGAAAGATTATATCCCGACTTTGCTGACGGGCGTATTACTAACGATGAATATGACAAATACTATCAACTGTTCCGCAACCAACTTGCAGATATTGATGGTAGATTGGCACTATTACAAAACGCAGAAGATAACTACTATATTACGGCTAAATATGTACTAGAAATAGCAAACAAAGCATACGATTTATTCAAATGTTCTGAAATGGAAGAAAAACGACAACTTATGAAGCTTGTACTATCGAACACTAGGATAGAAGGTAGAAAAGTCCTATTTGAAGCCCAAAAACCCTTCAATACGATCCTAGATTTCGCCGATCGTCAAGCTTGGCTCCTCGGGCACGATTCGAACGTGCAACCTTGATCTTACAATTTCCCTCTTGTTACCAAAAGGATTGGACTATCTCATCATCAATAAATTGATGTCAGGTATATAGTCTCTACACATTTACACAAGTTTTTTGTGATTTAGCTCGGGATTGACCAAAAAAGAATTTGGTGTTCCCCGAATTAGCCTGATTTTCCTCTTAGTATTACTACTAAGTGCTGCCATTTAAAACAGGATCCTGCTCTGCCGTTGAGCTACCGAGGATTATATTTAATTAAAGAACATGGTGATTATATCAAATTATTGGTTCAATATACCAGCCATAAGTCCAAGAATCTCTCTTTGAACAGCTGACGATAAATGCAAGAGAGTAAATATTCCGTAATTGTGCAATTGTTTTCTGATCTTTTTACTCTTAACTTTATTTTTTGCTATATAGCTTTTATAAATTCTTCCGTTAGGTATTTTTGTTAGATCTGACCAGTATTTTCGCGCTTTCTTTTCATCTAAGTTATCATGTATCCAGATCTGCCCAGTCATTTTATCAGGGGATACATCAAAAAACTCTGTTAGCCATTCGGACATAAATTTGATAGTTTTTGGATCTGAGTTTGAAAAGGCAAATCTTTCATCGCCTTTTCCCCCATCTCCTATATAGAGTCCAATTCCTGCAATAAATCTGTCTCTTTTTGAAAGTGTACCTACTTTTAAAATACCCTTTTCAAATAACAGTCTTGAACGTTCAATCCGTTCGTCTTGTTGTTTCTTTGCTCCTATTAATCTTCCTTTTGTAGCCCCGTTTAGTTTGTTTTGTATAAGTCTGTCCAACTGCTCGGGAGAGAGAGTAACATCTCTGCACCATCTACTTATTGTGTCTTTTGAAACATTAACCTTTTTTTGTATTTCTCCGTAGGAAAGACCATTGGATCTAAGATTTCTTGCTAGTTCTTTTTCCTCAAGTTTTCCATAGTATCCCATACACAAATATTAATAAATCGTATGAGCTAAGTCAATATGTATAGTAATATACTATGTAGTAAGGATGCGATAGTTGTGTATTTGACGGACTGTAATCTAGACATGTTACAATAAATAATGAGTAAACTAATTACATGCATCTGGTTTGCAAATAACAATGGGGAAGAGGCTGCAAACTACTACATAGATACTTTTAATTCTGCTCCTGGAGAACACACTGCAAAACTTGGAGATATCACAAAATCACCAAAAGCATCTGAAGAAGTTTCAGGCATACCAGAGGGATCTGTCATGACAGCAGGGTGTGAGATTGATGGAACTAGTTTCATGTTTCTCAATGGTGGTCCAGTTGAACAATTTAAACTTAGTGGTGGAACTTCATATATTATTGAATGTGAGACACAAGATGAAATTGATTTCTTCTGGGAAAAATTGTCTGCAGTTCCAGAAGCAGAACAATGTGGTTGGTGTACTGATAAATTTGGTCTAACTTGGCAAGTAGTTCCAAGAATTTTAGATGAAATGATGAGAGATCCAGAGAAAGCTGAAGCAGTAACTGCAGTTTTTATGCCAATGAAAAAGCTTGATCTTGAAGCAATTCGAAAAGCCGGTGAATAACCCCAAAAAACTAAATAGAGCTCTTCGTAACTGTGCCTGATTGTTGTATAATATATTAATATGCAAAATATTGATGAAATTAGCAAAGACAGGGCAAAGAAACTTTTTGAAAGTGACGAAATTACAGGTTTTGAAGTGGGTACGTTTCAAGGGCTTAAGCAAATTCATAAATATCTTTTTAGAGGGTTGTCTGATTTTGCAGGAGAAATACGTACAAAAAATATAAGCAAGGGTGATTTTCGTTTTGCAAACGTTGTATATCTTCAAGAAGTTTTATCAAAGATTGAGTTGATGCCTGAGAACAACTTTGAACAAATTATTGAAAAATACGCTGAAATGAATGTTGCACATCCATTTATGGAAGGTAATGGTAGAAGTATGCGAATTTGGTTAGATCTAATTCTTAAAAAACGTTTGGAAAAATGTATTGACTGGCAAAGAATCGATAAAAGCGAATATTTAAGTGCTATTATCCGTAGTCATGTAAATAGTTTAGAGTTACAAGAGCTTTTACGAAAAGCTCTAACAGAAAAGGTCAATGATCGTGAGGTTTTTATGAAAGGAATTGAACAATCTTATTATTATGAGGAACCTGATCTAACTAGATGAACATAATTATTTCAGATGGAGTAGTACATAAAGTTCCTGAAGATTTACAAAAAGCATTAACTTCTGATGGTAAAGCACTTTCTATTTGGGTGGATTTAACTCCACTTGCACGAAATGAGTGGATATGCTGGACAACACTTGTTAAAAAAGAAGAAACAAGAAAAGAGCATATAAAAAGAGTCATAGAAGAGCTTAAACATGGAAAAAGAAGGCCTTGTTGCTGGATAGGGTGTGTTCATAGAACTGACAAACCCCTAAGTCCTTCAGTGAAGGGAATACTAAATAAAAGAAATTTAGCTAGTGCCTAGAAATCCCAGGTAATATATAATCATAAAATGAAGAATATCCTCAAAATTTTTAAAATTAGTAAACCACAACATAAATGGATTATTGTTGCTTGTGTCTTGATTACAATACAGGCTGTATTACAGCAAGCAACACCAGTAACTTTAAAATATGTAGTTGATGAGTTAACTGCACAGGTTTCAAATGGAAATGGTGATTATTCAAAACTTATATATCTTTTTGGACTTATATTAGTAATTAACCTATTAGTTGTAATTTTAAATACAAGTAATCAAAGACTTGGTGATTTTATTGCATCACGTTTAGGTCGTTTCTTAACTGAAGTTTTTTACAAAAAGATTTTTACACTTCCGCAGTCATATTTTGATGGTGAAATATCAGGAAAAATAGTAAACCAACTAAATAGGGGAATTGCTTCAATTCGTGATTTTGTAAATGGTGCAACTAATTTTATAATTCCTGCAATTTTACAAACAATTTTTGGAATTGCAGTTCTTTCATATTTTGATTTAACAATTGGACTTTTAGCCTTTTCCGTTTTTCCTGTTTATATATTAATAACTAGCTACTCAACGAAAAGATGGGGTAAGGTACAGGAAGAAAAAAATGTATACGAAGATAGTATAAGAGGCCGTATTCAAGAGGTAATAAATAATATACGTTTAGTTAAAACGTATAACACACAAAGCAAAGAATGGGGTTTTGTATCTGATAATTACACCACAGTTAATAAGTTATATGACAAACAATCAACAGAGTATCATCTTTTAAATTTTACCCGCGAGTTTGGCTTGGAAATAGTTTTAGTTGTTATTCTATATCTTATTTTTAGAAAAACATTTTTTGGTGATTTAAGTTTGGGGGAAATGGTTCTAATTATTCAACTTTTAAATCAATTAAGATGGCCACTTTATGCAATGAGTTATATTTTAGAAAATATACAAAGAGCAGAAGCAGACAGTAAAACTTTTTTTGAACTTTTAGATCTAAAATCAACAGAGAAGTTTGACAATGCGAGAGCATTGGGTATAGGTAAACCAGTAAGTGTACTTTCCAAAAAGCCTGAGATTACATTTAAAAATGTGAACTTTAGCTATAGTGATGGAAGTGAAGTATTAAAGAATATAAACCTTGATTTGAAATCAGGTGAAACTGTAGCGTTAGTTGGTCATTCGGGTGCAGGTAAAACAACTTTAATTAACTTGATTCTTAAACTATACGAACCAACAGCTGGAAATATTTTATTAAGTAGCAAAAAGTATAATAAAACTAGCCACGCATGGATCAGAAGTCATATGGCACTAGTTTTCCAAGATACAGAACTTTTCTCATCAAACATCCGTGACAGTGTCGCATATGGTTTAAACAACGTAAACGGCAAACAAATAATTGATGCTTTAAAGAAAGCAAATGCATATGAGTTTGTACAGAAGTTTAAAAATGGTTTAGATGAGCAAATTGGAGAAAGAGGAGTAAAACTTTCAGGAGGACAAAAACAAAGAATACAGATTGCAAGAGCTATACTACAAAACAAACCGATACTTATTTTAGATGAAGCAACTAGCTCACTCGACTCCAGATCTGAAAGTTTGGTTCAAGATGCATTAGAAAAATTATTCAAAGGTAAATTAACAATTATCATTGCTCATAGATTTTCAACAATTCAAAACGCAGATAGAATTATAGTTCTCGACAACGGAACAATCGTAGGGGATGATACACCACAAAAATTAGCAATGAAGAAAGGATTGTATCAAGAACTGTTGCAATACCAAATTGCAGGAAACAAAAAACTACTTTCAAAATACGAACTTAGATAATAATATATAAAATTATGAAAACAATACTTGTAGATGCAGCAGGAACATTTGTAGTTGATGGAAAAATCGATCAAGAGTTACATCAACTGCTTGAAAATTATCCAAACAGGAAAATTATTTTGACTAATGCCAGTGATGAACAATTTGAAGATTATGGCCTAGTGAATTTGCCATATCAACTGTTTACTTTAAAACATAACCCAGATAAAGTAGATCCTGTTTATTTTCAAAAAATGTTTGAACAACTGAATTTGAAAGCTGAAGAATGTGTTTATTTTGAACATACTCCTGCAGCAGTTGAAAGTGCAAAATCAGTTGGGATTACTTCTCACTATTTTGATGAACAAAAAAGAGATTTAGAATATTTAAAAAAATTCCTAGATACAAATTTGTAAACTGTATTTAGGCGCCACATTTGTCGAATTTTTCATGGCAGTGTCTACATTCTGTGCAGTAGCCCTCATAGGGTCTTGTGTTTATTCCGTTGCAGACATGACATCTGAAGTCTAGTGGGCCTTTACTGTCAAAACCAAAACCTCGTTGTTGCTCTTGTATTCCATTGCTACAACCAAGAATCTGTTTAACCTCTTGATGTAAAACTTGATATTTAACTTCTGGCGAATCAAAACCAACAACCACAGTTTGCTCATTAAATTTATTGACACGTTTATTTACTGCATGTTGCATGTCCAAGATTGATTTACCAACTGACATGGCTAAGTTCTTTATTGAAGGATCATCACTTCCATTTATTTCGTACTCTATATATTCTTGGAGTTGATCTAAAATTTCTTTTACTTCTTCATCTTCTTGACCTGTTAAGGATTTATATATGTCTCGATTTTTAATTTCATTTCTGAGTTTTGGAAACTTTGTTCTTGATGCCTCCTCAATTTTGTCTAGTACTTCAATAAAACCATCATAAACAACCTGTATTTTTACTGGAGTGTTAACAATCTTTTTGATTCTTGTTTTTTCTGGTACATTTGATGTGCTTATATCAACCAGTCTTTCAGATGATGAAAGATTAATATCTGTCCTCAAGGTCATTGCGTTTAAATCACCACTTTGAGTTATCCAGTAAACATATGTTTGACTGTCAGGGTGGGCACCTGTTGAAAGTCCAGACCATCCCGATGGACTTGTTAGAAAAACTACAGTATTTGGTTCAGCATTTTTCATTAATTCGACTGCTAATTTTATTCCCTCAAACATCACCCCATCCCTTTCGTCTTTATTTGTTATGTTTTCTAAAGGTTGATCGTACTTTGTTGCATATACAATTTTTTCACCATTTGTTTTCTCTCTAAACTCTAAGTCAAAAGGAAAAACATCTCTTCTTGATAAAAACTCGTGGTAAAAACCTGTTACGTCAGATATTAACTTTTTTACTAGTTTAGATTTAGATTCAGGGTTATAGATGTTAAATTCATTAACCCATTGGTCTATTTGGCTAACCATGTTAAATCCTGTTCCCTTAAGTAGATACATTTTTTCATTCTCTGCAAACAGTCTATTTAGAAGTTCTGCTGTGGTTTCTGGTGTGGTTGAAGTAGTAACAAGCTCAAAAGATAATGTACGCGTTTCTTGAGGTGTATATCGATATGCTTCCATGTTCTTGCTCGAGATTTTTAACAATGCAAATTGCATTGGTTATTTTATGATTGTTAGTTTTCCGACTATACGGTTGCGGCACAGCTAGGGAATTTCACCCTTATTCCTTTAACACAATCAATAATTACAATATATGTTGTGATATTATTTATGTAAAGTGGGAATTAGTCAAAAGATACAAGACAAAGGGGATTATATTAGAAGTGCAGTTCTATCTGCTAATGATGGGATTATTACAACTTTTGCAGTTGTATCAGGATCACTTGGTGCCTCACTTTCACCTTCTATAGTAGTCATATTGGGACTAACCAATCTGTTTGCAGATGGTTTATCAATGTCTACAGGATCATATTTAGGCGTAAAGTCTGAAATAGAATATGAACAAAACGAGGGAGGAAAGAAAACTATTGGCAAAAGGCCTTTAATTAGTGGTTTAGTTTCTTTTCTTTCATTTGGTATTGTGGGTTTTATACCATTAATCTCATACGTTTTTAGAATTGATAACAGTTTCAATGTTTCCGCTGTTTTAGTAGTTTTCTCTTTGATACTGGTGGGTGTTGCTAGAGGTTGGGTGACTAACAAGAACATATTGAGGACTGCGGCAGAAAATCTGTTGATTGGTGGAGTAGCTGCATTTGTAGCTTTTTATGTGGGAGAATTTGCAAGGCGTTATCTGGTTTAAGTTGATGGGGAGGTGATAAGTATGGCAAAGAAACAATTAATGGATTACTCAAAGTACCTAATGTATGGGGCTACTATCGCAGTTTTATTTGCAGCCATTGGTTATTTTGGTTACGATTTTTGGTTGGCCTCAACACAGTGGCTATTAGTCGCTGCGGTAATGGCCATGTTTGGAGTTTACTTGAAGATAAGCTGAGCTTGTTTATGACAAAAATAAATAAATTTTGTGCCTAGCGGTAATCATGCGTTAAATATGCGGAAAAACGATAAACAAGTTTGTCGCTTACACGATAAACAAGACTGTCCAATTTGTGAAAATAAGATTGGTATCGTTGCTGGTAGTAAAGAGGCAATCTGTACTAATTGTGGTTTTAAAGATCCTTGTTGTGAATAACGGAGTCTAATTTTCTTGACATTCAATTTTGACTAGAGTATTGTTGGCCTAGATGAAGTACAGTAAAAGAGATGTATTGATTGGACTTATATTTATTATTTTACTTGTCGTTGCTTCTTTAGTTTATAAAAAGATAAAAACCCCAAAACCACTTGAGGATGATTCTGTTAACAATATTAGTTTTTTGGAAGAGATAAAGAACGATTTTAGTTACGATATGCCTGATGATATTAAAGTTGCTGAATTAAAGGATGTTGCAGGTGGGGATGGTCGTGGAATTGTAACAGAGACTGAAATTCTTGCTGACCTAATAGATCCTGAGGTTGGTTTTTATCAAGTGTGGGTGGAAAAAGATGGTGAGTATGCTTCTTTAGGTAAGATGAGGGTTGCCAAAGGCGGTTGGATGATTGAATATGAAAAAGTTGATAGTCAGCTTCCGGTTAAATTTATAGTTAGCCTTGAAAAAACTTTTGATAATAAGATTGAAACAAAAATTCTTGAAGGAACACTTTAAAGAGGGTATATTTAAATAGTGAATAAAACCACCTTAGTCATTGTTTTGTCAGTACTTACTGTCATATTTTTATCTTTCTTCTTTAACGTGTGGAAAAACCTATTAAGTTACAGGTCCTCTTCAGGTTCTGAAACGGTAGTTGAAAATTCACAAGTTGAAGTTGTTAAACCTTCTTTTTATGTTGATTATACAAAAGAAAGTTTAGAATCTAGTTTGAGTGAGAAAAATATTACTTTTCTATTTTTTACCTCCAATTGGTGTATGGAGTGCTCATCTCAAGATAGTGTAAATCAGATTGTTTTTGACTCGCTCGAGTCGCTAGGGCTATCTGGTCTTAAGATTCATATACTTGATTCTGAAACAACAATTGAAACTGATGCCTTGGCAAAAAAGTTTGATGTTACAAAAGAAAACTCAATTGTGATATTAGACAAAAACGGTGCAGTGTTTTTTAAACAAAGTGGTAACATTAGTCAAGAACAACTAAAACAAAAACTAGAGGAGGTGTTTAGAAAATGAAGGTAACAATTTATTCAACAACAAGTTGTCCATATTGCAAGATGTTAAAAGATTATTTAACACTTAAAAATATTTCTTTTGTTGAAAAAATAGTAGATCAGGATGAAACAGCAAAAGATGAAATGGCTGTTGAGTCTTGTGGTTTCTTAGGTGTCCCTTTTACTGTGTTGGTTAAAGAAGATGGGTCAAAGCATACAATCATTGGCTTTGATAAAGGTAAATTGGAGGAGATCTTAAGATGATTTTTTTGACATTTGCAAAATGATATTTCTCAATTTCAAAACATACGAAAGTGGGACAGGAGACATGGCAATTGCTATGTCGGATATTGTAAAAGAAGTCTCACTTACAACTGGAATTAAAATTGTTCCTGTTGTTCAGGCAACAGATATTAGAGAAGTTGTTTCAAATACTTCAGTCGAGGTTTGGTCACAAAAAATTGATCCAGTTACCTACGGTGCCCACACTGGCAGTATCTTACCAGAGTCGGTATTGGAGGATGGTGCAAGGGGAACTTTCTTGAACCACTCTGAAAATAGATTTATAGATTTTGAAACTTTAACAAAGGCACACCAGCGGGCAAGAGAAGTGGGGTTAAAAACCTTAATCTTTGCAAAGGACATTGATGAACTTAAAAACATTATTAAATTAAAGCCAGACTTTGTGTCGTATGAGCCCCCAGCATTAATAGGTAGTAAAGATAAATCAGTTGCTTCTGCAGAGCCTGAAATGATTACACAGGCAGTAGAAACATCTAAAAAAGCAGGAATTCCTTTAATCGTTGGAGCCGGAGTACATTCAGAGGGTGATGTGCGAACGTGTATGGAATTGGGATCCATCGGAATTGCTGTCGCTTCAGATGTAATGACAGCAATAGACCCTAAAAAAGAACTCATGGATTTATGTCTTGGGTTCAGTTAATATCTGAATTGTAAACATATGACAAAAATATTTTTGGGTGCAGACCATAGAGGTTATGAATTAAAAGAAAAAATAGCTACATGGCTATTTGACTTAGGCTATGATTTTCAAGACTTAGGAGCCGAACACTTAGACCCAACCGATGACTATACAAAATATGCCTCTGAAGTTGCCTCAATGGTTGCTAAGAGGCCTCATTCAAGAGGAGTGCTACTATGTGGTAGTGGAGTTGGAGTAGATGTGGTTGCTAATAAGTTTGATGGTATCAGGGCTTCCATAGGCAAGAATGTTTTGCAAGTTAAGGCAGGGAGAAGAGATGATGATATGAACATTTTAGTTATAGCTTCAGATTTTACAGATACAAAAGAAGCTCGAGGTATGTTAATTGCATTTTTAGAAACAAAGTATGAAGAAAATGCAAGAAGAGAGAGACGTTTAGAAGATATTGAAAAGATCGAGGCTAATAATTAAGCGTTTATTGAATATCTTCTACTTTCCAAGTAACCTTTTTAACATGGATATCTGCCACGTAGACAGTCTTGCCGGTTTTGATAGCTTCAAAGGCTGCATCAAGCGGTGTTTTTATGTTGGGGTTGATACTTCCATCACCCATTAATGCGCCTTCGGTAACAATTTTAGTTACTTTTTGTTTCTTTCCAGTTTGATACTCGATGATTTTCGCTCTAATTGGTTGTGTTACAATGTCACCAGCAATTATTGCAGCTTCTTGAAATATTCCCATGACCGGTATTTTAGTGTGTGTGTGAATGTCAAATAAATGGTGCTATCATTAATTATGGAGTTATTATCTTCGTTAACAAAATCTGATATAGAGAGCAAAAAGGTAATTGTTAGGGGAGATTTGGATGTGTCTGATTTATCAGAAAAAGACATTAGACTTCAGAGATTAGTTCCAACACTCAAATTTTTATTAGAGCATAATTCCAAAGTGGTATTAATAGGTCACAGGGGAAGACCTGATGGTCAAATTAAAAATGAATACAGTTTAAAATCCGTTAGTGA
>Ga0116204_1001022_pt1 | contig 15751 bp, 12 predicted proteins | sample LakKivwa52mmetaG_FD_94481 | JGI IMG/M metagenome (GOLD analysis project Ga0116204, IMG submission 94481) | Anoxic lake water microbial communities from Lake Kivu, Rwanda to study Microbial Dark Matter (Phase II) - Lake Kivu water 52m metaG | ecosystem: Environmental > Aquatic > Freshwater > Lake...
AACTGCCCCAATCGCAGAATCGCGCCACCTGGTAACGGACACTGCGCGGGGCCAGGCGGGGGATGGTAATTTGGCCGTTCGACGCAATCACAATTTTGGCTGTTTCGTGATTCGTAGTTCGTGATTCGTTACTGGTAATTCGGAAGGCGGTCGGGGCGGTGGCTTGGTCGGGCGCGGCCAGGTCGAGTTGGCCCAGCCAGTGTAGCACCTGGAAGAAATAACGGATTAAGGCTCCATCCACCTCGTCCCAGTGGGCGAATCCGCGCAGGTATTGGCCATCTGAAAGGCGTTTGATGAACCAGGTGTCATAATCACCGGCGGGGCGCTGGAAATCGGGGTATTTTTGCTTGATGTCGCGGGTAAAGGATGGGATGCTCCACCACACGCCTTCGGGAATGGGTTCGAGCAGGTTTAGCAGGAATTCGCGGGTGACGAGCGGCTGGTTGTCCCAGGCGCCCTCGAAGGCCAGGCCAGGCAGCAGGCGCAGTTCGTTGAAGGCCTCGCTGGACTGCCAGGCTTCGACCAGGGAGGCTAACGCCGCCTCGCGCGGCGATTCGAGGAAGGTCTTGACGGCCTCCGGCTGGAGGTTGCTTCCGCTCATTAAGCGTGAGGCCGTTAACAGCCCGGTCAGGACGGGGGCGGGAACTGCCAGCGCGGGAGTTTCGATTCCAAGCCGCATGGAGGCCAACAGCGTGGTCAAATCATCCAAAACATGGTCGTTGGCGGGCCAGATGTGGGCTTTTTCGGCAGGCGTAGCGGCGCGTCCACCCCCCTTCATTGCCCCATTTTCGCGCAATTCAGCGAAAATGGGGGGAGACGAGGGGGGTGTCATGACGGGCGGTTTGCGCGCGCTAACGGTTGGAATGACGACGGCTTCCGGTTCGTCGTCGGAGATGATTTCGTCTATATCGGCGTATTCGGGTTCGGCCAGGTCGGTGTATTCCGGTTCGGTAGGGGATCTGGTTGTTTTTGCAGCAGCGGATGTCGAGACAGCAGGATCCGGCTCTGGTTTGGGTTCCGGCGCAGGTGCTTCGCCCGGCTCGAAGCCGATAAATTCGAGGGCCTGCATCAGGTCGTCGGGGATGAAGGCGAATTCCTGCGAGCCGGAGGGCGTGTCGAAGAAGGCTTTGCCAATGAGGGCGCGGTAGTAAAGCGTTTCGGCGGCAGAGTTGGGGCGGGCATGGGGCTGTTCGCGGTCGCGTTTGCCGGGGCCCATCTCGCGGATGTCGCCGTTGCGGCGCGCAAACTGCACCCAGGGAAGGCGTCCGCTCGCGCCGAACAGGGTTTGCAATGCGTCACGGGCTGGGTCGGGCAGTGCCGCGATGATTTCTTCCATCAACTCGGCGTCGAGCATGGCTTCGGCGAGTTCGAGGGCAGCCTCGGTGGGGGCCGGGGCGTTCAGTTCGATGCCCCATAGCGAGGCGACAATGCGCAGGAAGCCGAGGTCGTTGGCGGGGAGGGTTTGGGCGAGGGAAGGCATGTGCTGATTGTAATTCTTAATTCGTGATTATCCCTGTGATGAACCTTTCTTAACCACTTTTTCGCCGTATTTTTCCTGCAATTCGTCGAGGACGCGGCGCAGTTTGCGGGCTTTTTCGTCCCCGGCCCCGCCCCAGAGCGGCATCTGGCGGATGGGTTGGCCCAGCCCGCTGACGCCGACTCCAATCAGGCGGACGGATTGCCCCGGTGCGCGGATTTTGCGCAGAAGGTCGCGCGCGGCGGCATAAATTTCATCATCGAGGTCAGTTGCAGTTAGCAGGGTAGATTGGCGGGTGAGGGTGGTGAAATCGGGCCAGCGCAGTTTGAGTTTGACGGTGGCTGCGGCGAGATGCTCGCGGCGCAGGTTCTTTCCTACTTCGGCGGAGAGTTCTTGCAATGTATGTTCGAGAGTCTTGTCGTCCGAAACATCGCGGGCGAAGGTGGTTTCCTGCGAGATGGATTTGACGGCGTGTTCTGTGACGACCGGACGTTCGTCGATGCCCCGGGCGTGACGCGCCATCTCGCGGCCATTAACGCCGAAGCGCGCCGCCAGTTCGCGTTCGTCCCAGGCGGCCAACTGTCCGATGGTGTGGATGTCCAGGCTGGCGAGGCGCATTTCAGTTTTGGGGCCGACTCCCCACAGCATGGCGACGGGCAGCGGGGCCAGGAAGGCGGCTTCTTCGCCCGCTGGGACGATGGTCAACGCGCGCGGGTAATCTGCTCCGCGCGCCGCTTTTTTGCCGGTCTCGGTGGCGATTTTGGAGACCAACTTATTCGAGGCCACCCCCACCGAGCAGGGCAGCCGGAGTTCGTCCATGATTTGTGTTTGCAGTCTGCGGGCGGTTTCGGCTGCGGGTTCCTGAATATCGCTGATATCGAGGAAGGCTTCGTCAATGGAGATTTGTTCGACGAGCGGTGAAAGGTTTCGCAGACGCGCCATCACCTGTCTCGACATCTCCTCGTAAGCTGCGCGGTGCGGCGGGATGATGAGCAATTGGCGGCACAGGCGCAGGGCCTGGCTCATCGGCATGGCCGAGCGTGCGCCCCGGGCGCGCGCCGCGTAGGAGCAGGAGGCCACCACGCCGCGCTCGTCGGGTTTGCCTCCTACAGCAAATGGCTTGCCACGCAATGAAGGGTCGCGCAATTCCTCCACAGCGCAGAAAAAAGCGTCCAGGTCGAGGTGCAGGATCGTGTGGGTCATGGCAGGGTCTCTTATCAATTTTAATAAGAAATGAGAATTTTGCGCACACCATGAAAAGATGGGTTATGATTAAAGGGTATGCAACGCGCCGATTCCCCGTTTGTTACCGACTGGTATGTCGTTTCCCTGCGCTGGTTTGTGCTGATGGGAATGGCTTTATCGATTGCGGTGCGCGATAACTCTTCTTTTTCGTTCAGCACTGTCGTCAGCAGCGCGTTATTGGTGGGGTTAACCTTCTGGAATTTGATACTTTCTTGGATGGCCGGGCAAAACCGGCGGTTGAAAAGTCATCGTTCGCTTAGCGTGGGCATCGACATGGCCTGCGCCATCGGATTCTTCCTGTTCGAAGGCACCTTCATCGGCCCGGCGGCCTGGGTGGTAATGATTCCGCTGCTGAGCGGAAGTTTATATTACAACTTTAAGGGCGGTATCTTGATAGCATTGTGCCTGTCTGTGGTGGAAGTGGCAGGCGGATTTATTTCTGGCGAAATGAATATGCTGGTGACCGCCGTTGGCGTTGGATTGACGCTCTTGCTGGGGACTGTGTTCGGTTTCATTAGCCAGCAGTTGTACAAACGCTGGCAGGATGAACGCGCGAAGCAGATCGCGGCGCGTGAAAAGCAGCAAAAGGTGGAAAACGACCGCCTGCGCGCCATTTACAACCTGTCCTCGGCGCTGACCAGCACCTTGAGTTATAAACGAGTTCTAGACCGGGCGCTAGATTTGAGCGTGAGCGCCCTACACGTCGAGGAGGTTGACCCCGAAGGCCAGCCAGTGCCGGGCGACGACCGAATTGTCAGTGCGATTCTGTTATTCCGGGGCGACGAGTTGATGGTTGGCTCCGCCCGGCGTTTTACCCAGGCCGATATGCGTGCCACTTTTCCCGCAAAAAACGGCCTGCTGGCGAAAGTCATAGAAGATGGGGCCGCCATAGCGGTCAACTCGATTGTATCAGACCCCGAGTTGGGGCGCATTGTTGGGCTTTCACATTGTAAATCGATCCACTCTTTCCCCTTGAGCAGCGGCTTTAACGCGTATGGCGTGATGATTACCGGGCATCCCGACCCGGCTTATTTCAACCGCGAACGGTCCGACATCCTAGGCATTGTTGGAAGGCAGGCGATTATTGCCATCCAGAATGCGCGCCTGTATCAGGACCTGGCCGATGAGAAAGAGCGCATCACCGAAGTACAAGAAGAAGCTCGCAAAAAGCTGGCGCGCGATTTGCACGATGGCCCGACCCAGTCGGTAGCGGCCATGGCGATGCGCGTCAACCTGGCGCGCCGCATGATTGACCGCGACGCGAATGCTGCCAAGGAAGAACTGGAGAAAATCGAGGAACTGGCGCGACGCACAAGCAAAGAAATTCGCCACATGCTCTTCACCCTGCGCCCGCTGGTGCTAGAATCGCAAGGTTTAAAGGCCGCCCTGCAGGCAATGGCAGACAAAATGAAAGAGACATTCGGGCAGGATGTCATCATCCAGGTGGATGAAAAACTGGCCGAACAACTGGAAATGGGCAAGAGCGGCGTCATATTTTACATCTCAGAAGAAGCTGTCAACAATGCCCGCAAACACGCCCATGCATCGCACATCTGGGTGCGCCTGTACGCCCTGCGCCGGCAGCCTGACATTGCCCAACTCGAAATCGCAGATGACGGGGATGGCTTTGATGTCAACGCCACAATGAAATCTTATGACAAACGCGGCAGCCTGGGAATGATCAACTTGCGCGAACGCACCGAACTGGTCAACGGCCTGCTCAATATCGAATCTGCGCCCGGGCGCGGCACAAAAATCCAGGTTTATATCCCCCTGACTGAAGAAGCCGCCGATATGCTGCATCATGCCCGAGAGCGGCAACAGGAAAAAACAGCCTAAATTTATTTATAGCCGTCCGAACCTTCGGGCGGTTTTTTGGACAAACTATGCCCCTCTCCAATGGAACCTATTATTTCGCCAACGAAGAAAACAATTGGGCGCGCCCGGCAGTGATTTTACTGCACGGCGCGGGCGGGAATCACCTGTTCTGGCCGCCAGAGATACGCCACCTGGCCGGCCAGCGCATCTACGCGCTCGACCTACCCAGTCACGGGAAATCGGAGGGCGTTGGGCGGCAGTCCATTAGCGATTACGCTGAATCGGTGCTGGATTTTATGGATTCGCTCAAAATGCGCAAAGCGGTTTTCGTGGGGCATTCGATGGGCGGGGCAATCGCGCTGTGGCTGGGGATTCACCGCCCGGCGCGCACGCTTGGCCTGGGGCTGGTTGCCACCGCGCCGCGCCTGCGGGTCTCACCCGAATTGCTGGAAAATGCATCCAACCCGGCCACCGCTCGGCTGAGCGCTCGCGGCGAAGCCTGTCCGCTGGTGGTCAAAACCATCGTGGAGTGGTCATTCTCTCCCTCGGCGGATGCGCGCTTGAAAGAACTGGCCGCCAAACGACTGTCTGAAGTCCGTTCGTCAGTGTTGCATGGCGATTTCCTGGCCTGCGCCGCTTACGACGAAACCAACCTTCTGGGGCGCATCAAAGCCCCGACGCTCATTATCAGCGGCTCCGAAGATAAAATGACCCCGCCCTATCTTTCACAGGCCATGCGCGAGCGGATCAAAAACTCCTTGCTTCACACCGTTGACGGGGCGGGACACATGGTCATGCTGGAGCAACCTTTGGTCGTGGCGAGGGTGTTGGATTTATTCCTGAATACGATTGACTATCGACCGGGGGAATCAATCAACCCTTAATCCATCAAAACGTCCTCGGCAACCTTCGGGACGATTAAAAACGAGGTTTCATCAATTTTTGCAGGACAGGCAGGGCGTGTTTGACCGCCAGGGCGCGATGGCTCAGGCGGTTTTTTTCGTCCATCGAGAGTTCCGCCATCGTGCGGCCCATATTTGGAATCAGGAAAATCGGGTCGTACCCGAACCCGCCCGTGCCGCGCTCTTCGGGGATGATTTCCCCGTAGCAATTCCCCGCTGCAAACTGCACCAGGCCATCGGGCGTTGCCACCGCGACGGTGGCGTGGAAGTGCGCCGACCAGGGACGTGGTTTACCGGCAAGTTTTGAAAGCAGGAAGACGCGCCGGTCTGCGTCAGACGCGCCTGGCTTTCCAGAATAACGCGCCGAATACAGACCCGGCTCGCCGCCCAGGGCATCTACCTCCAGCCCAGAATCATCTGCCAAGGCGATGAGACCGCTGGCCTGGCTATAAGCGCGCGCCTTCTTCCCGGAGTTTTCCTCGTAAGTGGCGCCATCTTCCACGACATCGATTTCCAGACCGAGCTCTTGGGGCGTAACCAATACCACATCCAACCCGTCAAGCAGGGCCTGGATTTCTTTGACTTTTCCCTTGTTGCTGGTGGCAATAAGCAGTTTTTGCATTTGGACTCCAAAATCTTCGGATTTTGGAGTATTTTACCCGTTGATTTGCTTTACCGCCCATTCGGCGTGTTCCCGCGCGAGCGGCTCGGCATCCTCTTGGGCATGTTCCAACGCTGGCAGGCAGGCCGCATCCCGCGCATTCCCGGCGGCGACAGCTACATTCCGCAAATAGCCGCGCCGTTTGGCGCGTTTGAGCGGACTATTTTTGAATTTGTGGTTGAATTCTTGGGGGGTGAGCGCCAGTTCTTCCGACAGAACAGGCAGGGGCAGGCTCTCGCGTGGCGCAAAGGCCGGGTCGCCGTGCTGGTGGGCAAAGCGGATGTTCCAGGGACAGACTATCTGGCAAATGTCGCAGCCAAAGACCCAATTCCCCATCTGCGAACGTAATTCCACCGGGATTTCGACTTTGTTCTCAATGGTCAGGTACGAAATGCAGCGCCGGGCATCGAGGGTGCGGTCCGGCTGGATACAGTGGGTGGGGCAGGCGTCAATGCAGCGGGTGCAGGAGCCGCACTGATCGCTGGTGAAGGGCAGGTCGGTCGGGAGGTAGAGTCCGAGCAGGATTTCAGCCAGCAGGAAGTAGGAGCCGTTTTGCGGCGAGATGAGGCAGGTGTTTTTGCCAATCCAGCCTAACCCGGCGCGCTGGGCCAGGTCGCGTTCCAAAATCGGGCCGGCGTCGGTGTACCAGCGGTTGGGGACGGGATGCCCGACCTGTTCCTCTATGAAGCGGACGATAGCCTCCAGGCGCGGCGGCAGGACGATGTGGTAGTCGTCGCCCCAGGCATAAGCGGCGATTCGTCCGTGATTTGTAATTGGTAATTGGTAATTCGTAATTCGTGCTTCGGATTCTGCCGAGGCAGGGTTGTTGTAGGGGATGCCCAAGACAAGGATAGAGCGGCATTCGGGCAGGATTTGGTTCGGGTCGGCGCGGCGATTGAGGGCGCGTTCCTCCGCAAGATAGGTCATCTGCCCGTGATGCCCCGCTTCCAGCCAGCGTTTGTAAACGTCGAAATGCGCGGGCGGTTCAGGCGAAGTGATACCCGCCAGGGGAAATCCCCACTGGCGGGCATAGTCTTTGATGGCGGCGGCGAGTTCGGCGGGACTCATGGAACGGTGATGATGACGGAGAGCCGCTCTCCGAATGTGAACCCATTGTTGTTGCGCAAAGTCCAGTATCCGTTGTATGTTCCGGCTGTTGTGGGCGCCCTGAGGATGAGCGAAATTTCCACTTCGGCGCCGGGCAGCACATCACCAGTGAGCGCGGTTGCCTGCCCACTCATGCGGTTATCGCCATACGACCACATGATTTGATAGCCGCGAGTCCAGGTGCAGGTTCCGGTATTCCTGACACGCCAGGTTTTGACAAATTCCTGGCCTGGGTTCATTTGCATGCCATCGGGAACGGACACATCCGCGATATAGACGGCGTCATCGCACAAGCCCTGGGTTGGGGTGGCTTCGGGGGTCGGCGTTTCGGTTGGCGGCAGGTCGGGGGTCTCGGTCGGCTGCGGGCTGGGTTCTGGCGTGCTGGTTGGCACGGCAAGGGCGGTTTGTGTCGCCTGGGCCATGACGGTTTCCACAACGGCGGTCTGGATGGCGTCGACATCAACAGGCGTGACCGTCGGCTCGGTCACGGCGCTGCCGCAGGCCGCGAGCATAAGGGTAAGGGTGAGTAAAATGATTCTCTTCATAATCCACCTTTTCGGGAGAGTTTTGGGGCGGTTTTCTCCAAATTCATTATATACCGCAAAGGGTCGCATAACAATAAAAACCCCTTTCCCCCAAAGCGGTGATAAGAGTGCCGATTTGGGATTTGGGATTTTCAATTTCAGAGATGGATTTACGATTGGTGTTTAAGCCCAGAATCCTTCATGGACTTGGGCAGCTTCTGCTGCGAGCAGCGGGCCAATGACTTCGATCGGGCGTCCGCCGCGCGCGAAGACCTCGCGGCAGGGCAGTTTGAGCGACTCTGGCGAGTCGCCGGTCATGGCGTACAGGCCATCTTCACTGAGCGCGTAGACGACGCGCCCAATTCCGCTCCAAAAAATTGCCCCGGCGCACATTGGACAGGGTTCTGTGCTGGTATAGAGCGTGGACTTCGACAGCGTACCAAGCGGGAACCGGCGCGAGGCCAGCCGCACCAGGTTGGTCTCTGCGTGGCCCGTGGCGTCGCTTTCCGTAACAACGGTGTTTTCGGCTTCGAGCAGGATTTGCCCATTTTCATCGGCCAGCAAGGCCCCGAAGGGATGGTTGCCATGTTGCCGGGCGCTGGAGGCCAGGGCGATGGCGCAATGTAGGAGGGGTATGTCGAATGGTCGCATGGGGTGATTGGGATAGGAACGTCCCGAAGGTTTCTCGAAAGGCTAAAATTGCGCCCAAAAAACCTTCGGGACGGTTGAAGATTGCTACAGGCAGTTCATTCTGCCTGACCGCCTGATTAGCTGCGCAGTTTCGCGCCGAGTTCGTTCTCCAGCCGCCGGATGATGCGGTTGCGGATACCGGCCGCATCTTTATCGGTCAGCGTGCCTTCGAGGGATTGGTAGGTCAGCGCGTAGGCCAGCGATTTCTTGCCTGCGCCAATTTGCTCGGAGCGGAAAACGTCGAACAGGCGGACGGAAGCCAGCATTTTGCCGCCGGTCTGCTTGATGAGCGCTGTGACCCGGTCGGCAGGCAGGGCTTCATCGACGATGACGGCGATGTCCTCCAGCACAGGCGGGAACTCGCTCACGGGGCGAACCGGGTATCCGGTCGGGATGGCAGCCAACACCGCTTCCAGGTCGAACTCTGCCGCCAGGACGGGGGATACGAAATCGTAGTTTTCCTGAACGAGCGGGTGCAGTTCGCCGAAAACTCCCAGCGGTTGACCATTCGACAAAACGGATGCGCACTTCCCAGGGTGGAAGGAGGGGTGTTCCGCTGGGACGTAGGCCACGTCGAGGCGCAGGGCCTCCATCAGGGCTTCGACAATCCCCTTGATGTCGTAAAAATCGAGCCTGACGCCCACTTTGGCGTCCCAGGCGCTTTCGTAGCGTTTGCCGGTGATGGCGAAGGATAGGCGGCGCGGTTCATCGGGCAGGTTGCCCGCTTTTGGAATGTAGACCGAACCGACCTCGAACAATGCCAGCGTTTCGCGCAGGCGGGCGTTGCGCTCGACGACGTTCAGCACCGAACTGAGCAGGCTGCGGCGCAGGACGCGCTTTTCGGGCGCGATGGCGTTGGCGAGTTTGACGTATTGTAAGACAGGTCTAAGACCTGTCCCACCGGGCAGTAGTTTTTCTTCGATTTCCGGCGCGGTCATGCGGTGGGTGATGATTTCCTGCAAACCGAGCGAGACCATAATATCGCGGATGCGGTTTTCAGCCTCCAATGATGGGTTGCCACGCTGCGGAGGGAGCGGGTCGGCCATCAGCGTTTCAGGGATGTTGTCGTAACCGTACAACCGGGCGATTTCTTCCATCACGTTGGCCTTCCCGACCACGCCTTCGCTGATGTCCATACGGAAGGGGGGAGCAGTGACCAGTAAACAGTCATCAGTAATCAGTTGGCAGGTGAATTCGAGCCGTTCGAGCAGGGCTTTGGCTTCTTCCAGCGGAATCTCGATGCCGAGGGCGCGGCGAATATCGCTTTCACGAATCTCGACCACCGATTGTTTGGGCGGCAGGGGGTAATTATCCACGATGCCGGGGGCAATTTGGCCGCCGCTCCAGGCGCTCATCCAATACAGGCAGCGTTTCAGGCCCTCCAGCGCCACATCGGGATGCACGCCGCGTGAGAAGCGGTAGGAGGCTTCGGAGGGCAGGTTGTGCTGGTTGGCGGTGCGGCGGATATTGATGAAGTTCCAGGCAGCGGCTTCGAGCAGGATGTTTTTCGTGTTCGCGCTGACTTCGCTTTCCGCCCCGCCCATAACGCCCGCAATCGAAAGCGGGCCAACCGCGTCGCAGACCAGGACGTTGGTTTCGGTCAGAGCGCGCTCAACGCCGTCGAGGGTTTTGAGTTTTTCACCGGGTTGGGCGGTGCGGGTGCTGATGGTGACGTGGCGCGAATTGCCAATTCGCGCTACTAATACATCATAATCAAAGGCGTGCAGCGGCTCGCCGATTTCGAGCATGGTGTAGTTGGTGGCATCGACGATGTTGCTGATCGGGCGCATCCCGGCAGCGCGCAGGCGGCGCTGCGCCCAGTAGGGGCTGGGTTTGATTTCGACACCCCGAATCAGGGCCAGGGTGAAGCGCGGGTTGAGTTCGGGGTTGGAAATCTCAATTTGAACTTTGCCCTCGACACTTTCACCAGTAATTGGTAAGTGGTAATTGGGCTTTTTCAGTTCGCGCCCGGTCAGGGCGGCCACTTCGCGGGCGATGCCCAACACGTTGGCGTTGCGGGCCATGTTGGGGTTGATTTTAACTTCCAGCACCGCATCGCCCATATAGTCGGCCAGCGGCGCGCCAACCGGGGCGTCGTCGTCGAGGAAAATCACGCCTTCGTGTTCCTCGCTGATGCCGAGTTCCTTTTCGGAGCAGACCATCGAGTAGGATTCCACGCCGCGAATTTTGGCGCGCTTGAGCGTGGTCAGCACCAAGCCATCGGCGTGACCGTCGTAAATCTGCGCGCCTTCTTTGGCGTAGGCAACTTTAATCGGCTTTTCGAGTTTGCCGAGGCCTTTGTAGGGATACAGGTTCGGCGCGCCGGTCAGGACGGTGTGCTGCACCTGCCCATCGAACAGTTCGCACAGCGTCAGCCGGTCGGCGTTGGGATGCGGGTTGACCGCGCTGATTTCGGCCACGACGATTTTTTCCTTATCCCAGGCGATTCCTGAGACTTTGAAGCCGTGGTCGTCGCGGGTCGGCATCGGCAGCCCGGCGAAGGTGATGTCTTCCACTTCCATACCGGCCATCGTAAGAAGGCGCGCGATGTCTGTTACCTGCAAATCGTCAATATCTACGAAATCTTTGAGCCAGGAAATTGGTAATTTCATTCCGGCCTCCTTTTAGAACTGTTCCAGGAAACGAATGTCGTTTCCCCAGAAATAGCGAATGTCGTTAATCTTATGCCGCAGCATTAACTGGCGTTCGGGGCCCATGCCGAAGGCGAAGCCGGAATAACGGGCCGGGTCGTAACCGCCATTCGCCAATACCGTCGGATGCACCATGCCGCTGCCCAAGATTTCGAGCCAGCCCGATTTCTTGCAGACCGGGCAGCCCACCCCGCCACAGACGTAGCATTCCACGTCCATTTCGGCGCTTGGTTCGGTAAAGGGGAAGTGATCGGAGCGGAAGCGGGTTTTGACATGGCGGCCAAACATGCGTCGGGCAAACTCGGAGAGCGTGCCTTTCAGGTCGCCGAGGGTGATGTTCTCGCCGACGACCAGGCCCTCCACCTGGTAGAACTGCACCTCGGAGCGGGCGGTAATCTGCTCGAAGCGGTAGCACATGCCGGGCAGGGCAATCCGAATCGGGGGCGGATTGTGTGGGTTTTGGGATGAAAACTCGCGCATGGCGCGGATTTGCCCCGGCGAGGTGTGTGTCCGTAAAACCTGCTTTTGGGCGTCATCCGTTTCGCCGGTGTCGATGTAGAAGGTGTCCTGCATCTCACGGGCGGGGTGGTGCGGCGGGATGTTGAGTAACTGGAAGTTGTACTCGTCGCTTTCCACATCGCGGGATGTGTAAACCTGGAAACCCATCTCGGCCAGGATGCTAAGCACGCGCCGCAGGTTCTGGGTGGCCGGGTGCAGGCGTCCGTGCCGGAAGGCGCGTCCGGGCAGGGTCACATCCAGTTTTTCGGTTGCGAGCGAACGCGCCAGCGCGGCCTGTTTGACGGCTTCCTGTTTTTCGGCAAAGGCTGTTTCGATGGCAACCTTCACCTGGTTGGCGCGTTGACCGACCAGCGGGCGTTCTTCTTTCGAGAGCGCGCCCATCTGGCTGAAGACGTTCATCACCGGCGAGGAGCGGCCAATGTTCGCCACCCGCCAGGCTTCGAGCGCGGCTTCATCGTCTATTTTCGCCAGCGACTCGAGCGCTTCCTTCTCGATTTGCGCTAATTTTTCGAGCATAACAACCTCCGTGATATATGGAGTCAAAAGTCTCCTGACTTTTGACGTTCCAACGTCGGGAGACGTTGGACTCCGTTTTGCAACAAAAAACCTCCCGCCCGGTTTGGGACGAGAGGGAGTCTCGCGGTACCACCCAAATTGGTCATCCTTCGGCTTCGCTCAGGACAACCCACTTTATGCCGACCAACATCGGCTTCCCCGGTAACGTAGGGAATACGGCTCTGACTACCAGTGGGGCAAATTGACAATTTGCCCCACCTTCCCCAGAGCGGCTCGCGGGGGAACTTCGATTGGGGTGGGTCGAGCGCAGTCTCAGCGGGGGTCTGCGCATCTCTGGCAACTTCTGCCAATCTACTTTCCCCGGTCCATGCCGTTGGAAAGGCTCGCCTGTTGGCTGTAATTATCGCCAAAACGGGAATGGTGTCAAGGTTAAAAAAGCTGGGGCAGGTCTTAGACCTGCCCCAAACTGAATTTCGATGGTTTAGTAATCCATCCCGCCGCCCGGAGGCATGGCCGGGGCCTTGTCCTTCTCAGGCATATCGGTGATGAGCACCTCGGTGGTCAACATCATCGCGGCGATGGAGGCGGCGTTTTCGAGCGCGCCGCGCACAACCTTGACCGGGTCGATGACGCCAGCCTTAATCATGTCGGTATATTCACCGGTCAGCACGTTGTAGCCGATGTTTTTGTTCTTCTTGGCAGCGGCTTCGCGCTTGACGCCATCGATGATGACGGAGCCATCCTGCCCGGCGTTGGCAGACAGTTTGCGGATGGGGGCTTCAAGCGCCTTGCGGACGATGTTGATGGCAACTTTCTCGTCATCGCTTTCGGCTTTCAAGCCATCGAGGGCACTCGCAGCGTTGATGAGCGAGATTTCGCCACCGGCCACGATGCCTTCTTCGACCGCCGCGCGGGCAGCCGAGAGGGCGTCTTCGACACGGTGCTTCTTTTCCTTCAGCTCGGTCTCGGTCGCAGCGCCAACGCGGATGATGGCAACGCCACCGGCCAGTTTGGCAACGCGTTCCTGGAGTTTTTCGCGGTCGTAATCGCTGGTGCTCTTGTCGATTTCGACGCGAATCTGGTCCACGCGGCCCTTGATGAGTTTCTCATCGCCCTTGCCGCCGATGATGGTGGTATTGTCCTTGTCGGCAGAAACTTTGTCGGCGCGGCCCAGGTCTTGCAGGGTGGTGGTCTCGAGTTTGCGGCCGGTCTCTTCGCTGATGACGGTGCCACCGGTCAGGATGGCGATGTCTTGCAGCATGGCCTTGCGGCGGTCACCAAAACCAGGGGCCTTAATCGCCAGCACGTTGAGCATGCCACGCAGTTTGTTCAGCACCAGGGTCGCCAGCGCCTCGCCGTCGATGTCTTCGGCGATGATGACCAGGTCGCGCTTGCCAATCTGGACCAGTTTTTCCAGGATCGGGACGATATCCTGGGCAGCCGAAATCTTCTTTTCGTTGATCAGGATGTAGGGTTCGGGAATCACCGCTTCCATGTGCTCGGCGTCGGTGATGAAATAGGGCGAAATGTAACCACGGTCGAACTGCATACCTTCCACATATTCGGTCTCGAACTGGAGGGATTTGCTTTCTTCGACGGTGATCACGCCATCTTTGCCGACCTTGTCCATCACATCCGCAATCAGGTCGCCGATTTCAGTGTCGGCGGCGGAGTTGGTGGCGACAGAAGCGATTTCTTCCTTGGTGTTGATGCTGACCGCGCTCTTGCGCAGGGCTTCCACAACCTTATCGGTCGCAATTTCGATGCCGCGCTTGAGCATCATCGCGTTGTAGCCGGCGGCCAGGGCCTTCAGGCCTTCGGTCACAATGGCATGCGCCAGCACGGTGCTGGTGGTGGTGCCATCACCGGCGATGTCGTTGGTCTTGGAGGCGGCTTCCTTCAGCAATTGCGCGCCCATGTTTTCAAAGGGGTCAGACAGTTCGATTTCTTTGGCAACCGAAACGCCATCGTGCGTAATGGTCGGCGAGCCAAACTTGCGGTCAATCGCCACATTGCGGCCTTTGGGGCCGAGGGTGGTTGCGACAGCGTTGGCAACGACATCCATGCCGTTCTTCAGCTTGGCGCGGGCTTCTTCGGTAAAGACGAGTTGTTTAGCAGCCATAGTTTTACTCTCCTAAATTACTTGCTCTCGACAATGCCGAGAATATCAGATTCGCGCAGGATGAGCACCTTCTTGCCATCCAGCTTCAGTTCGGTGCCGGCGTACTTGGCATACAAAACGCGGTCGCCAACTTTCACGTCCATGGCAATGCGGTCGCCGTCTTCATCGCGCGCGCCGGGGCCGGCGGCAACAATCGTGCCTTGCTGGGGTTTTTCCTTGGCGGTGTCGGGTAGCACGATACCACCGGCAGTTACTTCTTCCTGCTCGATGGGTTCGACCACCACGCGGTCGCCGAGGGGTTGGATGGAAATAGCCATATTACACACCTCCGAAAAATTTGGTTTTTATTGACGAATGGGCAGAATTTTAGCACTCGCAACTTTCGAGTGCTAACAGTATGATACACGCCTCACAAATAGGCGTCAAGAGGTATTTGTAAATTCTTATATTTTTCTGATGTCCCGCGGGTTGGATTTCCCCGTTAAGCCGGCGCGAACACACTGGTGCGCCCTCTCGTCAAACTGGCGGACGCGGCCCGGCTGTAGCCTGCCTCGCGCGCTTCGAGAGATTCTCGCCTGCTGTAGGGTAAAATCTACGCCAATCCAACTACGAGGTGCAGTGATGAAACTCATGAGCGTCAACATTGGCAAAGAAGAAACCCTGGCGCGCCCCGGCAAAACCGAGCAGACTGGCATCTTCAAACAACCGGTAAGCGGCCCGGTACAGGTCACGAGCCTGGGCATCCCCGGCGATTTTATCGGTGACAAGACAAATCACGGCGGCCCCGACCAGGCCATTTACATCTATGGCTGGGCCGACTACGAATGGTGGGCCGACTATCTCGAACAGGAAATGCAGCCCGGCCTGTTCGGCGAAAACCTGACCATCGAGGGGCTGGAATGCGCCGCATTCAACATCGGCGACCGGCTGCATATCGGCGAGGCGGTTCTCGAAGTCACCGCCCCGCGCATCCCGTGCGGGACACTGGCCGGGCGCATGAACATCCCGCCCTTTGCCAAACAATTCCGCCTGGCCGAGCGGCCCGGCCTGTACTGCCGCATCATCCGCGCTGGAACCCTCCAGGCCGGTGACCCTGTTTCATTGGAAAAATATGCCGGTGAAACGGTCAGCCTGATAGAGACCATGCGCGACTATTACGAACCAGACCTGAACGAAGCCTCCATCCGCCGCTTCCTGGCCGCCCCCATCTCCATCCGCCTGCGTAAAAAGAAAGAAGAACAACTGGCGCAGTTGTGAGCAAGCAGCCTGGCGCTAACAGGGCAAATCCAGCCCTTGCCTTATCTCTGCGGGCGTGCTAAAATACCGTCCGCTCGTTGTTTGGGGGCTCGTCTAATGGCAGGACGACTGACTCTGGATCAGTTAGTAGAGGTTCGAATCCTTTGCCCCCAGCTAAGACCCTCCTCCCGCGAGGGTCTTTCCGCTTAAGAGTGGTTCGCACCCCCCTTGAGGGGACAATGTCCTTTGCCCCCAGCTAAGACCCTCCTCCCGCGAGGGTCTT
>Ga0116204_1001023_pt1 | contig 15740 bp, 15 predicted proteins | sample LakKivwa52mmetaG_FD_94481 | JGI IMG/M metagenome (GOLD analysis project Ga0116204, IMG submission 94481) | Anoxic lake water microbial communities from Lake Kivu, Rwanda to study Microbial Dark Matter (Phase II) - Lake Kivu water 52m metaG | ecosystem: Environmental > Aquatic > Freshwater > Lake...
AACCATCACCGATACCCCCGCGCCAACCGCCACCCCCACCTACGCCTTCCCGGCGGTGACGGTCAAAATGCAGGCGCATTGCCGCTACGGGCCATCGAAAGCACACTTGCACGCCGCCGACCTGTATCCCGGCGATACCGGCACGGTGCGAGGCCGATTCCAATATAGTCAGTGGCTGTATGTCAAATTCGACAAACTGAACTACTTCTGCTGGGTTGCGCCCAGCATTGTGGATGTTGTCGGGGATATTTCGCTGATAAACTACGCCGAAGTCAAATTGCCAATACCAGGCGTCTACCTATATGGCCCACCCGATGAAGTCTCTGCTACGCGGGACGGGAAAAAAGTCACCATCCGCTGGAGTCAGGTCACAATGACCAAAGACAAAGATCGGGGCTACCAACTCGACCTATTCGTTTGCCAGAATGGCGCGTACTTGTGGTGGCCGATCTCCTTCCCAGACCAGTACACCACCAGTTACACGGTCAATGACGAAAAAGGCTGCCCGGCCCCCTCCGGCGGGGTAATATACACGGTCGAAAAACACGGCTACAGCAAACCAAAAACCATTCCCTGGCCCGCCCCATAGGTTCACAAGACCTGCGACCTGACCATCGCAGGTCTTGTTTTTCCCTGCAATGCTCCTGAAAAGAAATCCAGAGGGCGGCCAGGAACTTTTTGACCATATCAGCCATCTATTCCGCGCAGGACATCCATTCAATGTCCTGTTTCTTACCTGGGGGGTCATTAAAAAGTTCGCTCAACTCTTCATTTTAATGGCACTGGTGGCAGCCACATTCATGACTACCACCGCTGCGCAAGCGGCCTCATCCTGCGGAACCAGTTACACCATCATAAAACCCCCAGCAGACACACACCAGGGCTTTCTTAAAGTCAGGCGCGGAAGAACATTTTGCCACGAACAGCGGGAATAAGCGTGAAAATTCGTTAAATTCGTGCTATAATACCGCTTCGCGCCTGCTCCCCTTACTCGGGGCGCTTGCGCGCCAATCCGGGCTTACCCGCAGCGCGGCGCAATCCCTAAGCCTAGACGAAGGGACGCGGCGGCTGTGGCGAAGCGAAGACCAGGAGAAAGGAACTATGAAATACGCTATTTTGGAAAGCGGCGGCAAACAATACAAGGCCGTCGAAGGCGGGGTCATCGATGTTGACCTGCTGCATGTGAAAGCCGGTGAAAGCCTGAAACTTGATTCAGTGCTTTTGCTGGTAGACGGTGACAATGTCACCGTTGGCGCGCCGGTCGTTTCAGGCGCGTCTGTCAACGCCAGGGTTGTGGAGCACTTCAAGGGTGAGAAAACTGTCAACTTCACCTACAGCCCCAAGAAGCGCATTCGTCAGAAGACCGGCCATCGCCAGTCTTACACCCGCCTTGCGATTGAGACAATCGAGAAGTAAGAGAGGTAACTATGGCTCATAAAAAAGGTGGCGGCTCCAGCCGAAATGGACGCGATAGCAATTCCCAACGCCTGGGCGTGAAGCGCTATGCTGGCGAGTTCGTTCTCTCCGGGAACATCCTCGTCCGCCAGCGCGGAACCCACATCAAACCCGGTTTAGGCGTTATGGTTGGCAAAGATGATACCATTTTTGCCGTGGTTGATGGCGTAGTCGTTTATGACATTGTGCATGGGCGCAAGCGCGCCAACGTTATCCCCACGGAAGCGTTGGAAGCAGCCGCTGCGGCTGAATAACAGAGGCTCGCAATGAAAGCAAAAATTCACCCAACGTTTTATGAAGACACAAAGGTCGTCTGCGCCTCGTGCGGCAGCACCTGGACGACCGGCTCAACCAGAAAATCCATCCATGTCGAAGTGTGCTCCAAATGCCACCCGTTCTTCTCTGGCGAGCAGTCGCGCATTCTTGATGTGGAAGGGCAAGTAGACCGCTTCTACAAAAAACTCCAGGCTCGCCAGGAGTATGTGGAGCAGGTAAAAACCCGCGAGGATGCCAGAAAGTCTCCGCCCAAACCTGTTGCTGACCTGGAACTTGGGGCGCGCGTGACCGAATCCCTTGCTAAAGCGGGGATCACCACGGTTGCCCAGTTGATGGCGAAACTAGCAGAAGGCGACGAAGCTGCCCTGGCGGTTGCTGGCTTTGGCCGCAAGGCGCTGATTGACAGCAAGAAGAAGATTCGCGCCCTGGGCTATGACCTGCCCGAAACCGCCGGCGAAGCCGCTTAAAATTCCTACAACAGCCTTAAAATCAGGTAAACTTAACAGGCAGATGTTAAAACATCTGCCTGTTATTATTTCCTTTCGGAGAGGATATGAAGCATATTCACGGTTCGATTGAAGTCGTTTGCGGTTCGATGTTCAGCGGAAAAACGGATGAACTCATCCGCCGCCTGCGCCGGGCGGTAATTGCCCGCCAGAAAGTGCAGGTTTTCAAACCTGCCATTGACGTGCGTTACGCCGTCGAAAAAGTCACCTCGCACGCCGGAGCCGATTTCTCCGCCATCCCGGTCCAAAAATCGGGCGATATCCTCGCTAAAGTGGAGACGGATACCACCGTCATCGGCATCGACGAGTCCCAATTTTTCGATGACGGTATCCTGGAAGTCACCTGCCAATTAGCTGACCGGGGCATCCGTATCATTGTGGCCGGGTTAGACCAGGATTTTCGCGGCGAACCTTTCGGCCCAATGCCCGCGCTTATGTCGAAGGCCGAGCAGGTCGATAAAGTGCGCGCTATTTGCATGGTCTGTGGTGAACCCGCTTCGCGCACCCAGCGCCTCGTCAATGGCAAACCTGCCCACTATGATGACCCGGTTGTGATTGTCGGCGCGTCCGAGATGTATGAAGCCCGCTGCCGTCAGCATCATGAGGTCCCGCGCTAGCGCAACACGAAATTCATTTCGCGCCTGATGGAGAGAAAATGCAAGATTATCATGAATTCCTGGCTGAAATCCTGATAGACAAACAAACCCTGCAAAAACGAATCCGCGAACTCGCCGAAGAAATCAACCGCGACTATGCCGGGGAGGAGCTTCTTCTCATCTGCATCCTGCGCGGCGCGCTGCCCTTCCTGGTAGACCTGATGCGTCACGTTACCGTGCTGAACGCCATTGATTGCATGGCAATTTCATCCTACGGCGCTGGCGCGCGTTCCGCGACCGGCAACGTGCGCGTCACCTACGACTTGCAAACCAACATTGAGGGCAAGCACGTTCTCCTGGTGGAGGATATTGTCGACAGCGGCCACACCATCGCCCACGTGTTGGAAATGCTCCAGACCCGCCGGCCAGAATCGCTCAAGGTCTGCGCGTTGCTGGATAAAGCCTCCCGCCGCGAAGTGGTTGTCCCCATCCACTATCGCGGATTCGTCATCGAAAACAAATTTGTCTTCGGCTATGGACTCGACATCGACGAATACTACCGCAACCTGCCCTTCGTGGCGGTGGTCGATTTGGAAAAATACAAACCGGAGTAACCCATGCAAAATTACACCGACTTCATCGACGAAGTCCTCGTCAGCGCCGAGGATATCAAAAAGCGGATCTCCGAGTTGGGTGGGCAAATCAGCCGCGACTATGAAGGGCAGGAACTGCTGGTCGTTTGCCTGCTGCGCGGCGCGATTACCTTCACCGCCGACCTGACCCGTCAGTTAACCATCAGCCACGAACTCGACTGTATGTCGCTTTCATCTTATGGGATGGGCCACTACGCATCCAGCGGTAATGTGCGCGTCAACCTTGACCTGCTGACCAACATCGAAGGCCGCCATGTCCTGCTCGTGGAGGACATCGTTGACAGTGGGCGCACCCTGGCGCACGTCCTTGCCATGCTGCGCACCCGCGACCCCCTCAGCGTGCGCGTCTGCGTCCTGCTCGACAAAAAAATGCGCCGCGAAGTGCCGGTGCAGGTCGATTACATCGGCTTCGACGTGCCAGATAAATACGTCTTCGGCTACGGCATCGACATCGACGAACGCTTCCGGCACCTGCCCTTCATTGGCTCGGCTGATTTGAGTAAATACATTCGCCCCGCCTGATAGTAACGCGAAATTCAATCCGTAACGAAGCCACTCATCAACACCAATCCGCACGTATTTTTTCTCCCGCATTCCGAGTTTGCCTGACGAAAAGGTCTACTGAAAAAATTCGTGAAGATTAGTGGACAAAAAACGAGGCACCTCTTGTCCAACCCTGCCGAACCCGCGCAAGAAACCCCCGAAAGCCTGCTCTATGCCGGGCGTTGGGTCGCGCTCGTGCGGGGGAAAGTAGTCGCCCAGGGCGCAACCAGGCAGGAAGCCTTGCTCGCCGCGCGCCAGGCCCGCCGCAAAGACCGTCTGGAAATCAAATATATGCCCGAAATGCCCGTCAAATCAAAACTAGTAGATACCGCCCGCGCCCACCTGCCCGCCGACCTGCCCGTTTACCTGGTGGGCGGTGCGGTGCGCGATGCCGTGCTAGGGCGCGAGACCCACGACCTCGACTTTGCCACCCCGCCCGGCGCGCTCAAACTCGCCCGTAAACTGGCCGACAAGCTCCCCGCAGCCTTCTTCCCGCTCGACGAGCAAAACGACACGGCCCGCATCGTCATCCAAAATCCCGACGGCTCACGCAACATCCTCGACTTTGCCGGTTTTCGCGGCGATTCGCTTGAAGCCGACCTGCGCGGGCGAGACTTCACCATCAACGCTGTGGCAATGGATATCCGCAGCGGCCAAATGATTGACCCGCTGGGGGGTGTCAGCGACATCCGCGCCAAACGCATCCGCGCCTGCTCTGAAACATCCTTCAGCGACGATCCGGCCCGCATCCTGCGCGCCGTCCGCCAGGCCGCCGCCTTTGGTTTCAGCATAGACCCTGAAACCCGCAAACTGATGAAAGCCGCCGCGCCCCTGCTCGCCAATATCAGCCCCGAACGCCAGCGCGACGAACTCTTCAAAATGCTCGAAGGCCCCAAACCCGACGCCTCCATCCGCGCCCTGGAACTACTCGGCATTTTTCCTGTACTCCTGCCCGAACTGCCTGCCCTGAAGGGAATCGAACAATCCGCGCCGCACGTGCACGATGTCTGGATGCACACCCTGGCCGTCCTGCGCCACCTCGAAGGCATCCTGGCCGCCCTCGCGCCTGGTTATGATGAAAGCAAGGCCAACGCTGACCTGCTCAACGGCCTGCTCGTCCTGCGCTTGGGACGTTATCGAAAGCAAATCAATGAGCATCTCGGCTCCACCCTCAACACCGACCGCACCGCCCGCGCCCTGCTCTTTTTCGCCGCCCTCTTTCACGATGTCAACAAACCTCAGACCAAATCCATCGAAGAGACTGGCCGCATCCGCTTCCTGGGGCATGACGAACAGGGCGCCCTCACCGCCGTCAAACGCGGCATGGCCCTCCACCTGTGCAACAACGAAATCAACCGGCTCAAACTGCTTGTCCGCCACCACATGCGCGTCCACTTCCACACCAGCCGCAAGGCCGAAAATGGCGCTGACCCAACCCGCAAAGCCATCTACCGCTTCTTCCGCGAAACCGGTGAAGCGGGCATCTCGCTCATTCTCCTGGCCCTGGCCGATGTCCGCGCCACCTACGACCACACCCTCGCGCAGGAACACTGGGGCGCCAACCTCGATGTAGCCCGCACCCTGCTCGAAGCGTATTACGAAAAAGCCGAGGAAATTATCAAACCGCCGCAAATTCTCAACGGCGACGACCTAATTAATGAACTCAAAATGAAACCCGGTCCCGAAATCGGCAAACTGCTCGAAGCCATCCGCGAAACCCAGGCTGCCGGAAAACTCTCCACCCGCGTGGAAGCCCTGGCCTTCGCGCGCGGCTGGCAGGCCACTTGTCCCGAGAAACGAGGGAAAGGACGCGAAAAATGACCCAACTCGCCTATCATCGCTCCGGGCGTGGCGCGCCTCTCGTCCTGGTACATGGCTTCCCGCTCGACCGCGCCTTCTGGAACCCGCTCCTGCCGCACCTTGAAGCGCATTTCGACTGCATCGTGCCTGATTTAAGGGGATTCGGGGATTCCCCGGCGACTGAACCCGGGTACAGTCTCGATGACATGGCTGCCGACTTGAGCGCGCTCCTCAACGAACTCGGACTCCCTGAGGCCTTTTTCGCCGGACATTCGATGGGCGGGTACGTCTCCCTGGCATTTGCCCGCGGCTTTGGCAATCAACTGCTTGGCCTGGGCCTGCTCGGCACCCAAACCGCCGCCGACACCCCGGAGAAAAAAACCGGGCGCTACGACACCATCGAACAGGTCAAACACGAAGGCCTCAGCGCCGTTCTCGACATGGCCGACAAACTGACCGCCGACTCGCGCCATGCTCCCGCCTTGCGCGCAATCATCCACAGCCAGCAGCCTGCCGGGTTGATGGGCGCGCTCCAGGCCATGGCCGAACGCCCCGATTCGCGTTCCGTGATCGCAGCCCTGACTGTTCCCGTCGTCATCGTCCACGGTCTGGAAGACGGCCTCGTCCCAATCGAACGCGCCCGCGAAATGAAAGCAGCCCTCCCCACCTCCCTGCTGAAGGAATTGCCCGGTATCGGTCATTCCCCGCCCTTTGAATCGCCTGAGCAAACCGCCGCTGCGCTGAAACTGCTACTTTGAATAGACATTAACAGCAACAATCGCCCCGAAGGTTGCCGGAAACGGTCAAAACCACTCCCGAAAATCTTTTGGACGGTGTTTTTCATCGACAATGCTGCGTAAAATCAAAAACCGCCCGCCACGTTGGGAATGGCAGGCGGTTTCATGTTTTTTCCAGTTCAACAGCGGAAAAACAAGCGATTACGGGTAGATTTCATTTAACACCGGCGCATAATTGCAACGACAGCCCTGGGAATGCGAACAGCCCTGATGCGGCAGGGTCGGCACGGCATCCTTCTCGAACGTGCCGCGCAACTCGTAGCACAGCGGACAGGAATCATGTGCTACTTCGATGCGGACCGAAGTCACGCGCGGATTTTCGCGGAACTTCATCAACGCAACGGCATTCACCGAAAACTCGCCCAGGTCGGCTTTACAGTTTATGCACTGATTGGATGTATCAGGGGATGACGCATTACAGCGCGAGCAGGTTTGCAAGGCTGGCCTCCTCAGGGTTTCGATTATTGTACCCTGGGCGGCTAGGCCTGCAAAGGTTTTGACTGAAGCACAGACGAGTCTGCCAGCGGGCTGGTGTGCCGCATCATAATATTTTTATTCTTCTCGACGATATGACGGCGGGCCAGGTTATTAATATGCGCCACCAGCACCCCGCCAGGGGTCGGCTTGACCAAGTAATCATCGGCGCCAGCATCCAGCGCGCTGGAGATAACAGCCGGGTCATCAATTGCTGAGAGAATTGCAATTGGGGTATTTGTAAAGGCGCGAATGGCTTTGCAAACCTCCCAGCCATCGTGGCCGGGCATCATTAAATCAAGCAGGATAATATCGGGGTTTTCGCTTTTTACCAACTCAACGCCACGCTCACTTTCATTGCAGGAAACAACTTCCAGGCCGTGACTGCGAAGCAACAGCCCGATCAACTCCGTCATCGCAGGGTCGTCATCAATCATTAAGAGTTTCATGCTCATGCGAAACTATCCTTTGCTAAAATTATCCCAGACTTTACCGGCCCCAGACTTTGCATATGGCTAACAATATTTTCACGGCAACCATTGTGAGATTAATCACAATTTTGGTTGTAAAAAAACGTGCCTGGCAAATCCATTTGTGGTAAACTTCGGCTGATATGCCGGAAACGGTTTATCGCGCTATCATACTTTCTCTTTTCAGGAGGCCATACATGGCAAAAAAATGGGTATTTCTTTTTGAAGAAGTCGCCGAAGCCGAAAAACAGGCAGGCGATTGGGAAGGCGTGCGCTCACTCCTCGGCGGCAAGGGCGCCGGCCTGGCCGACATGACTCGCGCGGGTGTCCCCGTCCCGCCCGGTTTCACCGTCACCACCGAAGCCTGCAACGAATTCCGCAAAAACAACGCGTTTCCCGAAGGACAATGGGATCAGCAACTGGAAGCCATGAAGGCTATCGAAAAGGCAACCGGCAAGAAATTCGGCGATCCCAACAACCCCCTGCTGGTATCCTGCCGCTCTGGCGCCAAATTCTCGATGCCTGGCATGATGAACACCATCCTTAATATCGGCTTGAACGACGAAGTTGTCGAAGGCATGATCGAGCTGACCGAAAATCCGCGCTTCGTATGGGACCTGTACCGCCGCCTGGTCGAAATGTTCGGCACCACCGTCTTCAACCTGGACGATGAAGTGTTTGAACATCCGATGGCCGAATACAAGGCCAATAAGGGCTACAAGCTCGATATCGAAATGACCGCCGAAGACTGGAAACACTTGGTCGGCACCTTTAAGGAAGTTTTCAAAAAGCATGTCGGCTTTGAGTTCCCGCAAGATGTAAACAAACAACTCGAACTGGCAACCCAAGCCGTCTTCGAATCGTGGATGGGCAAAAAAGCCATTGACTATCGCAAAGCCACCAAAATTTCAGATGACCTCGGCACTGCCGTCAATATTCAAACGATGGTCTTCGGTAACACTGGCAACGACTCGGGCACAGGCGTGGCCTTCACCCGCAACCCATCGACCGGTGACAAGAAAATGATGGGCGAGTACCTGCTGAACGCCCAGGGAGAAGATGTTGTAGCTGGCATCCGCAATGCCGACCCGATCGAGCACATGCAGGAAGTGATGCCCGCAGTATATGCACAGTTCATGGACATTACCGGCAAACTTGAAAAACACTATCAGGACATGCAAGATGTCGAGTTCACCGTCGAGCGCGGCAAACTGTATATGCTCCAGACCCGCAACGGCAAGCGCACTGCCAAAGCCACCGTCAAAATTGCAGTCGATATGGCCAATGAAGGCCTGATCAGCAAAAAAGAAGCCGTCCTGCGCGTTGGGCCTGAGGCTGTCGATGCCATGCTGCACCCGCAGTTTGACGATTTAGCCAAGAAAGAAGCCGAAAAAACCGGCAAGTTCTTCGCCAAGGGCGTGAATGCATCGCCCGGCGCAGCTGTCGGACAGGCATACTTCGATGCCGACCTGGCTGAGAAGATGTCCAAAGAAGAAAAACAAACCGTCATCATGGTGCGCCCCTTCACCAAACCCGATGACGTGCACGGCATGATTGCCTCGCAAGGCGTTTTGACCAGCGAAGGCGGCGCAACCTCCCATGCGGCAGTTGTGGCTCGCCAATTCGGTATCCCCTGCGTCGTCGGCGCGAACATGATCAAGATTGACCTTGAGAAACGCGTCATGGTTGTCGGCGAAACCGTCGTCAAAGAAGGCGAATGGATTTCGGTTGATGGCACCACCGGCGAAGTTTTCATCGGAAAAATCAGCGCCAGCGCCCCCTCGCTCGAAGAACAAACCGAACTGCTGACCTTGCTGACTTGGGCCGACGAAATTTGCGCCCGCGACGGCATTCGCACTATGCCCGATGGCTCGAAGAGCCGCGGCCTGCAGGTCTGGACAAATGCCGACTACCCCAAAGATGCCAAGCGCGCCCGCTCCTACGGCGCTGTCGGTATCGGCCTGTGCCGCACCGAGCACATGTTCTTCGAACCGGAACGCTTGCCGATCGTCCAAAAGATGATCCTGGCCGAGACGAGTGAAGAACGCACCAAGCAACTCAACCTGCTGCTGCCCAGCCAGCGCGCCGACTTTGACGGTCTCTTTGAAGCGATGGACGGCTACCCCGTCATCATCCGCCTGATCGACCCGCCGCTGCATGAATTCATGCCCGACGAAGAAGCCTTGCTCGAAGAAGTCATCACCATGCGCGTCAAGGGTGAAACTAAGGGCCTGCCCGACAAGGAAAAACTGCTGGCCGCGATCAAATCCCTGCACGAATCTAACCCGATGATGGGTCTGCGTGGCGTGCGTCTCTCCATCGCCATGCCCGAAATCGTCGAAATGCAGGTGCGCGCCATCTTCGAAGCCGCCGCCGATTGCACCCTGCGCGGCATCGTCGTCAAGCCCGAAATCATGATCCCGTTGACCGGAACTGTAAAGGAATTGGAGTGGATTCAGCCGCGCCTGACCCGTATCGCCGCGACGGTCCTGGCCGAGAAGAAAGTAACCAAGCTCGACTACAAATTCGGCACGATGATCGAAATCCCGCGCGCCGCTGTCACCGCCGGTGAAATCGCCAAACTGGCCGAATTCTTCTCCTTTGGCACCAACGACCTGACCCAGATGACCTTCGGCTACTCGCGCGATGACGCCGAGCGAAACTTCCTGGTCACTTACGTCGAACAAGGCATCCTGCCGAAGAACCCCTTCCAGGAACTCGACCGCGATGGCGTTGGACGCTTGATGCAGATGGCGATCAACGAAGGCCGCGCAACCCGCCCCGACCTGGAAGTAGGAATCTGCGGCGAACATGGCGGCGATCCCAGTTCTATCGAGTGGTGCCATATCATCGGCAACAACTACGTCTCCTGCTCGCCCTTCCGCGTGCCGATAGCCCGCCTGGCGGCGGCGCACTCCGCGCTCAGGTACAGCGGCTCGAAGATTGCAGAAGACAAGTAAGCGAAGATAAGAAAAATCCCCGCGTTGAACGCGGGGATTTTTTGTCCACCGCTCGGCTGAGCGCTCGCGACGAAGCCTCCGGGACGGTTTCCAGCTAATTTGAGAATCGCTGTTTTTCAAAAAACAGCGCAATTTACGGCGGTCAAGAGTATAATCAATTTGTCTGACAACTTTCTCCCCTTATTAGGAGTTCACACCCATGACCACAATCGACCTGACCATTCATCCTGAACGCCGCAAACGCGCCATCCAACGCGCCCGCGAGCGCAATATTATCATCCCCACCTACGCGCAAATGAAAGACCCCGCCAAAATCCCGGCCAAAATCAAGGAAGAGCTGGCTGGAATCGGGTTGTGGGACATCCACCCGCGCAACCTGTTCCGCATTACCTGGAAGAATGAACCCAAAGCGCACGGCGGGGGCTTCGGCGGAGCTAACTGGCTGGAACTGCCTCCCGCGCTGACGGGCGTCCCGGCCCGCATCATCGTTCTCGTCGGCAAATGGTTCCCCACCGGCGCGCATAAAGTCGGGGCAGCCTTCTCGTGCCTCGTGCCGCGCCTCGTCACCGGGCAGTTCGACCCGACCACCCAGAAAGCCGTCTGGCCCTCCACCGGCAACTACTGCCGGGGCGGCGCGTATGATTCCGCCCTACTGGCCTGTGATTCAATCGCCATCCTGCCCGAGGGCATGAGCCGCGAGCGTTTTGAGTGGCTGGCGAAGGTCGCCGGGGAAACAATTAAAACCCCCGGCTCCGAATCAAACGTCAAAGAGATTTTCGACAAGTGCTGGGAACTGCGCAAATCGGGCCAGGATTTGATGATTTTCGACCAGTTCCAGGAATTTGGCAATTACTTGTGGCACTATGAAATCACCGGCCACGCCATGGAAGAAGTTCTCAAACAAGTGATGCGCCCCGGCGACGAGTATCGCGGCATGACCAGCGCCACCGGTTCTGCCGGGACAATTGCCAGCGGCGATTACCTGAAGCAGTTATTCCCCAACAGCAAAATCGCGGCCAGTGAAGCCCTGCAATGCCCAACCTTGCTCGAAAATGGCTTCGGCGCGCACCGCATCGAAGGCATCGGCGACAAGCATGTCCCGTGGATTCACAACACCAAAAATACCGACCTGGTGGTCGCCATTGATGATAACGCCGTGGTCAACCTCGCCCGTTTATTCAACGAGGAGGACGGCCGCGCATATCTTGTTGAAAAAGGCGTCCCCGAATCCCTGGTCTCTCATCTCGATTTACTGGGATTTTCCGGCATTTCCAACGTCCTGACCGCCATCAAAATGGCAAAATACTACGAGATGGGCGAAAACGACATCGTGCTGACGCTCTTGACCGATTCGATGGAACTGTACCACAGCCGCATCCATGAAATGCGCGAGGAGATGGGCGAATATTCCGCCCGCGATGCCGCCGCCGATTACGCCCGCTGGATTTTACAGCAGTCGACCGACAATATGCTCGAGTTGCGCTACACCGACCGCCGCCGCGTCCACAACCTGAAATACTACACCTGGGTCGAACAACAGGGCAAAACCTACGAAGAAATCCAGGCCATGTGGTACGAGCGCGATTACTGGACCGGCATCCAAAAACAGGCCGATGAAATTGACGAGTTGATTGTGGATTTCAACCGGGAAGTTGGATTGGCGTAAGCGAAAAGATGTAGACAAGTGGACAGGGGAGCAGGTAGAGGCGAATACGCGGTTTGCTTGTCTCCCTGTTTCCGTGTTTACATGCGGCACGCATCGCTTTGTCTGGTATACTTCTGCCCATCAAATTTTATGGAGGACCTTTATGGCTTTTATCACGGAAAGATTACGCGAAATCAAGCGCCGCCGCCATCGCAAGGCAAAGATTGCGAAATTGAAGGCAAAATACCTGGCCGCTGCAAACAAGGCGGAGAAAGAAAAGATTGCCGCCAAAATCAAACGGGTTAGCTTCTACGCAGAACTGCCGGTCGAAAAGTAAACCGCAAAGCCTATGGAAAGTGGAAAGTAGAGAGTAGAATAAACTCACTACTTTCCACTTTCTGTTTCCTATGCTTACACCAAACTCCCTCATCCTCGTCTGCCTGCTGCCCACCCCGCGCGACCTGGAACTGGCGCGCCTGCTGGGCTGGTATCGGATTCCGTTCAAATCGGCCCCGAAAGTGGTGGCGGTCGATTACCTGGCTTTTTACCAGCCGGCGAGTTTCGGCGAGATGGGCGGGCAAATCCAGTATGTGGCCGAAGCGCGCGGACATGAACTGACCACCCGCGCCGAACTGCTGCGCGACGAACCCGACCACCCCCGCGCCCGCGAGGAGTATTTCAAAATCCAGTTGGGCGCGCTCGAACGACTCAAAAACCCGGTCAAGGCCGAAAAATGGCGGAGAATCACCTTTTTCTACACCACCGGTGAGTACCTGCTGCGCGCCAAAACGCTTAACGAACTGGTTGTGGATGGCGCGGAGCGTCAACTGCTCTGGCATTCCCTGCGCGAGCGCGCCGAACACGACTCGCTCTACCAAACCGACCTGCCCGCAGTCGATTTGCCGCCCGAAATGCTGCTGGCGCTGCTGGGAATCAGGGAACTGACCGCGCCATACAATACCGGGGATTCAAATGACGCTCTTTGACCAGCTGTCTTTCCGCTACCCGTTCCGCAAATACCAGCGCATGATTCTGGAGCAGGTGGTGGAAGAACAGAAAGACCAGAAAGACCACAAATACCACCTGGTAGCGCCGCCTGGAGCGGGGAAGACCATCATCGGACTGGAACTCATCCGCCGCTTCGACGCCCCGGCTGTCGTCTTCGCCCCAACCACCACGATTCAGGCGCAGTGGTACGAAAAAATCGGAATGTTCCTGGAAAACCCGGCGGACATCTCCCGCTACGCCAGCCTTGACCCGCGCCAACGCGCGCCAATTCACATTTTCACCTACCAACTGATTTCTACGCCCGCCGAGGCGCAGGAGCACATTGTCGAAGCGGCCCTGCGCCAGTGGCAGGAGGAACTCGTCCACAGCGGGCAGGCTGCCAACCCGGAAGTGGCCCGTGAGCGGTTGGAACTCCTGCGCCAGAACAACCCCCTCGCTTACCGAAAAGATGCGCTGCGCTATGCCAATCGGGTCAAACACCGCTTACTGCGCGAACCTGAAATTGACATCGAACCCTTCCTGCACCCCAACGCCCGCCAACTCATTAACGAACTGGTGGATTATGGCGTCAAAACCATCGTGCTTGATGAATGTCACCACCTGCTTGATTACTGGGCCATTGTCCTGCGTACCCTGATTGGGCGCATCAAAAACCCGCGCGTGGTCGGCCTGACCGCCACCCTGCCCTCGCCCGACGGCGACGACGAATTCGAGAACTACGACAGCCTGCTCGGCGAGGTCGATTTTGAAATCCCGACCCCGGCGGTTGTCAAAGAGGGCGACCTGGCCCCTTATCGTGACCTGGCCTACCTTGTCAAACCGGCCCCGCGCGAGATGGAATATCTCAACAAAATCCAGGCGGAATTCGAGTTGGCCATCGCCGGGCTGACAGGCGACTCGCGTTTTACTGACTGGGTACGTCGCCTGGGCGCGCTCCCGCCCGACACCCACGAACCGCAAACCGAATGGCAAAAACGCTGGGATGAACGCCCGCTGCTGATGCTGGCCGCCGTCCGTTTTTTGAATGGCATCGGGCAGCCGCCGCCCCCACAATTGGTCACGCCTGCGGAGGCGACCGAACCCATCGAACTGGAGGATTGGGGCAACCTGCTGGAACGATTCGGGCTGGATGTGCTCAAACCCAGCGACGATGAACATGACCATCGCCTGCTGCGCGACCTGCGCAAAGCCATCCTGCCCTTTGGCTTGACACTCACGGAACGGGGCATGCAGCAAAGCCGCTCGCCCGGCGACCTGGTGCTGACTTTCTCCGAGTCGAAAGATTTCGCCGTAGCGCACATCCTGGCTGCCGAATCGAAAGCCCTGGGCGAGAAACTGCGCGCCATCGTCGTCACCGATTTCGAGCGGATGGGCAGCGGGGTGCGGCAACTGAAAGGCGTCTTGGAGAATGACGCTGGCAGCGCCCTGCGCCTGTTCGGACGGCTGGCAACCCACAGCGAGACACTGCCCCTTTGCCCGACGCTGGTAACAGGGAGCCTGTTCCTGCTCCCCGCTGCGGCGGCGCCAATACTGCTCGAAGAGTTTTCCGCCTCCCTGCGCAGACAGAACCTGCGGGCATCCTGTTCCATCAAACCCACCAAAAACCCGACCATCGTCGAACTGGTTGGCGAAGGCCCCGATTGGACTTCCCGCTCCTATGTGCGCCTGGCCACCGCTGCCTTTGAAAAAGGATTGATTAAATGCCTGGTTGGCACGCGCGGCATATTCGGCGAAGGATGGGACTCGCTCACCTTGAACACGCTCATCGACCTGACCAGCGTCACGACCAGCACCGCTGTCCAGCAACTACGCGGGCGGACGATTCGCCTCGACCCGGCTTGGCCGCGCAAGGTGGCGCATAACTGGGATGTGGTCTGCGTAGCCCCCAAATACAAGCGCGGCGCAATGGATTTTTTCCGCTTCATCAACCGGCACAACCGTTACTGGTCGCTGGTCATCTACACCGACTGGCTGGAGGAGCAAAGCGCCGCCAGGCGCGCCGCGCCGCCCCAGATGCACGGGAAAATCGCTAAAGGAGCGATACACGTCAGCCCCGAGTTGCTTGCTTCCATCCTGAATGGGCAAAAGGGGCTGCTTCAAGACATTAACATCTGGCTGCACAATCGCCGCATGATGCAGCAAATTCCACTGCGCAACCAGGTTTACGAGTTATGGAACATCGGCGAAGAATACAGCAATTTCACTTATTCCACCACCACCCTCAACACGCGCGACCTGAAAATCCAGACTGTATTCACGCTCCAAAATACGCTCAAAAAACTGCTGCGCGACCTGTTTACTTCAATACTCACCCTGGTTTCAGGACTTTTCTACATCGGCGGGCGTGCCTGGTTGGGCAGCCTGGGCGCAGGGCTGGAAGTGTTCCTGCTTTGCACGTTCGTGTTTTTTGGCGTCATTTCGCTCTTGATTGTTATTTTCTGGACTTTGGCCATTTTGATTTTTGATGCAAAAAGCCACTGGTGGATGCCGATTTGAACAAATATTGGTTGCAATTCTGGTCAAATATCCGCCGAATCAGCATGAATCGGTGCTCATT